>ENA-OQIL01000004-OQIL01000004.1-human-gut-metagenome-genome-assembly--contig:-NODE-4-length-148490-cov-22.640503_pt1 | contig 148490 bp, 128 predicted proteins | sample MGYA00242583_ERZ504748 | MGnify/ENA primary metagenome ERZ504748 (study PRJEB26092, sample SAMD00036191) | human gut metagenome | host: Homo sapiens | study: EMG produced TPA metagenomics assembly of...
GTTTGGTCGAGGGCCTCGTTACCCTGCCTTAAAAGACTCCACTCCATTAATTTCATATGAGAATCATGGGTATCAATCGTTTCTTGAATACGATTAAGCCTTGGCTCCGTTAATTCGTGATACTTAAAGTCGATGTTTCCGTTGATTCCATCATCTGCCTGAATAATTCGGCAGATTATTCGCTCCTCCGATTCACGCGTGATGCGCTCAATCTGTTTTTTTAGGTTCGCGATTTGATCGTCATGCCTTCTTCTCGTTACAGGAAGAAGGCTTTTAATTATTTCGAGCATGCGCTATTCCTTTCTGTTCGGACTGCATGATGCCCATTATATTAAATTCTTTAGCTATCTAGTATTTAGCTTAGTTAGCATTGTTCTATGGCTATTGGTGTAGTTTAATAACTAATAATGTGCTCCATTAGCTCAGCTGGATAGAGCAGGGGACTTCTAATCCCAAGGTCGACGGTTCGAATCCGCCATGGAGCACCAGAGAAACAGCTGGCCGGGCCATGTACCCGGCCATTTTTATAAAAGCCGGGTTCGCTCGTGAGCGCATGACTTCTCGCAGAGCATGGTTCTATGCACCTTTTGGGCCGTCCATCTCAAATATGAGTTAACTTAATCGCGGTTCATTATTTCCTTGTACACCTTCAACTCCCACTGCTTACGCTCCACCTTGGCTACGGAGTCCAGGATAAAACCGGTAGCGAGCGAGAGTCCGCACAGGAACATGAACGCCGCGGCGAGTATGGCGGTGGGGAAGCGCGGAACAAGTCCGGTAGCAAAGTACTCCGTAACGATTGGGATGCCCAGGGCAAGACCGATCGCCGCAAAGACGAGCGCAACAAGTGAGAAGAACTTAAGCGGGCGGTAGTCCTTAAAGAGGGTGCCAATCATGGCAATCACTCGGATGCCATCGCTTACGGTATTGAGCTTGGACTCCGAACCGGCTGGACGGTCACGATACTCGATGGGTACATCTTTAATGCGCCAACGATGGTCGACAGCGTGGATGGATAGCTCCGTCTCAATCTGAAACCCTTCAGAAAGAACGGGGAACGTCTTGACGAAGGGCTTGCTCATGGCGCGGTAGCCAGTCATGACGTCGTCAAAGCTGTAGCCGTAGATCCATTTAATCATGCTGCGAACCAGGTTATTGCCAAAGCCGTGGAAGGCTCGCTTGTTCTCTTCGGCGTATGTACCGTTGGAAAGTCTATCGCCTACGGTCATATCCGCTTCGCCGGCAAGGATGGGGTCGCACAGTGCGCGCGCTGACTCAGCCGGATAGGTGTCGTCTCCATCGACCATGAGATAACAATCAGCCTCGATATCACGGAACATTTGACGGCAAACGTTGCCCTTGCCCTGACGGGGTTCGAATTTAACGGTTGCCCCATGCTCGCGTGCAATTTGGGCGGTGCCGTCGCTAGAGTTGTTGTCATATACATAGACAGTGGCTTCGGGCAGCTCGCGGTGATAATCGTCTACTACCTTTGCAATGGTTAACGCTTCGTTGTAGCAGGGGATGATTACGGCAATATTGTTTGAGTTCACGTTGATCTCCAGAGTTTGGTTGTTGCCGTTAGAAGTATAGTCGATACATTTTTGCATTGGTTTTAAAGGGCTGAAAACCAGAGGGGACACATGTGTCTGCCGTGGTATTGTTTAAACACGGGCTGTACGACATGGGGATGACTTACAGCCTATTTTCTCAAATGGAAATGGTGCGTTTCGATCGCTCCATAAATAGGCCCGGCACAGCAAAGAACTGCGCCGGGCCTCCTGCTTGTGTGTTTATGACCGCCTTGTTTACGCCTCCGTGGGCTCCACGCCCAGCTCGTTGCGGACGAGCTCGAAGGCGGCGGCGATGGCCTTGTCCATGTCGTAGTACTTGTAGCCGCCCAGGCGACCGGCGAAGATCACGTCGCCCTCCTGCGCCGCCAGCTCCTCGTACTGCTTGTAGAGGGCCTCGTTCTTGGCGTCGTTGATGGGGTAGTAGGGCTCGTCGCCGGGCTTCCAGTCGGCAGGGTACTCGCGCGTGATGACGGTCTTGTCCTGCGTGCCGAACTCGAAGTGCTTGTGCTCGATGATGCGCGTATAGGGGATCTCGCGCTCGGTGTAGTTGACCACGGCCACGCCCTGGTGGTCCTGCTCGTCGAGTGTCTCGGTCTCAAAGCGCAGACTGCGGTACTCGAGCGTGCCCAGCTTAAAGTCGTAGAACGCGTCGATGGGGCCGCAGTAGATCGTCTTGGCGGCGATATCGGGCTCGGCGGCGATCAGCTCCTTGTACTCCACGCCGCAGCGCAGCTCGATCCCCTCGAGCATGTTGGCGACCATCTTGGTGTAGCCGCCCATGGGGATGCCTTGGTAGCGGTCGTTGAAGTAGTTGTTGTCGTAGGTGAAGCGGCAGGGGAGGCGCTTGATGATGCTCGCGGGCAGGTCGCGGCAGTCGCGCCCCCACTGCTTCTCGGTGTAGCCCTTCACGAGCGTCTCGAAGATGTCGCGGCCTACGAGCGACAGCGCCTGCTCCTCGAGGTTCTGCGGCTCGCCGATGTTCTCGGCGGCCACCTGCTCGGCGATCTTGGCCTTGGCGTCTGCCGGCGTAACGACGCCCGGCCACATCTTGGCGAAGGTGTTCATGTTGAAGGGCATGTTGTACATGTTGCCATGGAAGTTGGCGACCGGCGAGTTGACGTAGTTGTTGAACTCGGCGAAGCGGTTGACGTAGTCCCAGACGTCCTTCATGGAGGTGTGGAAGATGTGCGCGCCGTAGCGGTGGACCTGGATACCCTCGACGTCCTCGGTGTAGATGTTGCCGGCGATGTGGTCGCGGCGGTCGATGACCAGGACCGACTTGCCGGCACGCTTGGCGGCATTGGCAAAGACGGCACCCGAAAGGCCGGCACCGACGACGAGGTAATCGTACTGGGACATGGATATGCTCCTTTGTATGTCAATTGGACAGTTGCTTTTGTTTGGGGACAAACGTACCTGATGTGTTCGTCCCTGGGGTTAGTGTAGCAGACGCTTCCTCAGCAGCTCCAGCGCGTGAGCGTTGCCAGGTTTCCAAATGAACTTAAGGACTCGCTATTCTGCCCGTAGGCACTCGGGCAAGACGCTTGCAACTGCATTCATCGCCTGCGGCTTTAGGTATTGCTCATTGAGCTTTGCCTTTTTGTAGGCATAGCGAGTGTCTGCCGAGTATTTGATCAATACGTCGGTGAAGAATCGCTCCCAACTTAGGTACTTGCGGCTTTCGATATAGCTCGAAGGATCCTTGAGGATTTTTGGAATGTCGTTGTTGGGGATGAGGCCGGATTGCAGAAGCGTCCACTCAAATGATTCCGGGAGGAACAAGCGAACGTTCTTGTAAACGCGCTGTCCGAGCACCTTTTCGATGTAGGGACCAAACGCTGCGCCGTCTCGTATGCGTTGTAGTCGCGAATCATCGAGATGAGCGTCGTTTTGCCCGTGCCGCTGTTGCCGCGTATGAAGGAAATATTTCGTTTAAACGTGAGCGTGTATTTGACCTTTGCACGCTCTACGACAACGGTGTGCGTTCCCCTCATTACTCATCAACATCCAAAAAGTCATTCGTGGCACCGACAAACTCCTGCATGTTCCTGACGATGCGGCCATCGTTTTCAATGCGGATTTCAAAGTTCTTCCAGGGGAATTTCATGATGTGGTAAAGGGTCACCAGCACATCCTGTTCTTTGCCGATCTTGAGTAGCCAGCGGGCACAGTTGTCTCCGCAGGTGGATGCGTTAAACACCATATTTGGGAGATTGCGCACCAGCAGCAGCGTCTTAACGCCGCCGGACAGTTCGAGTGGAGTGATTGAGCCCAGCTGCTTGCTTACGATGTTGTGGGGACCGATGAGCTCTGATCCGTCCACGCGTTTAATAATCTGTGCGGCCATGGGGTCTTCGAACCATGAGTCCAAGTATGAGTTCCTAAAATAGGTTTCGGTATCGTAGATGGAACCGGGGTAATCCCCCAGGTGAATGCTCAGCATGTGGGTCTCCAGACGTAGTGTGACTGCAACGATTATATGCCAGTAATAAAATGCCGGCAGCAGCGAGGTCGCTACTGCCGGCGCTGGCTTTATTAGCGCGTAGTCGTGTTGATGGATTTGCTCGCGACGCTACTTTTCGAGACGCTCCCTCAGCAGCTCCAGCGCGTGGGCGTAGCCCTGGAGGCCCTCGCCGGTGATGGTGGCAAAGCAAGCCAGGCGGGCGTAGCTCACCTGGCGGAAGTCTTCGCGCGTCTCTACGGCGCTAATGTGGACCTCAACGGCGGGGATGGCGACGGCTTTGAGGGCGTCCAGGATGGCTACGCTGGTATGCGTGTAGGCAGCCGGGTTGATGACGATGCCGTCGACCTTGCCGTAGGCTTCCTGGATCTTGTCGACGATGCTGCCCTCGTGGTTCGACTGGAAGACCTCGACCTCGTCAAAACCTTGTGCGGCGCCTGCCTCCTGGCAGATCTGGACCAGGCGGTCGTAGTTGTCGCTGCCGTAGATGCCCGGCTCGCGAATGCCGAGCATGTTGAGGTTGGGGCCGTTGATGACGAGTGCTTTCATGGTTGCTTCCTTTGCGGTCTGGTTGGTGGCGGGGCTTGCTGTCTGCGGCGTTTGCCCAGATAAAACCTGCCAAAATAAACCTGTCCCTTTTTGGCAGGTTTTAGAGGGCGTCGAGGACGGCGCGGGCGGTGTTGGCGGCGCAGTCGCGTGAGTCGATGATGTAGTCGGCCCAGGCGCGGTAGCGCGGCATGCGCTGCTCGGCGAGCTTATCGATGCCATCGCGGGCAGTGATGGGGCGGCCCTTGTGGGCGAGCTCGTCGAGCTTGCGGTTGAGCATCACGATCTGGCTATTCTGGTGCAACAGCGGATAGTTCTCGTCGCGCGTGACCACGCCGCCGCCGGTGGAGAGCACCAGGCCACTGCGCTTGGAGATGTCGGCCAGCGCCGCCGTCTCCTGCTCGCGGAATGCCGCCTCGCCGCGCTCGACGATAAAGTCGGCGCAGGGCATGCCGAGGCGCTCCTCGAGCGCGCGGTCCAAGTCGATGTGCTCGCGGCCCGTGAGCTGGGCGATCTGCTCGCCCACGCGGGTCTTGCCCGAACCCGGCATGCCGATGAGCGCGATGTTCTGCTCGCGGCGAGACAAGCGCTCCGTTACGTCCAGGATGCGCTCGCGCGGGGTGACTTGGCCGGTGTAGCGCTCAACGGCCTGTGCCGCTTGGGCCACGAGCATCAGCAGGCCGCCGATGCAGGGGATGCCACGGCGCTCGGCCTCGAGCATGAGTCCCGTGCGGGCGGGATTGTAGACAATGTCGATGACGCCTTCGAGCGCGTCAAGTCCTTCGAGCGTGCAAGGCGCGTCGGGGCAGTGAGGGAACATGCCGGCGGGCGTGCAGTTGACGAGCAGCGCCGCGTCGGACTGCTGTGCGATGTTATCGTAGTTGACATCGCTCGTGCGGCCGACAGGCACAACGACGGCGCCCAGGTCACCGAGCACCATGCTGGCCGTGGTGCCGGCACCGCCGGTGGCACCGAGCACAAGGACCTTCTTGCCGGCAACCTCTACGCCCAACTCCTCGACTAGACACTGAAAACCAAAGTAGTCGGTGTTGTCGCCGCGCAGGCGGCCGTCGGGTAGGCGCGTGATGGTGTTGACGTTACCCATGCGTTTGGCCAGGGGACTCAGCTCGTCCAGGTAGTCCATGACGGCGCGCTTGTAGGGGATGGTCACGTTGGTGCCCTCCCACTCGTCGCCCGTCATAAAGGCCGCGAGGTCCTCGGGATCGCGCTCAAAGCGCACATACTCCAGCCCTGCGAGCTCCTTGTAGATGGTCGGGGTGTAGCTGTGGCCCAGCACGCGTCCCAGCACGCCGTAGGGACGGGTTGCGGCGGTATCGGTCATCTAGAGCACCTCCGTGTAGCTGCCAAAGTAGGTGAAACTCTCGCACACGCCGTCAATCGAGTCGAGCAGGTCGTCGAGGGCCTTGCTGCCAAAGGGGCAGTCCAGGTCAAAGTAGAACATAAACTCAAAGTCGTGCCCGGGGATGGGGCGGCTCTCAAGCTTGATGAGGTTGATGTTGAGCGCGTAGAAGCGCTCGAGTACGCGGTAGAGGGCACCTGGCTCATTGGCCGTGGTGATCATAAGCGAAGTGCGGTTGGCACCGGGATAGACGCGCGGCTCGCGGCAGATGACAACAAAGCGCGTGTAGTTGTTGTCCGAGTCCTGGATGTTGGGCTCCAGCACCTCGAGGCCATACAGCGCGGCGCAGCTGCGCGAGGCGATGGCGGCGACGTCGGTGCGATCGGAGTTGGCGACCATCTCGGCCGACATGGCGGTGTTGGGGTACTTGGTGGCATGCAGGTTGTGGGCTTCGATAAAGCCGGCACACTGGGCGATGGCCTGGCCATGGCTGTAGACCTCGCGCACGTCGGCGAGCTTGGTGCCGGGTTTGACGAGCAGGTTGTGATCGATCTTGAGGCGCAGCGAGCGCACGATATAGAAGTCGAACTGGGCGAGAAGATCGTAGACGGCGTTGACCGAGCCAGCGGTTGAGTTTTCGATCGGCAGCACGCCAAACTCGCAGAAGCCGTCGCGTACGGCGCGCATAACGCCCTCAAAGGTCTCAAAGAACGCGATATCGGGCACGTCGAAGAGCTTGCAAGCGGCGATTTGGCTGTAGGCGCCCTCGACGCCCTGGCAGGCGACGGTGGCCGTCTGAGGGAAAGGTGTGTCAAATGCTGCTGCCGTGGCATGGGCCTTTTGCGACACGGTGATGCCCTTGAGCTCGTTGATGTAGCGCTGCTGCTCGGCCTTGCTCATGCTCATGAGAAGGCGGAACAGGGTAATGGTCTGGGCCTCGTAGCGCTCGGGTGCTCGGCTGGCAAGGTTGTTGAGTTTGGAGCGCTCGCGGGCGGGGTCAAAGACGGCCTTGCCCATCTCGATCTTTGATTTGGCGACCTCGGTGGCAATATCCATGCGCTCGATAAAGCTATTGAGGAGCGTGGTATCAATGCCGTCGATGGCCTGGCGGATGTCGGCAAGGTCCATGGAGACCCCTTTCGTGAATCGTTGCCTGGGGTAGTTAATTTGGGACGGGGCTTTTTTAGCTACCCTTTGACTGGTGGCGGATCGATGGGTGCCGGGGCAAATACTCACTGGCATATGGGGGTAGCTAAAAAAGCCCCGTCCCAAATTAACTACCCTCGGGGTGGGTGGGCTAAAGCTGGGCGGCGTCCTCGAGGAGGGCGTCCCAGATGGCGAGCGCCGCGGCTGCCTCGGCTACGGGGACGGCGCGCGGGACGATGCAGGGGTCGTGGCGGCCGTGGACCGAGAGCTCCGCATTTTCCATGGCATCCATGTCCACGGTCTGCTGTTCGCGGCCAATGGAGGGCGTCGGCTTTACGGCCATCCGCCACATGACGGGCGCGCCGGTGGAAATGCCGCCCAGGATGCCGCCGGCGTTGTTGGACTCGACCGCAATCTCGCCGGTCTCGGCATCTATGCGGTACGGATCGTTGTTCTCGCTGCCGCGCATAGCGGCCACGGCAAAGCCCATACCAAACTCCACGCCCTTTACGGCGGGAATGCCAAACGCGATCTGCGCGATGCGGTTCTCGACGCCGTCGAACATGGGGTCGCCGATGCCCGCGGGAAGGCCGTAGATGCCGCACTCCACGATGCCGCCGATGCTGTCAAGCTCATCGCGCGCGGCCAGAATCTCCTCGCGCATGCGGCCGGCTGCGGCGGCGTCAATGCACGGCAGGTCGTTCGTAAGGATCGCCTTGCGGTCGGCCTCGCGATAGACCATGTCGTCCATGGGCAGGTCGGAAATGCCGCCGATCTGTGCGACGTGCGCCATCACCTTGATGCCGCGGGCCTCGAGTGCCTGCAGCGCAATGCCGCCGGCGATGCATAAGGGGGCCGTCAGGCGGCCGGAGAAGTGTCCGCCACCGGCGACATCGTGCATGTTGTGGTACTTCACGCGCGCGGGGTAGTCCGCATGGCCCGGGCGGGGCTTGCGGCGCAACTCGGAGTAGTCCCTTGAGCGCGTGTTGGTGTTCTCAATGATCGCAGCGATGGGCGCGCCGGTGGTGTGCCCATCGACCACACCGGCGATGATGTGCGCGGCGTCGGCCTCGCGGCGCTTGGTCGCGGTCTCATCGCGACCGGGGGCGCGACGGTCCAAAAACGCCTGCAGTTGCTCCTGGTCAACGGCAATACCTGCCGGAATGCCGTCGAGCGAGCAGCCGATGGCGGGGGAGTGCGACTGGCCGAAAATGCTTAAGTGCAAAACGTTGCCAAAGGTCGAGGACATGCTACTCCTCCTTGAGCGTGACCTTGCCGCCCAGCAGGCGGTAGTGGTCGAAGAAATCGGGATAGGACTTGTTGACGGCCTCGGCGCCGTGGATCACAACTTCGCCGGTAGCACGGCTCGCGGCGATGGCGGCCATCATGGCGATGCGATGGTCGTTGTGCGAATCGACCTCGCCGCCGGTAAAAGCATCGACACCCTTGATGATGAGGTCGTCGCCGGCAATGCGCACCTGTGCGCCCAGCGCGGTGAGCTCGCGGGTGGTAGTGGCTAGACGGTCGGATTCTTTGATGCGTAGGCGGGCACAATCGCGGATGAACGTGCGGCCTTGTGCCAGCGAGGCCACGGCCGAGATAACGGGTACCAGGTCGGGAATGTCGTGGGCGCTCATCTCAAAGCCTGCGAGCTTGTCGGACTGCACGGTGGCGGCGTTGGTGGAGCGCACGATGCGGGCGCCAAAGCGCGAAAGCGCGGCAAGCACGTTGCGGTCGCCCTGCGCGGAGCTCAGTGATACGCCTTCCACAGTGATGGGGTCGGAGCCGATGGCGCCGGCACACAGCCAAAAGGCGGCGTTGGACCAGTCGCCCTCGACAGCCACGCTGCCGGGCGTGCGGTACGAGCCGCTGCTCACGCGGAAGTTCGTGACCTCGGGCTTGCCATTCTTGGCGGGGATGCGCTCGACGTTGACCTCGACGCCGAAGGCCTTCATGGCCTGGATGGTCAGGTTGATGTAGGGACGGCTCTCGATAAGGCCGGTCACCTGCACGCAGGAGGGCTGGGCCAGCAGCGGGGCCGCCAGCAGCAAGCCGGAGATGTACTGTGAGCTCACGTTGCCCGGCAGGATAAAAGTACCCGGGCGCATGCGGCCACTTGTCTTGAGCGGAAAGCCGCCCAGGCCCTGCAGGTCGCAGCCGGCGGCGATGATCTCGTCCGAGAGCGGGGAGAGCGGGCGGCCGCCCAGACGGCCCTGGCCCACAAACGTGGCCTCTGCTCCCAGCGCGCAGGCGACGGGCAGCATAAAGCGGAGCGTGGAGCCGCTCTCGCCGCAGTCGAGCGTGCCGCCGGCAAGTGCTTTGAGCAGGCCAAACTCAATACTCTTCATAGTGGGATGGACTTGGAAGCCATCCTCGACGGTCTCGATGCGGGCGCCGAGTGCCGTGAGGCAGCGCACCGTGGCCTCGATATCGGCGCAGGTGGTGTTGCAGGTCACATGCGTCTCACCGTTGGCAAGGGCGGCGCAGATGATCAGGCGGTGCGCCATCGACTTGGATGCGATGGCGGGGACGGTGCCCTTGAGTGGGGACGGAGTGATGCGGGCTAGCATGCGGAGGCGTCTCCCTTCTGGCCGAGGCCCTCGGCAATTAAATCATGGAAGGTGGAAAGCGGCGTGCGGTCGATGCTGCAGCGGCCAATGTCGTGCGGAATTACCAGGTCGATGGTGTCACCGGCGCGTTTTTTGTCGTGCAGCGCCTCGGCAAAGATGGCGTCGGCGGAAAGCGAGCAGCGGGTCTTGAGACCGTGACGGGCGCAGAGCTCCTCAATACGTGCGGGCAGCGCGGCGTCGCAGATGGCATGAAGCGCTGCGGCGCGCGTGATGATGCCCATGCCGATCGACACGCAGTTGCCATGTCCCAGCTCAAAGTGCTCGCAGGCCTCGACAGCGTGTCCGGCACTGTGCCCAAAGTTGAGGAGCTTGCGCTGGTTGGTCTCGCGCTCATCGGCGACAACCACGGCGCGTTTAATGTCGATATTGCGGGCGATGATGAGCGCCACGCGGGCCACGTCCCGGTTGAGGAGCTCCAGTGTGAGCGGGGTCTTCTCCAACTCGGTGAAAAGCTCGGGGTCGGCGATCACGGCGTGTTTGACGACCTCTCCGCAGCCGTCGGCAAACTGCTCGGGCGTGAGGGTGGCGAGACACCCCACGTCGGCAATAACAACACTCGGCTGCCAAAAGGCGCCGGCCAGGTTTTTGCCGGCAGCTAGGTCGATGGCCGTCTTGCCGCCCACCGACGAATCAACCATAGCGAGCAGGCTCGTGGGGATCTGCACAAACTTGCAGCCGCGCATGTAGGTGGCGGCCACAAAGCCGGCCACGTCGCCTACAACGCCGCCGCCGAGTGCCACGATCACGTCGGAGCGCGAGAGTTCGTGCTCGGCCACAAACTCCAGGATGGCAATGTAGGTCTCGGCGCGCTTGTGGGCCTCGCCGGCCTCGAAGGTGCAGACACTCACCGTATAGCCCGCAGCCTCCAGGCTCTGCTTAACGGGCATCTGGTAGAGCGGGCCCACATTGGTGTCTGTCACAATGACGGCGCGCGATCCGCCGGCGGTGGCGCGGACGAGCGGGCCCGCCTGCTCCAGCAAAAACGTGCCGACGTGCACCTGGTAGGGGCGTGCGGTGTCGATATCGATGGTAATCGCCATAAGCTTTGGTCCTTTCGACCTGGCGTGATAGGTGGTCTAGTGGGCGGCCTCGTCGTCGAGCGCGCGCTTAATGCGGTCGCCCTCGGCAAGGAGGTTCTCAAGATAACGCTGGTCGCGGTCCTTGAGCGCGCGGCTGTATGCGCTAAGCGAGTCGATCAGATGGTCGATCTCAAAGGCAAGTGCGTCGGCGTCGTCGATCATGAGTTCCGACCACATCTGGGGGTTGAGGTGCGCCACGCGGGTAAGGTCGCGGTAGCTACCGGCCGAAAAACCGTGGTGAACCTGGGCGGTCGGGCTTTTAACGTAGGCGTTTGAGACGACGTGCGCGAGCTGGCTCGTAAAGGCGATCACGCGGTCGTGCTCGGCGGCGGTGGTCACGCTGAACTTGCCAAACCCTAAGGGGCGCACCATCTCTCGCACCTGGCCTAAAAGCTCCAGTTTGAGCGCATCGTCCACTGCAGGCGGCACGAGCACGAGTGGCGCGCCCTGGAACAGGTCGGCACGGGAGTGAGCGTAGCCCGAGTACTGGGTGCCCGCCATGGGGTGCGCGCCCACAAAGTAAAACCCGTAATCGCGGGCGAGTTCGAAGGCACGCTCGCACACGATGCCCTTCACGCCCACGGTGTCAATCACCACGGGCCCCATGATGGCCTCGGTATCGGTGGCGTCGGCGAGCGCTTGGGCGTGCGTCTCGAGCCACTCGATGCAAGCCTCGGGGTAACAGGCCAGCACGATGATGTCGCACTCGCCGAGCGTCTCGTCGTTGAGCTCGCCGGCGACGGTGCCCATGCTGGCGGCCGTCATAACGTCATCGTCGGGGTCCCAGGCCAGCACGCGGACGCCCGCCTGCGCATAGCCGCGGGCAAAGCTGCCGCCGATCAGACCCAGGCCCACAATGCCGGCGCATTTGGGGCCGCCCTGGTTTACGCGTGCGTTTCTTACCGTACCCATGGGCTACTCCATGGTCTCTTGGCAGACAACCTCGCGGATGGCGCGGATACGGCGCATGGTGTCGTCGAACTGGTCGGGGGTGAGGGCCTGGGCGCCGTCGGACCATGCGCGGCTGGGCTCGTCGTGGACCTCGATCTCCAGACCGTTGGCGCCGCAGGCGGTCGCGGCGAGCGCCATGGGTTCAACGTAGCGGGTGTAGCCGGTCGCATGGCTGGGGTCGGCCACGACGGGCAGGTGCGACAGGTGGTGCAGCACCGGCACGGCGTTGAGGTCGAAGGTGTTACGGGTGCGGGTCTCGAAGGTGCGAATGCCGCGCTCGCACAGGATAACGTTGTCGTTGCCCTCGCTCATGATGTACTCGGCAGCCATGAGCAGCTCGTCGATCGTGCCGGACATGCCGCGCTTGAGCAGAATCGGGGTCTTGGTCTTGCCGACCTCCTTGAGCAGGGGGAAGTTCTGGGCGTTGCGTGCGCCAATCTGCATGACGTCAATCTTCTTATCCAAGAAGACCTGCACGTCGCGCGGGTCCATGATCTCGGTGACGATCGGCATGTCGAGCTCGGCCGATGCCTCGCATAGCAGGTCCAGGCCGGCGGGGCCCATGCCCTGGTAGGCGTAAGGGGAGGTGCGGGGCTTGTAGGCACCGCCTCGCAGCATGGTGGCGCCGGCGGCCTTTACGCGGCGTGCGATGCGAATGAGGTTTTCGCCCTCGACGGAGCAGGGTCCGGCGATGACCTGGAACTGGTCGCCGCCGATCTTGATGCCGTGGCCGCAGTCGATGACAGAGTCCTCGGGGTGAAACTTGCGGTTGGCACGCTTGAACGGCTCGGAGACGCGCTGCACACGCTCGACGACGTCCATTGACTCGAGGAGGAACGGGTCGATCTTGGTCGTATCGCCCACCAGGCCGATGATGGTCTCGTTCTCGCCGCGCGACACGTCGGTTTTGAGACCCTTCTTCTCAATCCAGCTGACGATGTGGCCGATGGCCTCATCGCTGGCGCTCTGCTTTAAAATTGCAATCATGGTGTGCCTCTCACCTCGATGGATAACCCTTGAAAAAACGGCCCGCAGTGCGAGCCGTATCATATGGTGCATGAGAGTTTATACTAATTATTTCACTTTTGCGTCCTAAAGTGAGCCGTTGCGCTTCGTCTCCCACGTAATTGCAGAGCTTTTTCTATTATGTTGTTAGCTCGTGGCGCACTTGGGTATAATGCCAACCGTTGGCCCTATTAGCTCAGGGGATTAGAGCGTCTGCCTCCGGAGCAGAAGGCCGTTGGTTCGAATCCAACATGGGGCACCATCGAACGTAAGACCGTCCGAACCTCGCATGGTCCGGGCGGTTTTTCTTATACCGACGCGACGTGATAGGACGTGGTATGGCAGCTACAGATATCGAGCGCGGACTTTCGACCGCCGAGGTCGAGGAGCGCATTGCCGCCGGCAAGATCAATCGCAACATGGAGCTCAAGACCAAATCGGTTCGTGAGCTTATCATCGAAAATCTCTGCACGCTGTTCAATCTGATCAACGTGATTTTAGCGATTTTGGTCATTATGACCGGATCGTTTAAGAACCTGACGTTCCTGTTCGTGGTGTTCCTCAATACCGCCATTGGCGTCATCCAGTCCATGCGCTCCAAAAAGATGGTCGACAAGCTCACACTCCTCACTTCAAAGAAGGCCATCGCGGTGCGCGACGGCGCCGAGGTGGAGCTCGACTTGGACCAGATCGTGCTCGACGACATCATTCGTCTGGGGCGCGGTGACCAGATACCTGCCGACGCCGTGGTGGTATCGGGCGAGGCGCTCGTTAACGAAAGTCTGCTGACGGGCGAGAGCGACCTTATTAAGAAGCAACCTGGTTCCGAGCTCATGAGCGGCAGCTTTATCGACTCGGGTCTGTTGCGTGCCCGCGTGGTCCATGTTGGTGCGGATAACTATGTGGCCAAGATCAACAACGAGGCCAAGTACGTCAAAAAGGTCAATTCCGAGATCATGAACGCGCTCAACGCCATCGTGCGTTTTGCAAGCGTCATCATGATTCCGCTTGGTCTGGCTCTGTTCGCCTCGAGTGTAAGTGGGTTGTGGGACGCCGCCGGTACCCCGGGCGATAGCGCGCTTTCGTGGTGCTTTTCCGAGCTGCTGGCCGGTCGCGTGCCTTCGTCGGCGCTGCTGTCCACGGTGGGCGCTCTTTTGGGCATGATTCCGCAGGGCCTGGTGCTGCTGACCTCGTCAGTGCTTGCCATCGCCACGGTGCGCCTGGCGCGCCGCAAGGTACTCGCGCAGCAGCTCTACTGCATCGAGACGCTCGCGCGCGTCGACGTGCTGTGCCTGGACAAGACGGGCACTATCACGTCGGGTCGCATGGAGGTCGAGGGCACCTATCCGTTGCCCGTTGAGGGCGTGGGCTTGGGCCCGGACGAGGCACCTGTCCCCGTCGATACTACTGTGCTCGATTTTGCGCTTGCCAATGTCGCGCGCGCGACCTCGGCTGATGCCAATGAGACCTGCCAGGCGCTGCTCAACTACTACGCCGACCGCCCGGTCGAGGTGTCCGAGCCGCTGTCGGTCATTCCGTTTTCGTCCTCCAAAAAGTGGAGCGGCGCCTCGTTTGCGCAGGGCTCCTATGTGATGGGCGCGGCGCAATTTGTGCTTTCGGAGCGTATCTTTGCGCAGGTCGAAAATCGTGTGGCCGAGCTTGCCGACACCTGCCGCGTGCTCGTGGTGGCCCGTGTGGACGGCTTTACGCCCGATGGCGATATGGTGGGCGAGGCCGAGCCCGTGGGCTTTGTGACCATTCGCGATGAGATTCGCACTTCGGCCGCCGAGACCATCGGCTACTTTAACGAGCAGGGTGTGACCCTTAACGTGATCAGTGGCGACGACCCGCACACGGTGTCGTCGATCGCACGCGTGGTGGGCGTGCCGGGGGCGGACGCTTATGTGGACGCCACGACGCTCGATACGCCGTCCAAGATTGATGCGGCGGTGGATCGCTATCACGTCTTTGGCCGCGTGACCCCGCAGCAGAAGCGCGAGCTCGTGCAGGCGCTCAAGCGTCGCGGCCATACCGTTGCCATGACGGGCGACGGCGTCAACGATGTGCTGGCACTCAAAGAGGCGGACTGCTCCGTGGCCATGGCCGCCGGTTCCGACGCCGCACGCAACGTGGCCGAGATCGTGCTGGTCGATAACGACTTTGCCTCGATGCCCGCCGTGGTGGCCGAGGGCCGTCGCTCCATCAACAACCTGCAGCGTTCGGCCTCGCTGTTCCTGACCAAGACGCTGTTCTCGATGGGCCTGGCGGCGCTGTGCATCGCGCTGCCGCCGTATCCCTTTGAGCCTATCCAGATGACGCTCATTAACTTCTTCTGCATCGGTGCGCCGGGCTTTGTGCTGGGCCTTGAGCCCAACAATGCCCGCGTGAAGGGGTCGTTCTTAACCAACGTACTCAAGCGTGCGTTGCCGGCATCGGTTGCAGTCATTTTGGCCGCGGCGCTCGATATCTTTGTGGCGCGTGTGTTTGGCTTTGGCCAACTCACGCTGTCGACGATGTGCCTTCTCACGTCGTGCGCGGCAAGCGTGAGCCTGATCTGGCGTATCTCGCAGCCGCTCACACCCTTGCGCGTGGTGCTCTTTGTATTTGTCGTCGTCGGCATCTTGGTGGGCGTTATCGGATTCCCCGAGCTGCTGTCTATCGCCAACTTGTCGATGGGCGAGGCGATTATCCTTCTGGTGATTGTGGTCTTTACTTGCGGCGTGTTCTTTAAACTCGCCACGATGATGGATTCGCTTAAGCCGCGTCGCCGTCATGCCGCCACTGGCTTTGGCCGCGGCGTGCGCGTTCGCTTGGGCCGCGGTGGCGGCAAGGTGAGCTCGACGGGCTCGACGGCCGAGCGTTTTGCCAAGCGCGTCGCCGCCGACATGGCGCAGCGCCGCGAGGAGCGTACGACCCGTGAGGCCGAGGCCCGCGCACTCGAGGGCGTGGAAAAGACCCAGCCCAAGAAAAAGAAGGGCGCGGGCGCCAAGCGCTCGCGCGTGACCAAGTCCGCCCAGGGCATTAAGGTCTCGATGCCGAGCAAAAAGAAGAAGTAATCGCACCTCACAGGGTAGCTAATTTGGGACGGGGCTTTTTTAGCTACCCGGCTGATGACGCGATCTATTTGGCCGATTGGCGGCCAGGGCAGCTAAAAAAGCCCCGTCCCAAATTAGCTACCCTGCGATGTTGAATTGGTGCCCTGTGCCTTTAGGGGCGTAGCGATGTTATGCTCTAACCTCGATGGTTCGAATGATTCCGAAAAGAGGATGCCGTGATTTGCCCGCATTGTCTCAAGACCATAGAGGACGGCTCCTCGTTCTGCCCCTATTGCAATACCTATGTTGGCCCGGGCGATGGCCCCGAGCACACCGAGTTTGTGTTCTGCGAAGGCTGCGGTGCCCGTCTGTCGCCTCATGACCGTACCTGTTCCAAGTGCGGGCGCCCTGCCCCGGGCATTCTATCCGAGGATGCGGCAGCATCCGACCTGGCTGCTGGGCGCACGGCTGGTTTTCCCCGCCTGACGCAGGAGCAGATCGATACCGAGGTGCCCCATGCGCCGGCCTCTGCCGCCGCGGTACTTTCCGATGCCGCCGATCCCAATGAGACCTGCGTGCTGCCGGCTTTCGACAGGGACTTTGGCATTCCCAAGGTCGATATCCCGCTGCCGGTGTCCCTTCGTGACGACGCTCAGTCCAAAAATCAAAAACCCAAGCGCAAGGTGCATCCTGACGAGGATGCCTACCACAAGCACAAGCGCCGTATTCCCAAGCCGCTCATCGTCATCGCGTTGCTCGTTGCCGTGTGCGGCAGTGCCTATTGGTTTGTGACGTCGGACCCCATGGGCGTTATGCCGGGCTTTTACGACCAGTTTGGCCAGGCCGCCAAGACGACGTTTCCCTCGCGCCAGAAGGGCGAGGCTACCGAGGAAGAGACCAAGTCCGAAGATACCGCCGAGGTGGTCCAGGAGGAGACCGTCCTTTCCGACGACCAGCTCTATACCAAGCTCGACGGTCTGTATCGGACCATCGTGTCGTATGGCGACGATGATCAGATCGGCGAGGTTGTCGACTCGTTTAACAGCGGGTACCTACGCACGCCGCTCTCCACGCGTCAGGAGCTGTCGCAGAGCGCTTATGCCCTGCGCGACCAGATCAAAAATACCCAAGACGAGCTCAACAACCTTAAGGTGCAAGATGATACCGTCTACGCAGAGGATATCGAGCACCTCAAGCAGCTTGCCCAGTGGATGTACGAGCGCGTCGACATGATCTGCCAGAGCTGGGATATCTCGCTGTCCATTCCCGATGGCGAGTCGCTGAGCGCACGCCAGAGTGAAATCTTGGCGCCCATCGCACAGGGCGGCAACAGCGCCCTTAACCAGTACGATGCCAATGTGAGCGCATGGAGGCCGCAGCAGCGTTCGTAATTTGTTGCCCTCCGACGGCATAACCTGCGTGCGCAATTGATGGAAGCCTGTGCTTATTGCTACAATTCGTACAAATATGCTTTAAACGCACGAGGAAGGAACCACATGTTTGGTTTTAAGAAAGAGCTTTATACGCCCGAGTACCAGCTCGCTGGTGATGAGTGTGCGATCATCGAGACGTCGAAGGGTACGATCAAGGTCAAATTTGACGGCGAGGGCGCTCCCATCCATGTGGCGAACTTCTGCGAGCTTTCCACCATGGGCTTTTATGACGGCCTTAAGTTTCACCGCTATGTGCCCGGCTTTGTGATCCAGGGCGGCGACCCCAATACCCGCGATATGTCCGGCGCTGACGTCGCCGCCGGCCTTGAGGGCCCCGACGGTATGCCCGGCACCGGTGGCCCCGGCTACTGCATCAAGGGAGAGTTTGCCACCAACCCGCGCAACAGCCATGTGGACGGTGCGCTTGCCATGGCACGTTCCATGGATCCCGATTCCGCGGGCTCCCAGTTCTACTTCTGCCTGGGTGCCCAGCACAATCTGGATTCCGGTTACACCGTCTTTGGCACCACGGTCGAGGGCCTCGACGTGATTTCGCAGCTGCGTGCCGGCGACGAGATCGTCCATGTCGAGATCGTTCACGAGTAAAAGGGGACTTCCTTGAATAGCCAGCTGATTCAACAGGGTCGAGCCGCTTATCGTGCGGGCGACTTTTCTGCAGCCGCTCAGATGCTCGGTGCGGCAAAGACCCCCAGCGAGATCATGGGCGAGGCCGACCATCTGCGTGGCAACGCCCTGATGCACCTGGGTATGTATGCCGAGGCTGCCGAGGCGTACGCGGCTGCCCTCAACGACGGCACCTATGGAAAGCGCGGCGCGCTGCTCACCAACCGCGGCAAGGCGCTCGCTGCCGTGGGTGACTATGTGACCGCAGCCCAGGCGTTCTCCGCCGCAACGCAGGATGCTTCCTATGCCACGCCGTTTAAGGCCTATCTGGGTCTTGGCAACGCGCTGTTCCAGTCGGGCGATTTCGCCAATGCAGGCACTGCCTTCCGCCAGGCCGCCATCGATGGCGCCAATCCAGCCCCCGCGGCCGCCCTTGGCGAACTCGGCCGCTGCTTCATCAAGCTTGGCCGACCGGCGGACGCCGTGGAGACCTATCGCACGGCCATCGACTTTGCCGGTCCGCGCGATGACACGCGTGCGCTTAACGCGGGTATGGGCGAGGCGCTTTCTGCCGCGGGTCGTCCTTCCGAGGCGCTCGATGCCTTTAATGCCGCCACCGCCGACGGCATCTATCAGCTCACGCCCGAGCAGGCCGATGAGCTTGCCCGCGTGCACGATTCACTTGCCGCGCTTTCGGCCCAGACCGCCATGGCCACGGCCCCGGCGCCCGCCATGGATACGACTGCTGTCGATTCGCTCGATCCCACGGGTGCCACTGGCCAGTTTATGCCCGATCCGTCCGACACGGGCTTCTTTACGCTGTCCGAGTCCGAGATGGTCCAGCAGGATCGTCGGGACCGCAAGCAGGCCAAGGTCCGTCGTCGCCATCGCCATACGGGCCTCAAGGTCTTCCTGGTTTTGCTTCTGCTGATTGTTCTTGCCGCGGGCGGTTTGGGCTTTGCCTACACGCGCGGCATGGGTATCCCCTCGCAGGAGTCCGTCATCACCGATCTGTTCCAGGCTGCCGGCGACGGTGATACCGCTAAGGCCGAGTCCTGCCTGGCCTCCAGCCTGTCCGAGGACGCCAAGGCGATGATTATCTCCTCGATCCCGCAGGGCGCCACCGTCTCCATCGAGGGCATGGATCAGTCCATGACCGAGACCACCGCGAAGGTGAAAGCTTCGCTGTCCAAGGGCGGCGAGCAGGAATATACCGTCAAATTCGTGCGCTCCGATAACCATATCGGCTGGGCGGTATCTTCGCTCGACATCGATTTCTCGGCCGCTGACAACCAGTAGTGACCTTATGAGATTTGGCGCTGCCCGGTGCTTCACCGCAAGTGAGGTGCCGGGCTTGCGCTAGTATGATGGGCTAGTAGTTTTCCAGCAATCATCCAACACATCAGGAGTTGCGTTGTTTTCTTTGATGGACATGTTTTTCGGTAGCTATGCGGGCGATCTAGCCATCGACCTCGGCACCGCCAATACGCTTGTCTCTGTGCGCGGCAAGGGCATCGTCATTCGCGAGCCTTCCGTCGTCGCCATCGACAAAAACGATGAGCGCATCCTTGCAGTCGGTATCGAGGCTAAGCGTATGCTTGGCCGTACGCCCGGCAACATTGTGGCCGTGCGTCCTCTCAAGGATGGCGTCATCGCCGACTTCGATGTCACCGAGGCCATGCTTCGCTACTTTATCGATAAGGCTTCCGAGAAGCGCTATCCGTGGACCCCTCGTCCGCGCGTCGTCGTATGCGTTCCCTCCGGTGTCACGTCGGTCGAGAAGCGCGCCGTGTTCGAGGCTACGATTCAGGCAGGTGCCCGCCAGGCCTATCTGATCGAGGAGCCTATGGCCGCGGCTATCGGTGCTGACTTGCCTGTCGAGGAGCCGACCGGCTCCATGGTCATCGATATCGGTGGCGGCACCACCGAGGTCGCCGTTATCGCCATGGGCGGTATCGTCGTGTCGCAGTCCATCCGCATTGCCGGCGACGAGTTCGATCAGGCTATCCTCACGCATGTTCGCGATGCCTACAATTTAGCCATCGGCGAGCGCACGGCCGAGGACATTAAGATTAAGGTCGGCTCTGCCGTGCCGCTCAAGGACGAGCTCGACGTCGAGGTCAATGGCCGCGACGTGATCACGGGCCTGCCCAAGACCGTGCGCATCGAGAGCGAGGAGATTCGTCGTGCGCTCAATAAGCCGCTCGACGAGATGGCCAAGGCCGTCAAGGACGCACTCGACGCCACACCGCCCGATCTTGCCTCGGACCTTATGTACTACGGCATTCTGCTGACCGGCGGCGGAGCGCTGCTGCGCGGCCTCGACGTGCGCCTGCGCGACGAGACGGGCGTTTCGGTCAACGTGAGCCCCACGGCGCTCGACAACGTCGTAAACGGTTGCGCCCGCGTGCTCGAGGCCAACGCGTTTGACGGCGGTTTCGTCCAGACCAATGCTTAATTTCCAAAAGGTGGATTCCATTTGGCACGATCTTCGGGTTTCTCTTCAAATCTGAATACCAAGCGACAATCAACGGGTATGCGCCCGTTGATTGTTTTCAGCCTGATTTCTGTGTTGCTGCTCACGTTTTACATTCGAGAGGGCGAGGCCGGGCCGATACATGCCGTGCGTTCGGGCGTCACGACAATCACCTCTCCGGTGCGATTTGTTGGCTCGGCGGTGGCGGCGCCATTCAATGCCATCGGCAACGTGTTCTCCAACCTCACCGCTTCGCAGGAGTCGCTCGACGACCTTAAAAAGCAAAACGAGGTTCTCACTTCCAAGGTCGCGGAGCTTTCCGAGGCCCAAAAGACCGCTGAGCGCCTTGAGGGTCTTGTGGGCCTGCAGTCGACCTATAACCTCAAGTCCACTGCGGCTCGTATTGTCGGAGCCTCGGGTGACGCCTGGACGTCGACCGTCACCATCGATAAGGGTTCTGCCGACGGGCTTACCATCAACATGCCCGTGACGAGCTCGGCCGGCGTCATCGGCCAGATTATCGAGGTTTCGGCCAAGACCTCGACCGTGCGCCTGATTGGCGACGAGAACTCTGGTGTGTCCGCCATGGTGCAGGACACGCGCGCACAAGGCATGCTACAGGGCCAGCCCGATGGCACGCTGCGTCTTGAGTACGTGAGCGTCGACTCCGATGTTAAGGTGGGCGATATCATCGTGACCTCGGGCATCGGTGGCGTGTTCCCCAAGGGGCTGCCGCTCGGCACCGTGTCTTCGGTCGAGAAGTCGGCTAACGACGTGTACTACACCATTGTGGTGCGTGCGCAGACCACGGCCGAAAATAACGAGGAAGTGCTTGTCATCACCTCGCTCACCGACGAGCAGTCGGCTTCGGACGATGATGTGAGCTCGGCCAATAGTGCCCCGCAGGGCACGTCGCGCGATGCCGCGACTCAGTCTAAGGACGAGAAATCGGACGATGATTCCGACACGGCCGAAGCGTCCGATTCTGGATCGAGCGAATAGGGAGGCATGTCCATGGATCTACACGAGCAGGGGACTGGCTCCCGCGCCTTTGCAATCGCCGCTATCGTCTGCGTGCTGCTGCAGGCGGGACTGGCACCGCAAATCTCCATCGCGGGCGGCCGCGTCAACTTTATGATTATTTTGGTGTGCCTGGCCGTGTTTTCGGGCGACCCTACGCGTGCCGTCGTGTGCGGCTTTTGCAGCGGTCTGTTTTACGACCTTTCCGCCGCCGTGCCGGTGGGCGTTATGTCGCTGCTGCTGACCGTGGGCAGTTTTGCTTTGGTGCACAGCGCGGCTGGTCAGACGGGCGGCTCGCCGAGCGCGCGCGGCATTACCGTGGGCGCCTTTGCGCTTGCCATTAACGTGGTCTACAGCATCATCTTGCTGTTTATGGGTCTGGAGACGAGCTTTGTGGTGGCCATCTTTGGGCACGCTCTGCCGTCCTCGATCCTGACGGGCTTGATTGCCATTCCGTTTTTGATGTCCGGCGCCGCTCCGCAGTCTGGCTATGGGTTCTCCGCGCGCGGTGGGCGTCAGACGGGCATGCGCTTTAAGCCCAAGACCCGTAAGCTCAAATAGGGGAGGCCTCAAGATGTCTTCCCAGTTGACGGTTGTTGTCGCCGGTATCGCGCTGGTCGTGGCCATTGTGGTCGCGCTGGTCATCATGCGCCGCGGCGACTCCCGCTTTACCTACGACACACAGCACGGAACGGCCCCGCGCGCCACCGAGGGCGAGGGCAATACGGCCGCCACGGCCTTCAAGGGCCGTTTTTCCATCCTCACCACGGGTGTGGGTGCCATGTTTGCCGCGCTTGCCGTTAAGCTGTGGGGCATGCAGATGGTCTCGTCGGACTACTACGACAAGCAGGCCAAGAGCAATCAGACCCGTACCGTTACCACGCCGGCCGTGCGTGGCCGCATCTTGGACCGCAACGGCGTCGCACTGGTGCAAAACCGCCCCTCGCTCGCCGTCGTCGCCTATCGCGATCTTGCCGACGACAAGGTGCTGGTGCGTCATCTTGCCAACGTGCTCGGCATGCCGTATGTCGCGGTGCTGCGCAACATCCAGGACAATTCCGAGGGCGCGCAGAGCCTGCATACGATCGCGACTGACGTGCGCCGCTCTACCGTCGCCTACATTCAGGAGCACGCCGGTGAGTTTCCCGGCGTGAAGATCGCCGAGCGCACCGAGCGCCAGTACCCGTATGGCGAGACCGCCTGCCATATTTTGGGCTATACCGGTACCATTACCTCCGAGCAGCTCGAGGCGCAGAACAAGAAGTCGTCGGACGGCAACGAAAGCGCGGCTGGCCAGATCTCGTATCAATCGGGCGATATTGTGGGTCAGGCGGGCGTAGAGATTTACTACGAAAATCTGCTGCAGGGCATTCGCGGTGAGCAGACCGTGAAAGTTGACGCCTCGGGTAACGTTACCGGTCAAGCCGGCGCCGTTCCCGCCAAGGCCGGTTCTGACATTAAGCTTACGCTCGATCTTAAGATTCAACAGGCCTGCGAGACGGCTCTGGCGAATGCCATTGAGCTTGCCAAGACTACGGGCCATAGCAATGCCGGCAACGGTGCCGTGGTGTGCCTCGACCCCAACAACGGCGAGATCTTGGGCATGGCAAGCGAACCCAAGTTTGATCCTTCTGTCTTTATCGGCGGCGTTTCCAATGACGTGTGGACCGAGCTTAACGATGACGAGGGCTCGCATCCGCTGCTCAACCGCGCCATTAGCGGCCAGTACATGTCTGCCTCGACCATCAAACCCCTCTCGGCGTTGGCTGGCCTCGAATTTGGCACGTACACTTCGAGTCAAACGACCAACTGCACGGGATATTGGACCGGCTTGGGCAAATCTTGGGGAAAGTACTGCTGGCTGCACTCCGGCCACGGCACGATGACGCTGCAGTCCGGTATCGCTAACTCCTGCGACCCCGTGTTCTACGATATGGGCAAGGCCTTTTTCTACAACGACCAGCATCCCGAAGGCCTGCAAGAGGTCTTTCGCCGTTGGGGCCTGGGCAAGACCTGCGGCATCGACCTGCCGAGTGAGGGTGCGGGCCGCATTCCCGATGCAGAGTGGAAAGAGTCGTACTTTACCGACGCCTCGGCCGAGGACCGCAAGTGGAATGCCGGCGATATGACCAACATCGCCATCGGCCAGGGCGACATTCTGGTGACACCGCTGCAGATGGCCTGCGCCTACATGGGTATTGCCAACGGCGGCAAACAGTATGTGCCGCATGTGTTCTTGTCTGCTGTCTCGCGTGATGGCGACGGCGATGCCTACAAGTACAACGGCAAGGGCAAAAAGAAGCGCCTTGAGGCTCAAATTAACAACGATGCCGATCTTGCGCTGGTCCGCAACGGCATGCACGATGTGATTTACTCGGCGTCGACTTCGACCGCCGCGCACTTTAACTCCCTGACCCCTACGGTCTACGGCAAGTCCGGCACGGGCGAGAAGAGCGGCGAGGACGATTACGCGTGGTTTTGCGCCTACGCGCCGGCCGATGACCCCAAGTACGTGATCGCCACTGTCTTGGAACAGGGCGGTGGCGGCTCCGATACCGCGCTGCACGTTGTGCGCGATGTCCTCGGTGCGATTTATGACGAGCCCGACACGTCGACGGCCACGGGCGATTCCTCGGTTCGATAGGAGGTTGCGATGGACTTTTCGCCGGCGGACCTGTTCCGCTCAACCAAAACCGGCTCTCGCAGCAGCCTGGACCGCGTCAACAAGCAGATTTCCGCATCGCGCGGAACGTTTCGCCAAAAGGTGCACGTCGGCGTGCTGTTGGCGACTGTGGCGCTCGTCACCTATGGCGCCATTATTATCTGGTCCGCCTCGCAGTTTAAAGCCGATGCCTCGTTCTCGCGTCACCTGCTGGGTATCGGTATTGGCGCGGTGCTGGCGGTGCTCGTCTGGCGCACCGACCTGCGCGGCATTTCCAACTTTTCGACGGCCCTGCTCGTCATCGATCTCATCGTGATTTTCTCGCCTAAGATTCCGGGCCTGTCCTACACGGGCGGCTTGGGAATGACGGGTTGGATCAAGATTCCCGGTATCGGTTTAACATTCCAGCCCGTTGAGCTTGCCAAGCTCATCACCATCTTCTTTATGGCCACGCTTGGCTCGCAGTACAACGGGCGCATCGATACCGCTCGCGACTACATTAAGCTCTGCGGCATGCTGTCCGTTCCGTTTTTGGCCGTCGTCGCCATGGGCGATTTGGGCTCGGGTCTGGTCGTGCTGGTGTCGGGCGCCATCGTCATCTGCATGAGCGGTGCGCGCCGCGAATGGGTGCTGTCGACTTTGGCTCTGCTCGTGGGTTTGGTGGCGCTCGTCCTGGCGCTCGATTCGGTCTTCGATTCGCTGCTCGGCCACGATGTGCTCATTAAGCAGTACCAGATGAATCGTCTGACGGTCTTTATCGACCCCGACAACGCCGATTCGGACGATGCGTACAACCTGCAGCAGTCGTTGATCGCGGTCGGCTCGGGCGGTTTCTTTGGTAAGGGCCTGGGGCATGCGACGCAGTCGGCCGGCGGCTTCCTGCCCGAGTTCCATACCGACTTCGTCTTCGCCTTTTTGTCAGAGACGTTCGGCTTCTGCGGTTCCTTTTTGTTGCTGTGCCTGTACGTACTGCTCATCTTCTCGACGATCCGCGTTGCCTTTAAGTGCGAGTCTCTGTTTCTACGCTTGTCATGCGTGGGTATTGTCGGCATGTGGGCATTTCAGACGTTCGAGAACATCGGCATGTGCATTGGCATGATGCCGATTACCGGTATTCCGCTGCCGTTCATTAGCTTTGGTTCGTCGTCGATGATGATCCAGTTGTTGACGGTGGGTATCGTACAATCCATATGGCGGCATCGTTCGGGCGCCGCGTAACCGCTGGAGGGGTTTGCCATGAAGATTCCCGTGGAAAAGCTGACTCGCGCTTTTAAAATGGGCACGACCACCAAGAGGGATTCCGATACGCCGGTGCGCGTTTCGGTCTACCTGGATTCGACTGCCTCGCGTTTTTTGGTCGAGACGGTGCGCGATGCCTTTGTGCCGCAGACGACCTCGGGTATTGTGCGCGTTGAGCGCCTGGGTGAGGAGCGAATCGTCCCCAAGACCGATACCGACGTGGTGCTGGTGCTTTCGTGCGGATCTGAGCGCCTTGAGAGTGCTGTACAGGAGCTCGTCATTGCCGGCGCGCCCGTGTGCGTGCTGGCCGAGTCCGCTGTCGAGGTGCCTTTTATCCAGGAGTCCACGCCCATGCTCGGCGTGGTAGCGGCCACCGATAAGACGTATCTGCTCGAGACACTCGCCCGCTGGATCCTGGACCGTACGGAAAAGGAGACGGCCTTTGCGGCGAACTTTGCCTTTATGCGCATCGCCGCCGCCAACCGCATCATCACCTCGTGCGCGCTTACCAATATGGCGACGGGCGCGCTGGTGTTTTTGCCGGGGGCCGATTATCCCGTTATGGCGCTGGCACAGGTTGGCATGCTCTTTGAGCTTGCGGCTATCTTTGGGCGCGGCATTAAGCCCGAGCGCGGCTACGAGGTCGCGGGCGTGCTTGCCGGCGGCTTGGTAATGCGCGCCGTCACTCGCGCCCTGGTAAAGCAGACGCCGCATATCGGCTTTGCCGTCAAGGCACTCTCCGCCGCCGCGGGCACCTATGTCATGGGTCGTGCGCTCGTGTCTCTCTACGAGCGCGATATCGACTACAGCCGTGCCAACGAGGTGGTTGCCGCCACGTTCTCGCGCGTCCGCGACCTGGTGACCACGGTTGCCGGCGCTACCCGTCCCATGAATCCTTTTGAGGATGCATCCGATCTCGCTGCTTAGGGGTTTCTTTTGCGCGTTCCATACCAAGACTGTTTTCATTTGATCGAGCCGCTGCTCGCGAAGGTCGAAAAGCCGAGTCGCTATATCGACCACGAGTGGGGTACGCTCTCCAAGGCCGATGCCGACTATCGTTGCTGCATGATTTACCCGGACGTGTACGAGGTCGGCCTGCCCAACCAGGGTATCGCCATCCTGTACAACATCCTTAACCAGGCCGAGGGCATCTCCTGTGAGCGCGGTTATGTGCCGTGGCCCGATATGGGCGATGCCATGCGCGAGGCCGGTATCCCGCTGCTGTCGCTCGAGGGCGCAGCGCCCGTGGCCTCGTTTGATATCGTCGGTATGCACGTGCCGCACGAGATGGCCGTGACAAACTTTCTCGAGGCGCTCGACCTCGCCGGCATTCCGCTGCTGGCTGCTGACCGCACCGAGGACGATCCCATCATCGTCGCCGGCGGACCTTCGGTTTATAACCCCGAGCCGTATGCGGCCTTCTTTGATGCCATCCTGATTGGCGAGGGTGAGGAGTCGCTGCTCGAGATCTGCCAGTTGCATCGCCGCCTGCGTGACGAGGGCGTCCCGCGCGCCCAGATTGTCGAGCGGCTCGCGACCGTCTCCGGTACCTACGTGCCGTCGCTGTACGAGGTGCGCTATGACGAACCCTGCTCACCGCACGGCTACACCGTGCCGCGTGAGGGTAAGGACGTCCCGCCGGTGGTCTACAAGCGCGTCGTCGAGGACTTTGGCGCTACCAATCCATTGTCGCAGTCGTGCGTGCCCTATGCGCAGCTCGTTCACGATCGCCTGTCTATCGAGATCCTGCGCGGCTGCGCTCGCGGTTGCCGTTTTTGCCAGGCCGGCATGACGTATCGCCCGGTGCGCGAGCGCTCGGCAGACCAGATCGTGTCCTCGGTGATCCAGGGCCTGGAAAAGACCGGCTATGACGAGGTGTCGCTTACCTCGCTTTCGACCACCGACCACTCCTGCATCCGCGACGTGCTTGGCAGGCTCAACCGCCGCCTGGAAGATACGGGCATTCGCGTGTCCATTCCCTCGCAGCGCCTGGATTCGTTTGGCGTGGATATGGCCGAGTCGGTCGCCGGCGAAAAAAAGGGCGGCCTGACGTTTGCCCCCGAGGCCGGTAGCCAGCGCATGCGCGACATCATCAACAAGAACGTGACCGAGGAGGACGTGGACCGCGCGGCCAAGGCGGCCTTCGAGGCCGGCTGGAACCGCATGAAGCTCTACTTTATGATGGGTCTTCCCGGTGAGCGCGATGAGGATATCGTGGCCATCGCCAACCTGGCCGATCACGTGCTGGAGCTCGGCCGATCCGTGGTACCCAAGGCGCGCCGCGGCTCCATCTCGGTGTCCATCTCGGTGTCGGTGTTTATTCCCAAGGCCGCCACGCCTTTCCAATGGTGCCCGCAGCTCGATTACGACGACGTCAAACGCCGTCAGAAGCTCCTCATTACGAGTGTTCGCAACCGTGCGGTCCGCGTGCACTACCACGATGCCGAGACCTCGCTTATCGAGGCGGCGCTGTCTCGTGCAGGCCGCGACATGACGCCTGTCATCATCGATGCCTGGCGTGCCGGTTCGCGTTTTGACGCCTGGGTGGAGCATTTCTCACTCGATAACTGGAAGAAGGCCGCGGCCAAAAACGGCATCGACCTCAACGAGCTCGTGCACCTGCCCTACGAGCTGGACTGGCACCTGCCCTGGGAGCACGTGAGCCCCGGTTGCTCGCGCGGCTTCCTCGAGCGCGAGTACCGTCGCTCGCTGGAGGGTGTCACGACGCCCGACTGCACCCGCACGTCGTGCACCGGCTGCGGAATCTGCCCCACGCTCCACGCCAAGAACGTATTGGTGGGTGATCGCGCATGAGTGAGCGCTTGACCGACAACCCCACGCTCTTTAGGCTTCGCGTTCGCTACGGCAAGCGCGACCGCCTTAAGTACCTGGGCCATTTGGAACTAATCCATACCATTGAGCGTATCGTGCGTCGCGCGGGGCTGCCTTATGCTGTCACGCAGGGCTTCTCTCCGCATATGCGTGTGGGTTTTTCGTCGGCGCTGCCCGTGGGCACGTCGTCGACCTGCGAGTGGTATGACCTGTTTATGACCGAGTTCGTCGCGCTCGACGAGGCCTTTGGGCGACTGGCGGCGGCATCTCCTGCCGATCTGGCCCCCATCGAGGCCGCCTACATCGACGTGCGCACGCCGGCGCTCACGGCCCAGCTCACGCGCCTGTCGTACCGCATCGACCTGCATCTGGACCCAGAGGCGCCGGTCGCTGTCGACGAGGTGCGTCGCGCAATCGACACGTTGCGTGCGGGCCACGGCATCGACTATGCGCGCGGCAAAAAGAGCAAGCGCCTGGACTTGGACCATACGCTTGTGGGCTACGAGCTTAAGGCGGGGGAGCGCCCGGACCATCTGGTGCTCATGCTCGACACCCATGCCGACAACGAGGGCTCCATGCGTCCGGAGATTTTGCTTTCTGCTGCTGATGTTTTGTTGCAGGGCTTGACCCCGGGCGTCGATGCACCTATTGTTTCCACCGGTATGCAAGACCTCGTGACCATCTGCTCCTACGATGTCGAGCGTCAGAATCAAGCATGCGAAGACGACGAGGGCCGACTCGTCAGCCCCATACCTGTGCGAACTTGTGGATTTGCTCCACATACTCGTTGACGGGGGTATTATCGCCTGCTACTATATTCGGCTGTTGCACTAACTGATGCATGAAGGGCAAGTAAACATGTACGCAATCGTTAACACGGGCGGCAAGCAGTACAAGGTCGCCACCGACGATGTCATCACCGTCGAGAAGATCGAGGGCAATGAGGGCGACAAGGTCACCCTGCCGGTCATCTTCCTCAACGATGGTAAGAAGATCGTCACCGATCCCGACAAGCTGGCCAAGGCCAAGGTTACCGCTCAGATCGTTGAGCAGTTCAAGGGCGAGAAGCAGCTGGTCTTCAAGTTCCACAAGCGTAAGCGCTATCGTCGTCTGAAGGGTCACCGTCAGCAGCTCACCAAGCTGAAGATCGTGAAGGTTCAGGCTACCTCCCGCGCCAAGAAGGCTGTCAAGGCAGAGGCTGAGGCTGTTGCCGAGGCTCCCGTCGCCGAGTAGATTACACTCGTAACGAAAGAGTAGGTATACACAATGGCACACAAAAAAGGACTCGGTTCCTCCCGTAATGGCCGTGACTCCCGCGGTCAGCGCCTTGGCACGAAGCGCTTCGCCGGCCAGACGGTAACCACGGGCACGATTCTCGTCCGTCAGCATGGCACGCACATCCACCCGGGTGCGAACGTTGGCCGTGGCAAGGACGACACGCTGTTCGCGCTGGTCGACGGTACCGTTGAGTTCCACAAGGGTATCAAGCACAGGGTCAGCGTACGCCCGCTCGCGAACGCGTAATTCACCCTTCATAGAGCACATATGTGGGAGGCACTTGAGTTTTAGGATTCAAGGGTCTCCCTCTTTTTTGTAGGAGGCGATTCTGTTGTCACAGTTCACCGATATCAGCCGCATTAACGTTTGCGGCGGCGACGGCGGAGCCGGATGCATGTCGTTTAGGCGCGAGGCATTTGTTCCCAAGGGCGGCCCTGATGGCGGCGACGGCGGTCGTGGCGGCAATGTCGTCATCCAGGCCGATGCTCAGCTGTCTTCGCTGATCGATTACCGCTTTAAGCATCACTTCCGTGCCGAGCGCGGCACGCACGGCCAGGGCGCCCGTCGCAATGGCAAGAGCGGCGAGGACCTGATTTTGAAAGTTCCCATGGGCACCGTAGTCCGCGAGCTCGATCCCGAGACGCAGACCCCGATGTTCGAGATTGCCGACCTGGTGCACGATGGCGAGCGCGTTGTCGTGGCGCCCGGTGGGGCCGGCGGTCTGGGCAACACCCACTTTGTGACGTCGGTGCGCCGCGCGCCCGCGTTTGCCCAGCTGGGTGAGCCTGCCGAGGAGCACTGGATCGAGCTCGAGATGAAACTTATGGCCGATGCCGCGCTCGTGGGCTTTCCCTCGGTGGGCAAGTCCTCGCTCATCGCGCGTATGAGTGCCGCCCGTCCTAAGATCGCCGACTACCCGTTTACCACGCTCGTGCCCAATCTGGGCATGGTGCGTGCCGGCGAATATTCTTACGTCGTTGCCGACGTCCCCGGTCTCATCGAGGGTGCGAGTGAAGGCAAGGGCTTGGGTCACCAGTTCCTGCGCCATATTGAGCGCACTGCTTTGATTATGCACGTTGTCGATATGACGGGCGGTTTTGAGGATCGCGACCCGGTCGAGGACTATCGCATCATTAACCGTGAGCTCGAGCAGTATGGTGCCGAGCTCTCGGAGCGCCCGCAGATCGTTGTCGCCAACAAGTGCGATGCGCCGGGCACGGCCGACAAGATTGCCGACCTTAAGCGTGCAGCGCTCGACGACGGCCATATGTTCTTTGCCGTTTCCGCCGTGACGGGTGCCGGCCTCAACACCCTGATGCTTGCCGTGGGCGAGCAGGTGGCTAAGCTCCGCGCGGAGCTTGCGGTTTCCGATGAGCCGGTTGATTTGCGCGACGAGGAGTGGGAGCGTCGCCGCCTGCAGCGCGAGAAGCGCTTCCGCATTGTTGAGGAAGAGCCGGGTGCTTTCCGCGTGGTTGGTCGCGCGATCGAGCGCATGGTTATCCAAACCGACTGGGAAAACGAGGAAGCTGTCATCTACCTGCAGCATAAGTTTGCGCGCATGGGTGTCGACGACGCGCTCGAGAAGGCCGGCTGCCGTGCGGGCGACGAGGTTCGCATTTGCCAGCGCGCCTTTGACTTTGAGGGCGCCGAGGACTTCTCGGAATACGAGGACGAGCTCGAGGATGCAGGCGTTGAGGTTATTGACGTAGCGGCCGAGGATGCGGACGTGGCTCATGTCACCGAGGACTCCGAAGGCGCTACCGAAGTCGACGTTGTTGAGATTCCGGAGGGCGAGTAGGCCATGTCGCTGCGCGGTGGAATCGGATTGCCTGAGCTGCCTATCAAGGATGGGCACGAGTTTCGGCTTGGCATTATGGGCGGCACCTTTGACCCGATTCATTACGGGCATTTGGTGACTGCCGAGCAGGCTCGCGAGTCGCTCGACTTGGACGCTGTGCTTTTTATGCCGGCCGGCTCTCCTGCCTTTAAGCTCGACAAACCGGTGACGCCTGCCGAGGACCGTTATGCCATGACGGTCCTCGCGACTGCCGCGAACCCGGCCTTTTTGGCAAGCCGCTTCGAGATCGATCGTGCCGGTGTCACCTATACAGCCGATACGCTGCGTGCCCTTCGCGAGTTTTACCCGCCACAGGTGAAGCTTTACTTTATTACGGGCGCCGATGCGATTATCGATATTGTGACCTGGCACAATGCTCATGAGATTGCCGAACTGGCAACCTTTATCGCTGCGACGCGTCCCGGCTTTGACATCGATACGGCCCGGGCGAGGATTAAGGAATCGGGGCTGCCATTCGATGTGCGCTATATTCAGATTCCGGCGCTGGCAATTAGCTCGACCAACATCCGCAAGCGGGTTGCCCGCGGCATGAGCGTGCGCTATCTTACGAGCGAGTCCGTGCTCGGCTATATCCGTAAACGCGGCCTGTATGCCGATCTTGGGCAAGACGATTTTGATTGACGGGGGGAAACGTTGTCGGTAGAAGATCAGTTTGAGGGCGACGAGCGCGCGCTCTTGACGCGTATCCACGAGTTGCTCGATGTGCGCATGAAGGATAAGCGTAAGCGCTACGTGCATTCGCTCGGGGTTGCCGAGACGGCGCTGCACCTAGCCGAGGTATACGGCGTCGACCGCTTTGATGCCGCTGCCGCCGGCCTGATCCATGACTGGGACAAAGTGCTCTCCGACGACGAGCTGGTCACGCGCGCTCTGCATTATGGCATTAAGATTGCCGGCTCTCCGTCTGCCGCGACGCCGCTTTTGCATGGCCCGGTTGCCGCCTATGAGCTTCCGCAGCTTTTTCCCGAGCTGTCGCCGGCGGTCTTTCAGGCTGTCGACCGTCACACCGTGGGCGCTTGCGACATGACGCCACTCGATGTGGTGGTCTTTGTGGCCGATGCCATCGAACCCAACCGCCACGGCGATTATGCCCATGCGCTGCGCAAGATGGTGGGGAAGTCCTCGCTCGACGAGTTGTTCTTCTCCTGTTTTGCGCAGGGTCTGGTCTATGTGATCCAGTCCGGGCGCTATCTTTATCCCACGGCTATTACGATTTACAACCATTACGCCCAGCTGCGCTAGCTCGGGTGCGTCTAGAAAGAGGTATTCCATGGCCGATGAGACCATGACTGACGAGCAGATTCTTGAAGGTGAGGAGCACAAGAGTTTCGTGGCCACGTCCGACCGCACTGCCGCGACGCTCTCCGCCAGCGGTGTCGCCACCGAGGATGTCGCCCGCGCTGCCGCGCAGGCCGCCTACGACAAGAAAGGCGAGGACGTTCAGGTGCTCGACCTGACTGAGCTTTCCGATGTGTGCGACTACTTTGTCCTTGCTACCGGCACCAACAACCGCCAGGTTGATTCCATCGTCGACGAGATTGAGGAGAAGGTCGCCGAGACTTGCGGCGAGCACCCGTTTTCCATTGAGGGCCGCGAGCAGAAGACCTGGATGCTCATGGACTACGGTTCGGTTGTCGTCCACGTCTTCACTCCCGAGGCACGTGAGTTCTACCGTCTCGAAAAGCTCTGGGGCGACGCTCCCCAGCTCTCCCTGGACCTCCTCTAGTAGCTCATTTGGGACGGGGCTTTTTAGCTACCCTCAAGTATTTCGCCGGGCAGTCGCGTTTTTCCGCGGCCGTCCGGCTTTCTTTTTGCCCAAAAGTAGCTAATTTGGGACGGGGCTTTTTTAGCTACTACCTACCGTTCGCCGAACATCGTGATTTATAGCTCCCAGTACGTTTTTTTCTACTCTGGCTCGGGTAACGTAATTGTCATCTGTAGAGGAGGGGATGCGTATGACTCGGACTGCGCGAGAAATCTCTGTATATGGTTTTTACCATGTCGTCCAAAAGGGATGTGCCGACCAACTCATATTTGAGGATGACGAAGATCGGCTCTATCTGATTCGGCTGATTGCTTCGAAATGCCAGAAGTTTAAAGTGGATGTCATCGCGTGGTGCCTTATGGATAACCATATTCATCTTCTGCTTGACGACGAGCATGTTCATCTGAGCGATTGCATGCATTCGATTACGACGGCGTATGCCATGTATTTCAACTCAAAGACAGGCAGGAAGGGGCCTGTTTTCCAGGATCGATTTAAGAGTGTGCCGATCCTCGATGATGATCAGCTGCTCAACTGCGTGAGATACATTCACGACAATCCCGCGAAGGCGAGGATTGGGACCGCTTCGCTGTATCGATGGAGCAGCTTTCGCGAGTATATGGGATATCCGGGTATCTGCAAAACGGATTGCGTTCTTGGGTTGCTTGGTGACTCTCAGAGATTTTTTGCCTTCAGCACCTCGGGTGAGCCCAATCGCTATTGCTTCCGTGACGGCGCTCATGTGAGCGACACAGATGCGCTGGAGTTTGCGCAGGCGCTTCTTAAGCCGTACGAGCCTCATCACCTTAAGGCTTTGCCAAAGGGGGCGCGCGATGCCTGCATTCGTACTTTGAAGAGCGAGGGCTTTTCGATTAAACAGATCGTCCGTCTTACGGGCATTGGACACTGCACCATACAAAAGGTCAAAGTCAAAAAATAGCTCATTTTGGACGAGGTCTGTGTTGCGACCGCGTCAGGTATGGGTTGGGTAGCTAATTTGGGACGGGGCTATTTTAGCTAACCCTACAAATCGTTGAGTTTTATTCCGGCCCCGGGTAATTCGCTGCCAGCTGAAGGGTAGCTAAAAAGCCCCGTCCCAAATTAGCTGCCCCGTACTACCCTGACAATCTAAAGTAGCTAAAAAAGCCCCGTCCCAAATTGACTACTTAGTGGGAGGAAAAGCGTGATTGGCGGCCGAAGGATAGGGCGGTGTCGCCGAACTTGTCTCGGACTGCGTCGATGGCGACGGAGAGATCACGGCGGTCGCTGGATTGGGCTCCGCGGTCGTCGACTTCGCAAAACAGGTCGGTCTGTATGCCGCCTTGATGATTGAAGTCACTCATGCCTATGCCGGCAAGGCGTACATGCATTCCTTCCTGCCAGATGTTGTCGAGCAACTCGATCGCTACCGCCACAAAGATGTTCTCGTCGTCGGTGGGATGGGGGAGTCGTCGCTGTGCCGAGCGACCGCTGCCGTACGAGTACTTAAGTTTGAGCGTCACCGTGGTGCCGGTAAGCCCCTGGCGGCGCAGGCGACGTCCGACGGATTCGCCCAATAGTGCAATCGCCGCTTCGATGTCCCCGCGCTCGGTCAAATCTTTCGCAAAGGTGCGCTCATTGCTTACCGACTTGACCTCACGCTCTTCATCGAGGCTCGTGACTTCGGAAACCTCGAGCCCCAACGCACGCTGGCGCATGCGCTCGCCGTTAACGCCAAAAATCGCAGACAGTGTGGATTCCGGTGCGCGAGACAGCTCGCCCAGCGTGTAAATCCGCATGCGGCGCAGCCGCTCCTCGGCCGAGCGCCCGATACCGCTCATGGCAGAAACAGGTAACGGTGCCAGAAAACGCTGCTCAGTTCCCGGGCGTACGACCGTAAGCCCAAACGGCTTGTCTCGCTCGCTTGCAATCTTGGCCACCGTTTTGTTGCAACCGACGCCGATGGAGCAGGTCACCCCCAGTGCCGCCACGCGATCGCTGATGCGTCGTACGACGAGCAGTGGGTCCTCGGGCGCAAAGCGGCCCGGCGTGATGTCGATAAAGGCCTCGTCGATGGACACGCGCTCTACGCGTGGTGTCTCGTCGGCAAGAATATTCATGACCTGTGCGCTGACCTCGTGGTAGCGGTCGAAATGCCCGTGTGTCCAAATGGCCTGCGGACATAGGCGGCGTGCCTCGGCCGAGGGCATGGCGGAGTGCACGCCAAAGCGACGTGCCTCGTATGAGCAGGTGGAGACGACGCCGCGCGATTCGGCGTCTCCGCCCACGATAAGCGGCTTGCCGCGCCACTCGGGATGATCGAGCATCTCCACGCTCGCAAAAAACGCATCGAGATCCATCAGACCCACCGCCGGACCCGTCCAGGGCGGCGGCGTGACGCCCGCAGTATCCTCATAACCGTATGTATGTTCGCATCTTTTCATGGCATGAGTATACCGCGCAGCTCATGTGGGGTGCGTGGATGTGCTTGCAAATCGCGAATTCTTGTCTAAGATATGGATTTGCCTTCGACTACACCGAAGAAGTTGGTCTCACGGACTTCACCTGCCCGCGTCGATGGCGTATTATGTTCAACTGTTTGTTTGTAGTTGCAGCCTAAAGCTGCTTGGTTGGAGGAGTTTCCTTTGGCAGTCAAGATTCGCCTTGCTCGTCACGGCGCTAAGAAGCGTCCGTACTACCGTGTCGTCGTCGCCGATTCCCGCGCCCCGCGTGACGGTCGTATCATCGAGGAGGTTGGCCGCTACAATCCGATGACCGCCCCCAAGACCATCAACCTCGATCTCGAGAAGATTGCTGACTGGCAGTCCAAGGGTGCTCAGCTCACCGACGCTGTCGCTGCCCTGGTCAAGGCCGCCAACGAGGGCGAGAAGACTGAGACCGTCGTCAAGAAGTCCAAGAAGCAGCTCGCCAAAGAGGCCGAGGCCGCTAAGGCTGCCGCTGAGGCCGCTGAGGCCGCTGAGGGCGCCGAGGAGTAAATCGTGCCTGAGGTTGACGCTGCACAGCTCGAGGGTGAGGCAATGCTCTCAGATCGCATCGCCGATCTCGTCGAATATCTCGTTGTTCAGATCGTCGACGACCCGGATTCCGTGAGCCTGGAAGTTATCGATGGCGACGATGCCTCAACTATTGAGGTTTCGGTCGCCGAGGATGACGTAGCTAAGGTCATTGGCCGTCGCGGCCGTACCATCAAGGCCATTCGCACGCTCGCCCGTGCACTGGCCGCTCGCCTCGACACTTCCGTCGAGGTAGAGGTTCTGGGCTAGGACCTTGAGGTCCCAGTACAAAAACATCGCCCGTGTGGTTAAGCCGCATGGAAGGAAGGGGGAGGTCCTCGCGCAGCCGCTGCGGGGGCTTCCTTCTGTATTGGAGCCGGGTATGCGTGTCGCCCTGACGCCACCGGCGCTCAAGCGTGACCGCTTTTGCACGGTTATATCCGTTACCGATACGGGCGATGGCGATCTGGTTTCGTTTGAGGGCATTGACGACTTGACGGCCGCCGAGGGCATCACGGGTTGTTTCGTTCTGGCGAACCGTGATGACTTTGAGCTCGATTCACTCGATGCCGCCTATACCGACCTTATGGGTCGCGAGGTGGTTGACGAGCGCTTTGGGTCGCTCGGAACGATCGTTGAGATTATGTCGACGCCTGCTAACGACGTTTGGGTTGTCGAGGGTGATCGGTATGGCGAGGTGCTGATTCCCGTGATCGAGCAAGTTGTGCTCGATCTTCCCGATCGGGGAGCAATATCCGTCCACGTTATGGACGGCTTGATCGATATGGACAAGTAGGGAGGACAACATGCTGATCGAGACCCTTTCGGTCTTTCCCGAGATGTTTGAGCCCGTCATGTCCACATCGATCTTGGGCCGTGCCCGCAAGGCCGGCCTTTTTGATTTTAAGGCGTATAACCTGCGCGACTGGACGCACGACCGCCATCGTACCGTCGATGACGAGCCGTACGGTGGCGGGCAGGGCATGCTCATGAAGGTCGAGCCTATTGCCGAGGCCATCGAGGCCATTAGCTCTGAGGGTCCCAAGCCCACCGTGGTGTTCTTTACGCCCTGCGGTGAGCCTTTTACGCAGTATGTAGCCGAGCGCCTGCTCCAAAGCGAGCGCCTACTGTTTGTGTGCAGCCGCTACGAGGGTGTCGACGAGCGCGCGTATGCCTATGCCGACGAGCGCCTGTCGATCGGCGACTATGTGCTCACGGGCGGCGAGCTCCCCGCTATGGTCGTTGCTGACGCTGTCGTGCGTCTGATTCCCGGCGCTCTGGGAGATGAGATGAGCAACGTTGACGAATCATTCTCGACCGCCGAGGACGGTGGGCTGCTCGAGTACGCGCAGTACACCCGCCCCGCCGAGTTTAACGGCGAGGGCGTGCCTCCCGTGCTTGTAAGTGGTGACCACGCCAAGGTTGACGCCTGGCGCCGCAAGAACGCCATCGAGCGCACCTGTCGCTGGCGTCCCGATTTAATTGAGACGGCGCGGCTTACGCCTAAGGAGCGTGCGTACGCGCAGGAGATTTTGGACGCTTCGTATTCGCAGAGCGAGGAGTGAGAATGGTTCCGTCGCAGCATTCCATGCTAAAGGGCGCGTTTGAGTGGGTCGTGGTCGTCGCGATCGCGCTCGTCGCCACCTTCTTGATTCGCTCGTTTGTGGTCGAACCCTTTGTGGTGCCCACCGGTTCCATGGAGTCCACGATTGAGATTGGCGACCAGATCTTGGCGCAAAAGGTGACGCTTGAGCTCGGTCAGCCGGTCAGCCAAGGCGATATTGTGGTGTTCCACAACCCCGATGGCACCTCTGAGCACGATGTGCTCGTTAAGCGCGTTATCGCCACGGCCGGCCAGACGGTCGACCTGCAGGACGGCAAGGTTGTCGTCGACGGCCAAGCGCTCGACGAGGACTACACGACGGGCATGAGCTGGCCGCTGTCGGTCCAAGCGCCCGGCGCTCAGGTAAGCTATCCCTACACCGTCCCTGACGGGTGCGTGTGGGTGATGGGCGACAACCGCGAGAACTCAGCCGACTCACGCTACTTTGGCCCGGTCGACCGTTCGGACCTGATCGCCGTGGCGCTCGTGCGTTACTGGCCGCTCAACCGCATCGGCGTTATCGACTAAAAACCGCTATAGTACAGTACCTAACCGTGTAATCGTTTCGACGAGGGGATATTAGAGGCATGAACGCTTCATCGCTTTCCTTCCAAGACATCATCCTGCGCCTCCAGCAGTACTGGGGCGAGCAGGGCTGCGTCATTATGCAGCCCTATGACTCCGAGGTCGGTGCCGGTACCTTCCATACCGCGACCACGCTGCGCTCGCTCGGTCCTGCCGAGTGGCGCACCTGCTATGCGCAGCCCTGCCGCCGTCCCGCCGACGGTCGCTACGGCGAGAACCCCAACCGCATGCAGCACTACTATCAGTTCCAGGTGCTCATTAAGCCTTCCCCGGTTAATGCTCAGGAGCTTTACCTGGGGTCTCTTGCCGCCATTGGCCTGGACCCCAACGACCATGACGTCCGCTTTGTCGAGGACGACTGGGAGAGCCCGACGCTCGGCGCCTGGGGCCTTGGCTGGGAGGTCTGGCTCAATGGCATGGAGGTCACGCAGTTTACGTACTTCCAGCAGGTGGGCGGCATCGAGGTCGACCCCGTGCCCGTCGAGATCACCTACGGCCTGGAGCGCATCGCCATGTACGCCCAGGGCGTCAACTCCGTCTATGACCTGGTGTGGAGCTATCTGCCCGACGGCACGCCCATGACCTACGGTGACGTGTTCCTGGAGAACGAGCGCGAGTTTAGCGCCTACAATTTTGAGGTCGCTAACGTCGGGATGATGCGTCAGAAGTTTGACGACTACGAGTCCGAGTGCCACTCCTGTCTGGAGCGCAAGCTGCCGCTGCCCGCATACGACTGCGTCATGAAGTGCAGCCATGCCTTCAACCTGCTCGATGCCCGCGGCGCCCTGTCCGCAGTCGAGCGCGCCAACTACATCCTGCGCGTCCGCGCCGTCGCCAAGGCGTGCTGCGAGGCCTATATGGCCGAGGTCGCCGGAGTCAACGAGAATGCCGACCAGGAAGGCGAGGTGGCGTAAGCCATGGCAGACGCTAAGGATTTCCTGTTTGAGATCGGTACGGAGGAAATGCCCTCCGCACCGCTGAACAATGCCGTCAAGCAGCTTGGCGATATGATCGCCAAGGGCCTCGACGAGGCCGGCCTGGCCCATGGCGAGGTCCGCGTGATCTCGAGTCCGCGTCGTCTGGCTGCGCTCGTGACCAACGTCGCCACCGCTACCGATGAGGTCCACGAGGTCAAGCGCGGCCCCGCGGCGAACATTGCCTTCGATGCCGACGGCAACGCCACCAAGGCCGCCCAGGGCTTCGCCCGCAAGTGCGGTGTGGCTGCCGAGGACCTGATCCGTCGTGAGGATACCGACGGTCGCGAGTACGTATTCGCCGAGAAGAACATTCCCTCCGTGCCGGCTACCCCTATTCTGACGGCCCTGTGCGAGAAGACGATCGCAGGCCTGCAGTGGCCCAACTACCGCAGCCAGCGCTGGGGCCACGAGCACGCTACGTTTGTGCGTCCGGTCCGTTGGATCTGCTGCCTTCTGGGCGAGGACGTTGTGCCCGTGACGTTTGCCGATGTGACGAGCGGCAATACCACGCGCGGACATCGCGTGCTGGGCGCCGGTGACCATGTTGTCGCCAGCCCCGCCGTCTACGAGCAGGTGCTCGAGGACGCCGGCGTGCTCTCTGCCGAGCGTCGTCGTGAGGCCATCCTTGCCGGTATTGCCGAGGTCGAGGCCGCTCGCCCTGGCTGCCATGTCGATACGCCCAAGAAGGTCTTCGAGGAGGTCATTAACCTCTGCGAGTGGCCGACGGTGCTCGTCGGTACCTTCGATCAGGAGTTCCTCAAGGTCCCGCACGAGATCATCTGCGAGTCCATGCTCACCAACCAGCGCTACTTCCCGATCTATGACGGCGAGGGCAAGCTCACGCGTGAGTTCGTGATTGTCTCCAACAGCAAGCCCGAGAATGCCGATCGTGTGATCGACGGCAACGAGCGCGTCGTGCGCGCCCGTCTGGACGATGCCAAGTTCTTCTACGAGGAGGACCTGAAGATCTCCCTCGATGAGTTCCGTGAGCGTCTGGCCAAGGTTGCCTTCCAGGAGAAGCTCGGCAGCGTGCTCGCCAAGTCCGAGCGCATTGAGCAGCTCGCGCTCGCTATTGCCCGCGAGGCCCATCTGGGCGCCCACCTCGCTGCCGATGCCGCTCGCGCCGCGCACCTGTGCAAGGCCGACCTGGTTTCCAACGCCGTCGTCGAGTTTACGAGCCAGCAGGGCGTGATGGGTGGCTATTACGCAACTGCGATGGGGGAGAACGACGAGGTCGCCCACGCCATTCGCGATCACTATCGTCCCCGCTTTGCCGGCGATGAGCTGCCCGAGGGCACCGCTGGCTGCATCGTGGCCTGTGCCGACAAGCTCGATACCATTGCCGGTATCTTTGCCATCGGTGAGCCCCCGACCGGCTCTTCCGACCCGTACGCGCTGCGTCGCGCCGCTATCGGCATTATCAACATCCTGCGCGATCGTCTGCCGATCGACCCCACGACGCTCATCGACTTTGCCCTTGAGCTCTATAGCGAGCAGGGCATCGAGTTCGACGCCGCCGAGGTCGCCCAGCAGGTCCGTGACTTCTTCCACGGCCGTCTGGTGAGCATGGCCCGCGACGAGAAGATTCCGGCGGATACCGTCGCCGCCGTCTCCGCGGTGCACATCATCGCTCCGTCCGTCTTCTTCGCCCGCTGCGCCGCGCTCGACGAGGCTCGTAAGAACGATGCCGAGACCTTCGACAACCTGGCTACTGCCTATGCTCGCGCCGCGCATATCTCCAAGCCCGAGCTGGGTATGGAGTACGATCGCAGCCTGATGGGTGAGGCCGAGCTCGCGCTTGCCGATGCCTCCGAGGCTGCTCAGACCGCTGTCGATGGCGCCCTTGCTGCCGAGGATTACCCGGCCGCATTTTCCGCCCTTGCCGCCCTGCGTGCCCCCATCGACCGCTTCTTCGACGAGGTAATGGTCATGGACAAGGACGAGCAGCTCCGCGATAATCGCCTTAAGCTGCTCAACCGCTTCGAGGCCGTTTTCTCTGGCATCGCCAACATCGGTGAGCTTGCCCGCAAAAAGTAAGCCAGCCTGCGCATAAGCGCAAAAGGAGCCCCGCATGGATTGCCCGGTCATCGCTCGTCCCACCGTTATCGTTATCTCCGACTCGCTCGGTGATACCGCTTGTGAGGTGGTGCTTGCGGCGTCCGGGCAATTTGATGAAGGGGCTTTTCGTCTCTTGCGCTTGCCCAAAGTGAACTCGGTGGAGCAGGTCAAGTCGTTTGTGGGCCCGCGCGTCGATGCGGACCATCGTGATATCGCCGTGTTCCACACTATCGTCGATCCGGCGCTTCGCGCCCGCGTGCTCGATTACCTGGGTATGCTGCATATTCGCTCTGTCGACCTGATCGGTCCGACCCTTGCCGTGCTGTCGTCGCTCATCGGTGTGCCGCCCAAGGGCGTTGCGGGCGTTATTCACAAAACGGATGACCGCTATTTCCACCGCATTGAGGCTATGGAGTATTTCGTTGAGCACGATGACGGGCGCGGTTGCGACGACCTTTCGGGGGCCGATATCGTGCTGCTGGGCGTGTCGCGTACGTCCAAAACGCCGCTGTCGATGTATTTGGCCTATCAGGGTTACAAGGTCGCAAACGTTCCGCTGGCGCACGGCATGGAGCCGCCGAAGTCGATTTACGAGGTCGACCCGATGCGCCTGTTCGGCCTGATTTCGACCGTTGACGTAATTTCTGAGATTCGCGACAGCCGCTTGGGCGATGACTACGCCCGCGCCGTCGCCGGCTCCTATGCCGAGCCCGAGAGTGTGCGCAGCGAGCTTGAGGAAGCCCGTGCCCTCATGAAGCGCCTAGGCTGCTTTGTGGTGCGTACCGACGGTAAGGCGATTGAGGAGAGTGCATCCGAGATCATCGGTCATTTGGAGGAAATCCAAGAAGCTCGAGCCCGTCGTGCCGCTCGCCGAGCCCAACAAAAGTAGCTAATTTGGGACGGGGCTTTTTTAGCTACCCCGGCTGAGGCCGCGAGCTTTTTGGCCGATTGCCGACGGGGTAGCTAAAAAAGCCCCGTCCCAAATTAGCTACTTATGGTAAAGCGATTTAGCAAAGTTCTTTCAGTTAACCTGCAAGTCTCGTACACTGGTATCTTCATAAGGTAACCACCTTTATCTACCGTTTACCGTCAGTTTTACCACGTTTACCAAACCTCGCACCCTCTACGCAAGCACTTCCAATACCCGCCGTATAGTACCCTCACGCCTCGCATCCGGCGGGTCGATTCGTTACCACGGTCGTGCGCGACAGCGCATGGAAGGGGAGTATCGTGAGCGATTGCAAGAGGGTTTACCGTTTTGGAGCCGACGCCCAGGGCACCTGTGTCACTGAGGGCGACAAGTCCATGAACTTCGTGCTTGGCGGCAAGGGTGCAAATCTTGCCGAGATGAGCCGCATCGGCCTGCCGGTTCCCGGTGGCTTTACCATTACCTGCCAAACCTGTGTCGAGTACTCCGGTGCCGGCAACGTGTGGCCCGAAGGCGCACTCGATGAGATCGTTGCCGCCGAGGCCGATCTCGAGGCCCGCTGCGGCAAGAATCTTGGTGACGCATCCGACCCGCTGCTCGTGTCAGTTCGCTCGGGTGCTCCGTTCTCCATGCCCGGCATGATGGACACGGTCCTCAACTTGGGCCTTAACGACGACTCCGTTCTGGGCCTCATTGCCCAGACGCAAAACCCGCGTTTTGCCTGGGATAGCTACCGCCGCTTTATCCAGATGTTCTCCAACGTCGTTATGGGTGTCGATGCCGACTTGTTTGAGAACGCCCTGACCCAGGCTCGCTTGGTCGCCGGCGTTCGCGTCGATTCCGAGCTTTCGGCCGAGGACCTGCAGGAGCTCGTCGAGACCTTCAAGGGCATCTTCTCCGAGAACGTCGAGGCTGCCCTGTATCCCGAGCTCGAGGTTGTCGACGGTAAGCCCGTCTTCCCGCACGATCCGGAGCTCCAGCTGCGCCTTGCCATCCAGGCCGTCTTTGGCAGCTGGATGAACGAGCGCGCCTGCATCTACCGCAAACAGCATGGCATTTCCGACGAGCTCGGTACCGCCGTCAACGTCCAGGCCATGGCTTTTGGCAACAAAGGCGAGACCTCTGCGACCGGCGTCGCCTTTACGCGCAATCCGGCCGATGGCACCAAGGAGTTCTACGGTGACTTTTTGGTTAACGCCCAGGGTGAGGATGTCGTCGCCGGCATCCGCAACACTGAGCCCATCGCCGATCTCAAGACCACCCCGGGCCTCGAGTCCACTGGTGAGGAGCTCGAGCGCGTTTTCCTGACGCTCGAGGATCATTACCGCGATATGTGCGATATCGAATTCACCATCGAGCAGGGTAAACTGTGGATGCTCCAGACCCGCGTGGGCAAGCGTACCGCTACCGCCGCGCTGCGCATCGCTATCGAGATGGTCGAGGAGGGTCTCATCACCCGCGAGGAGGCCGTGAGTCGCATCGATCCGGCGCAGCTCGACCAGCTTCTGCATCCGCAGTTCGACTCCTCCAAGAAGTACGAGGCCCTGGCCTGCGGCCTTAACGCCAGCCCCGGCGCCGCCGTAGGCGAGGTCGTGTTCTCGAGCGACGATGCCGTCGCGCGCGCCAACGAGGGCCACAAGGTCATTCTGGTTCGCTGGGAGACCAACCCCGATGACTTGAAGGGCATGGTCGCTGCCGAGGGCATCCTTACCAGCCACGGCGGCAAGACGAGCCATGCCGCCGTTATCGCCCGCGGTATGGGTACGCCCTGTGTCTGCGGCGTTGAGCGCTTCCATATTGACGCCGCCGAGAAGGTCGTGCGCATCGAGGGCAGCGACCGCGTGCTTCACGAGGGCGACATCATCTCCATCGACGGCACCCAGGGCATTGTCGTCGATGGCGCCGTCGATCTGGTCTCCGCTGAGCTCACCGGCGACCTGGACACCATTCTGTCCTGGGCAGACGAGATTCGCCTGGACGAGACCGACGGTCACGCCAACCATGTGCGCGTCAACGCCGACAACCCCGAGGATGCCGCGCTCGCACTCGAGTTTGGCGCCGAGGCCATTGGCCTGTGCCGCACCGAGCACATGTTCCTGGGCGACCGCAAGAACATTATCCAGAGCTTTATCCTGTCCGACGACGAGGCCGTGAAGCAGCAGGCCCTGGCCGACCTGCTCAAGGTTCAGACCGAGGACTTTCTGGCGATGTTTAAGACCATGTCCGGTCGCGATGTGGTCGTTCGCCTGCTCGATCCGCCGCTGCATGAGTTCCTGGATAATCCTCGCGAGCTCGAGGTCGCCATCACCAAGAAGGAAGCCGCCGGCGCCAGCGAGGAAGAGCTTGCCACCCTGCGTGCCCGCCTGCGTCGAATCGACGGCATGGTTGAGTCCAACCCGATGCTCGGCTTGCGCGGTGTGCGCCTGTCCGTTGTCTTTGGCGATCTGCCGCTCATGCAGGTTCGCGCCGTCGCCACGGCTGCCGCCCGCCTTATCAAGGAGGGCGTCGACCCGCGCCCCGAGATTATGGTCCCGCTCGTTTCCATCACAGCCGAGCATGTCCAGACCCGCGAGGTCATCGAGTGCGTGATCGCCGAGGTATCCGCCGAGGAGGGCGTCGAGCTCAATATTCCCGTGGGCACGATGCTCGAGCTGCCGCGCGCCTGCATGGTCGCCGACGAGATCGCCCACTATGCCGACTTCTTCTGCTTTGGCACCAACGACCTCACCCAGACAACCTTCGGCTTCTCGCGCGACGACGCCGAGGCCAAGTTCATCCCGCTGTACATGCACAAGAAGATCCTGAAGGATAATCCCTTCGAGACCATCGACGCGGCGGTGCTCGAGCTGGTGCGTATGGCAGTCGAGAAGGGTCGCGCCGCCAACCCCGACATGCACTTTGGCGTGTGCGGCGAGCACGGTGGCGACCCCAAGTCCATCAAGGGCCTGTTCAACGTGGCCGATGTGGACTACGTGTCCTGCTCGCCCTATCGCGTACCCCTCGCACGACTGGCTGCTGCTCAGGCCAAGCTCGAGGCCAAGCGTTCCGCCTAGCGTTTAGTGTATAGACCCCTAGCGTAGCCCCCTTCATGCCGCCCGTCTCATTTGTGAGGCGGGCGGTTATCATGTGCGGGTTTTGTCTTTTTGTCTGCGAAAAAAATTGTTCTTGCAGCAGAAACCCGCGCGTGTATACTCGAATACGTTTGTTCAACTACGTGCCGGCCAAGGTGGTACGGCACCTCTAGAAGAGTAAGGAATTGCACATGGATTACATCCGCGCAATCGAGCGTCAGCAGATCCGCGAGGACATCCCGCAGGTCCGCGTTGCCGACAACGTCAAGGTTCACTACCGCATTAAGGAAGGCGACCGCGAGCGCATCCAGGTTTTCCAGGGTGACGTCATCCGCATGGCCGGCGCCGGTGCCCGTGAGACCTTCACCGTCCGCAAGATTTCCTTCGGTGTCGGTGTTGAGCGTACCTTCCCGCTTCACAGCCCCAAGATCGCCAAGCTCGAGGTCGTCCGTCATGGTCGCGTCCGTCGCGCCAAGCTGTACTACCTCCGCGACAAGGTGGGCAAGGCTGCTCGCATCCCCGAGAAGCGCTAAGAAGATCGCAGCGTCTGTCCACTCGTTTGGACACAAGGGTCACCTTCGGGTGGCCCTTCTTTTTATCTGATTTCCATGCAAGGAGGGCCTGGTATGGCCAATATGACGAGCTCGATTTCGGCATCGCAGGTTGCCGGCGAGCTGGCGAGTGCCACGTTCGAGGAGATTCCCGCCCTCGTGGAGCACTATCGCGAGGATCCGCGCCAGCAGGTGATCAAGGCTTGCGAACGCGCACTTAAGCGCCATGCCAAGGAACTTTCCGAGCGCGAGCGCGTCAACGGCATGTACGAGCTGATGCATGAGCTCGGCGGCGATGGCGTGGTCGTTGGTGTTGACGAGGTGGGGCGCGGCTCTGTCGCCGGCCCGTTGACGGTCTGCGCTGTCTGCCTTCCCATGGAGCCGCGCGTTTGGGGCATTAACGATTCCAAAAAGCTCACGCCTGCCCGTCGTGAGCTGCTCTCGGTTCAGATTGCCGAGGTGGCTACGGCCATTGGTTTTTGCCATATCGCGCCTGCGGACATCGATGAGATGGGCATGGCCCGCGCCATCCGCGCTGCCGTCGCGGGTGCGGTGGCCGATACGGGGCTCGAGCCCGATTGCGTGCTTATGGACGGCAACCCTTTGGGCGCCGTCCCCAACGAGCGCGATGTGGTCAAGGGAGATGCCAAAATCGCCTGCATCGCCGCTGCTTCCATTATGGCCAAGGTCACGCGTGACGAGATGATGGTCGAGTACGATGCCGAGTATCCCGAATATCATCTTGCTGAGTCAAAGGGCTATGCGAGCCCCGAGCACATTGAGGCTATTCGTAAACATGGCCTTTCTCCGTTGCATCGTGTGAGCTTCTGCGGAAACTTTTTTGCAGACGGAGCGTCATTTTTTAAGGCAAATATGGAGACAGGGACTTCTGGGATTTTATAAACCAGCTGGTGGGGACCGCATGCAACGCAATTGTTGCATGCGGTCCCTTTTTTGGTTTGTTTTTCGGTTGGACTTGGTTTTACTTTGGTACTTACCCGCAAGAAAGGCGGCCTCATGATCGGGTCAATATCGTGCGCGGGAAAGGAGACCCCATGTGCGCCGCAAGTGCAAAGAGCAAGACGCAACAGCTCAAAGAGCTTTGGGAGAACGGGGAGATTGATTGCGCGTCGATTACGCCTGGGTTCATTAAGGGCCTCAGTCCTCGAGAACTGGGCATGCTGGGCGAGCTTATTGCAATCGATTACTTTCGTGAGCGCGGTTATGCCCTCTTGGAACAGGGCTACCGGTGTCCCGAGGGCGAGGCCGATCTGGTACTGCTTGATGAACTTGATGATGTCGTGGTGATGGCTGAGATCAAGACAAGGCGCGTCGCCCTAGATTGCAACACGCGGGTCTTTCCCGAGGAGGCGGTGGACGCCCAGAAGCAGCGTCGCTACCGCCGTATCGCGAGTTGTTACCTTATGGATCACTATCCCCTTAAGGCGATTCGCTTCGACGCGGTGGGCGTTACTATCCGCGGCGGTCATATTGCGGAGATTGAGCATCAATACAACGCATTCGATTGGCAGGTATCGTGATGGCGTTTGACACCTTTGCCGTCCACGCTGCATGTATTCGTGGCGTCGAGGCGATTCCCGTCACGGTCGAGGTCTCGCTTGCCGGCGGTATTCCGGGTATCCAAATGCTTGGCATTCCAAGTATGGAGGTGATGGAGTCGCGTGGCCGCATACGCTGCGCAATGCGCTCGGCAGGATTTGAGATTCCACGGGCGGGCATTACCGTCAACTTGGCTCCGGGCGACATCCGTAAAACGGGCAGTGGTTTTGACCTGCCGATTGCCATCGCGGTACTGGCGGCCGATGGGCAGATTCCCCGCGACCATCTAGACCATTGCCTTATTGCCGGTGAGCTCGGGCTGGATGGTAGCGTGCTGCCCGTAAAAGGCGAGGTTGCGTTTCAGTTGTTGGCGCGTGATATGGGCCTGTCCTTTATTGCGGGAAGGTCGGATCAACATGTGCCGCTTGCCGGTGTGGACTGTGGCTTTATCGACCATCTGTCTCAGCTCGCCCGCGGTATGGGCGAGGCGGCTCGGCATTATCTGGATTCCGAGGGTGTCGAGGCGTCGTTTGAACCAGAACTTGATTATGCCGATGTGCTGGGGCAGGAGGTTGCCAAGCGCGGCATTGCGCTCGCGGCGGCGGGGGAGCTCGGCCTGCTTATGATTGGCTCGCCGGGTTCGGGCAAGACCATGCTCGCACGCCGCATGACGGGTATCTTGCCCGAGCTTTCTCTCGAGGATCAGCAAGAGGCGCTGTGCATCCATTCGGTCTTGGGCGAGAACATCGATGGTTTGCTGGCGGGACACCGGCCGTTCCGTAGTCCCCACCACAGCATTTCGACTGCGGGCCTTATTGGCGGCGGACGGCCGGTGCACCCGGGCGAGATTAGCCTAGCGCACGGCGGCGTGCTCTTTTTAGACGAGCTTGCCGAGTTTCCCAACAGCGTGCTGCAGACACTCCGTCAGCCCATCGAGCGCGGCTACGTCAAGATCGTACGCGTCGATGGGGCTTTCATGTTTCCCTCGAGGTTTCAGCTGCTTGCCGCGAGCAATCCCTGTCCCTGCGGCTTTTTGGGCGATCGCGAGGTACCGTGCCGCTGCTCGGCTTCGATGGTTGAGCGCTATCGGTCTAAGTTACGTGGTCCCTTGGCCGATCGTATTGACCTTATGATTGACGTGACCCGACCCGACCCGCAGGTAATTATCGAGGGCGCCGAGGGTATGTCGTCAGCTGAGCTACGTGACTATGTTGTGCGGGGTCGGGCATTTCGTGCCTGGCGCGAGTCCCGTATGGACGATGCGGATGCCGAGGCCGAGGACGATGGGTCACGTTCCATCGACGGTGTCGTTTCGACCTTTGCACTCGATGGGGCAGCGGAAAAGTGCGTGCTCGGCCTGTCGAGGCGCACGCATCTTACCGGTCGCGGCATCGTGCGCTTGGTGCGTATCGCGCGCACGATCGCCGATGTTGCCGAAAGTGAGCGGGTAACCCAAGACCACGTGCTCGAGGCGGCGATGTACCAGGGGAGGAGGGACCAGTAATGCCCGAGGAGACTTTTGAGCTGCATCCCGGTGATGCGTTGTATCCAGCTACCGTTTTGGAGCTCTCTGATGTACCCCAGACGCTTTATGTGCGTGGCGACCCCGCCGCACTGTCGACGCCCTCGCTCTCCATCATCGGCGCTCGCAAGGCCTCGCCGTACGGCCTTGCCGTGGCAGAGCTGGCCGCGAAAGTTGCGGTCGAGGCGGGGGTGACGGTGGTCTCGGGCGGTGCGGTCGGCTGCGACCAGGCCTCGGGTTGGGCCGCGGTCAACGCTGGTGGCAGGCACGTCGTGGTGTTGGGTACGGGCGCCGACGTGGTTTACCCGCGTTCGAGTGCAGGGCTCATCGCGCGCTCGATCGATACGGGCGGCGCGGTCGTGTCCATCTCGCCTTGGGGTATGGGGCCACGCAAGTTTGCCTTTCCGCGGCGTAACCGGGTGATTGCCGCGCTTTCGCAGGCGCTGTTCGTGTCGGAGGCTGGCATGCCCTCGGGCACGTTCTCGACAGCGGAGGCCGCCATGGACCTGGGGCGCGAACTGCTCGCGGTACCGGGCTCCATTTTGTCACCAGAGTCGCGTGGGACCAACTACCTCATCGCCAACGGTGCCTGCTGCATTGTTGACGAGGAGTCTATTGAGATGGCCATCTCGCGAATTTACGGCACCCTGCGCTATTCGCGTCCCGATGCGCCCGGTATCGCCGATCTGGACCCCACGCAGCAGGCCGTGATGCACGCGCTCATTGCCTCGCCGCTCAAGGTCGATGACATTGCCGCGCTCGTCTCCCTCGATGCCGTCGGCGTGCTCAAACTCCTGGGGCTCACTCGAGCTCGAGGGACTCATCGAGCGCATGATGGATGGAAGGTATGCGCCCTCAAAAGTTTGCGCTTCACGCTCAGACGCCCTTCGGTCACAATGGAAAGCGTGTCAATTAGAAAGGTGTTTGCAGATGCTGTTTGATCAAGTGACGGTTATCGGTGGCGGTCTGGCGGGATCGGAATGCGCGATTCAGCTGGCAGATCGCGGGTTTGCCGTAAAGCTGTGCGAGATGCGGCCGCTGGTGACCTCTCCTGCCCACCATACCGATCACTTGGCGGAGCTCGTCTGCTCCAATTCGTTTAAGTCGACCCGACCCGATTCCGCCGCCGGCCTGTTGAAGGCCGAACTCGAGCGTATGGGTTCGGTGCTGCTCGACTGCGCTCATCGCGCTGCCGTTCCCGCTGGTGGCGCCTTGGCGGTCGACCGTGTTAAATTCTCCGAGCTCGTTGAGGCCGAGGTTGCCGCCCGTCCCAATATCGAGGTCGTTCACGGCGAGGTCACCCAGATTCCCGAGGGCCATGTGGTTATCGCCGCGGGTCCCTTGTGCTCGCCGGCGTTGAGCGGGGAGGTCATGAAGCTCGTCGGTGGTGATTCCCTGGCGTTCTTTGACGCCGCGGCCCCGATTGTCGATGCCTCGACGCTCGATATGGATGTGCTGTTCTCGCAGTCGCGCTACGAGGAGCAGGGGAGTGGCGACTATCTCAATGCCCCGCTCAACAAGGAGGAGTACGAGGCCTTTATCGAGGCGCTTACCACGGCCGATCGCGTGGTGCTCAAGGACTTTGAGGGCGGGGACCTCTTCCAGGCCTGTCAGCCAGCCGAGGAGGTTGCGCGCACGGGCAAGGATGCCATCCGCTTTGGCGCTATGAAGCCCGTCGGGCTCACCGACCCGCGCACCGGTCGCCGTCCCTGGGCGGCGATTCAGCTGCGCGCCGAGAACAAGGAGAAAACCGCCTATAACCTGGTTGGTTTTCAGACTAACCTGACCTTCGGCGAGCAGAAGCGCGTTTTTCATATGGTTCCCGGTCTGGAGAATGCCGAGTTCTTCCGCTATGGCGTCATGCATCGCAATACCTTTGTCGATGCTCCCCATGTGCTCGATGGGACCTTCGCCGTACCCGGCACGGGCGTGCGCCTTGCCGGACAGATTACCGGTACGGAGGGTTACATGGAAGCGGTCGCGACGGGTCTCCTCGCTGCGCTCAATACCTATGCCGAGGCTATCGAGGTTGCTCCTGTCGAGCTGCCGCGCGTGGGCGCTCTCGGCGCGCTCGTGGGCTATGCGACCGATCCTGCTACGGTCGGATATCAGCCCATGCATGTTAATTTTGGCCTGGTGCCTCCCCTCGAGGACGGTAAACGCCGCAGCAAACGTGAGCGCTATCAGGCCTATGCGGATCGCGCCCTTAAGGCCCTGGATTCCTATCTGGAATCGCGCTCCGACCTGTTTGGGGGCGACCGGTCATAGCCTTTGACCTGTACGGTGCCGTCGACTCGTTCATAGCCTATATTGCACGCGTCGAGGGGCTTTCTTCTAACACTGTTATCGCTTACGGCTCTCGTCTGGAGCGTTTTGCCGCTTGGTGCGAGCGTGGGGATATCGATGCACGCACGGCGGACGTACGTACCGTTCGTATGTATCTGGCGGAGCTGTCGCGCGAGCAGGTGGCGCCCAGGACGATTGCGGCGCACCTGTCTGCCATTCGTTCGTTCTATCGATGGATGGCTGCCGAGGGTCTTATCGATGGAGACGCTGTGTCTGCGATTGCCTCGCCCAAGCTTCCACGCGATTTGCCCGGAGTGTTGACCACCCAGCAGGTTAAGGCACTGCTTGAGGCGCCAGACGTTTCAACGCCTGCGGGACTGCGCGATGCGGCGATGCTCGAATTGCTCTATGCATCTGGGGCTCGCATCTCTGAGCTTGCGGCACTCAATGTTGAGTCCATTGCTTGGTCCGAGCGAACGCTGCGGCTTTGGGGTAAGGGGAGCAAGGAGCGTATCGTGCCCCTGTATCGGCGTGCTCTCGATGCGACCCGCCGCTATATTGAGGAAGGAAGACCGGAGCTTCTTGCTCAGGCAAAGCGTGGCGACGGTACGAACGGTGTGCATCCTCTGTTTATCTCGGCACGCGGCAACCGTATGAGCGCCGCCATGCTTAGGCGACGGTTTCATATGTTGGCGACGCTTGCGGGTATCCCTTCCGATATCGCCCCGCATGCGATGCGCCATACTTTTGCGACCGATTTGCTCGAGGGCGGAGCGGACTTGCGCTCTGTCCAGGAGTTGCTGGGGCATGCAAGCTTGTCCACCACGCAGATTTATACGCATCTCACGCCCGATCGGCTCAAACGCGCCGTTACCCAAGCTCTTCCGCGCGGCGAATAAGGCAGGAGATGGGTCCAATCCAATCGATTCCGCGTCCGTGTGTGTGGTTTTGATTTCGGGTTGGCAGAAAGATGTAATCCTGCTATCATTCATCGGGTTGCTTCACGGCAACAGGTTTTTATCACGCACGCGCGGCTACTTCATACCGTGGTGCCCGGGCTTTGGTAGCACATGTCCGGGTTGGTTTTGGAGGATGACCCCGCGCGGAGGCAAACCACAGGAGGTTTAACATGGCTACCAAGATTAATATCCGCACCCTGCTCGAGGCCGGCTGCCACTTCGGTCACCAGACCCGTCGTTGGAACCCCAAGATGAAGCCGTTCATCTTCGGTGAGCGCAACGGCATCTACATCCTCGACCTCAAGCAGACCATTCTTGACGCCGACCAGGCTTACACCTTCGTCAAGAACGTTGCCAAGGGTGGCAACGTGCTGTTCGTCGGCACCAAGAAGCAGGCTCAGGAGGCCGTCAAGAACGCCGCTGAGCGCGCCAACATGCCTTACATCAACCAGCGTTGGCTCGGCGGCATGCTGACCAACTTCGTCACCATCCGCTCCCGCATCAACCGCATGGAGGAGCTCGAGGCCATGGTCGAGGACGGCCGCATGGCTGTTCTTCCCAAGAAGGAGCAGGCTGTTCTGGGTAAGGAGCTCGCTAAGCTCCAGACCAACCTCGGTGGCGCCCGCGACATGAAGGGTCTGCCCCAGGCTCTCTTCGTCATCGACACTAAGCGCGAGGAGAACGCCATCAAGGAGGCCCAGCGCCTGAACATCCCCGTCGTCGCTCTGATCGATACCAACTCCGATCCCGACGAGGTCGAGTACGGCATCCCCTGCAACGATGACGCCATCTCCGCTGTCACCCTTATGTGCGAGCTCATGGCCGACGCTTGCCTCGCTGGCTCCGGCAAGGAGCAGGTCTCCGAGGCCGAGATGGCCGCTGAGCCCAAGGCCGAGTAAATCAGTCCTAATTAAGTCTTTTTCATCTCTTTGAAAGGAACCACAATGGCCCAGATTACCGCCGCTATGGTCAAGCAGCTCCGCGAGATGACCGACTCCCCGATGATGGAGTGCAAGAAGGCTCTCGTCGAGGCTGACGGTGACATGGACGCCGCTGTTGACGTTCTGCGTAAGAACGGCCTCGCTAAGGCTGCCAAGAAGGCTGGCCGCGAGACCAACGAGGGCGCTGTCGCCGCGTTCGTCTCCGAGGATGGCAAGACCGGCGCTCTGCTCGAGCTCTCCTGCGAGACCGACTTCGTCGGCTCCAACGCCAAGTTCACCGGCTTTGCTTCCAAGGTCGCCGAGGTTGTCGCCACCACCGAGCCGGCCGATGTCGACGCTCTGCTCGAGAAGCCGATGGGCGAGGAGACCGTTTCCTCCGAGCTCACCGAGATGATTCACATCATGGGCGAGAACATGAAGATTTCCCGCTTCGCCGCTCGCAAGGTCGAGAACGGCGCTCTCGCTTCTTACATCCACATGGGTGGTAAGATCGGCGTCCTCGTCGAGTTTGCTTTCGAGAAGGCTGAGACCGCTCAGGCTGAGTCCTTCAAGACCTTTGCCCACGACGTTGCCCTTCAGGTTGCCGCTGTCGCTCCGATCTGCGCTACCCGCGATCAGGTTCCGGCCGAGACCGTCGAGCATGAGAAGCAGATTTACATGGCTCAGGCTGCCGAGTCCGGCAAGCCCGAGGCCATCCAGGAGAAGATGGCTGTTGGCCGTCTGGAGAAGTTCTACAAGCAGTCCGTGCTCACCGAGCAGGAGTTCATCAAGGACAGCTCCCTCACCATCAAGAAGTACGCTGAGCAGGTCTCCAAGGAGCTCGGCGATACCATTACCGTCGTTGCCTTCGACCGTCTGGTCCGTGGCGAGTAAATAAGCTCTTGTAGCTGGTAATGAGCAGGCTGTGGGTTTTACTCACAGCCTGCTTTTTCATGGCTCCAAGCAGAGCCTTTGATATCATATTGAGAGTCTAATTAAAGGAGGATCGCTTTGTCCGACATCCGATATAAACGCGTGCTTCTGAAGCTTTCCGGCGAAGCACTGATGGGCGATGGCCACTATGGCATCGACCCCAAGGTTACCGACCATCTTGCCAAGCAGGTCAAGGAGCTGCTCGCCGTTGGCCATGAGGTCGGCATCGTTGTCGGCGGCGGCAATATTTTCCGCGGCATGGCTGGAGCTGCCGGCGGTATGGAGCGTGCTCAGGCCGATTACATGGGCATGCTTGCAACCGTTATGAACGCGCTCGCCCTGCAGGATGCCTTCGAGCATAACGATGTTCCTTGCCGCGTTATGAGTGCCATCCAGATGAACGAGATTTGCGAGCCCTATATTCGTCGTCGCGCCATCAATCACCTCTCCAAGGGCAATGTCGTTATCTTCGCAGCCGGCTCGGGCAATCCGTACTTTACGACTGACACCGCCGCGGCCCTTCGCGCCTGCGAGATCGGTGCGGAGATTCTGATTAAGGCCACCAAGGTCGACGGTATCTACGACAAGGATCCCGTCAAGTGCGCCGATGCCGTCCGCTTTGACAAGATCACCTATCACGAGGTGCTCGTCCGCGGCCTGCAGGTTATGGATTCCACGGCTACGGCCCTGTGCCAGGATAACCGTATGCCCATTTTGGTCCTCAACATCGATGGCGAGGACAACGTCAAGCGCGCGCTTTCGGGTGAGCCCGTCGGCACGCTCGTCTATCAGGAGGATTAAGCATGGCAGAGAACATCACCGCCCACATGGACAAGTCGCTCGAGTCCCTCAAGCATAACTTCTCCAAGGTCCGTACCGGCCGAGCCAACGCTAACATTCTGTCCGACATCACCGTCGATTATTACGGTGTTCCCACGCCGGTCACGCAGGTTGCCGCCGTAAAGACCCCCGAGGCCCACATGCTGCTCATCGAGCCGTGGGATAAGGCGCTTATCAACGCCATCGTCAAAGCCATCGGCGCTTCCGATCTGGGTATTACCCCCAACTCCGATGGCACCGTTGTTCGTCTTCCGTTCCCGGCTCCCACCGAGGAGCGCCGTCGCGAGCTCGTCAAGGAGTGCCGCGAGTACGCCGAGCAGGCCAAGGTGTCTATCCGTAACATCCGTCGCGACTTTAACAACAAGCTCGAGCGCGATGAGGAGCTCACCGAGGACGATGTCCGTCGCGAACAGGCCAAGGTGCAGAAGCATACCGACGAGTATGTCGCCAAGGTCGAGGAGCTTCTGAAGGAAAAAGAAGCCGAGGTCATGGAGATCTAAGGTGCAATACGACGAGAACAAACTGGTCGAGTACTTTGCCGACGCCCCTGCGGGCGTCGGTTTTTCCGACCTTGACCTCAATAACATTCCGCGCCATATCTCGTGCATCATGGACGGTAACGGTCGCTGGGCTACGGCGCGAGGTCTTGCCCGTACCGAGGGTCACAAGGCGGGTATCGTCTCCCTTCGTGAGATCATTACTGCCTGCGTTCGTCTGGGTGTCGACGTGCTTTCCGCCTATGCGTTTTCAACCGAAAACTGGAACCGCCCGCAGCATGAGGTCAACGTCTTGATGCATCTGTTTGCCAAGACGTTTATCGATGAGCTGCCGCTTCTGAAGCGCGAAAACGTGCGTGTTGTCTTTTTGGGTGATATTTCCGCGCTGCCCAAGAAGACCCGCGACGTTTTTGAATGCGGTCTTGCCGAGTGCGCCGATCACACCGGTATGACGCTGGCGCTTGCCGTCAACTACGGCGCTCGTGCCGAGATTACCCGTGCCGCCCGTCAGCTTGCGCTCGATGCCGCCGCCGGCAAGATCGACCCTGCTGCTATCGACGATGATATGGTTGCTTCGCACCTGTACACCGCCGGTCTTCCCGATCCCGAGCTGGTCATTCGCACCTCTGGTGAGCTTCGCCTTTCGAACTATCTGCTGTGGCAGGTGGCTTATTCCGAGTTCTATGTCACCGATACCTATTGGCCTGACTTTGATCGTTGGGGCCTTGTTGACGCCATTTTGGCCTATCAGGGCCGTGACCGTAGGTTTGGTGGACTGAGCAAGACCGAGGAGGCTTAATCGTGTCCGATCGTCCCAAGGCATCTGCTCCCAAGACGCCTGCGCGCAAAGCTGCCACTGCGGGAGCGCCTGCAGCGAAGAGCGGCACCGGTTCGTGGCTTGCGGGCTTTATTACCCGTGCTGCCGCCGGTATCGTCTACGCCGTCGTCTTTATCCTGTGCCTGGTTTTGGGTATCGTGCCCACCGCCATTTTTGTCTCTGTCATGAGCGGCCTTTGCTGCTTTGAGTTTTTCCGTATGACGAGGCTCGATGGCAAGGTCGCCAACGAGCATCTGGGCATTATTGCCGCCGTGCTCTTTCCGTTATCGGCGCTTGGCGATTCGCTTTTGCTGAACGCCCTGCTTTTTGCACTGATGCTCGCGGTGGGCATTTGGTATGTTTGGTCGCCGCGTACCCGCATCTCTGATGTGGCCGTGACGCTCATGGGTCCCATCTACACAGGCTTTATGCTGTCGGCTATTGTGCTGCTGCGCGATGCCGTGCCCGGTTTTGCCGGAGCCCTGCTTTCAGTGGGTGTTTGCGCGTCCCTTTGGGTCTCCGATTCGTTTGCCTACATCGTGGGAAGCCGTATCGGAAAACACAAGATGGTCCCCAAGATCTCTCCCAAAAAGAGCTGGGAGGGGTTTGTCGGCGGCATTCTGGGCTCGGTTCTCATCTGGCTCATTTTGTGGGTGACGCATTTCTATAAGCTGAGCTTGCCCTATGCGCTGCTTTGCGGCGTGGTTGTGTCCATCCTGGGTGTTATCGGCGACCTTATCGAGTCGCGCATCAAGCGCGGTGTGGGCGTCAAGGATTCCGGTAACCTTATCCCGGGCCACGGCGGCATGCTCGATCGTAGCGATTCGCTTATCTTCGGCTGCATCACCGCGCAGCTGATGCTGATGATCGGAGGCGTGCTGTAATGTCCTTCCAGACGACCTATGGCTCCGATGGACGTCTCCGTGTTGCCATCCTGGGCTGTACGGGCTCTATCGGCACTCAGGCGCTCGATGTTTGCCGTCAGCATGCCGATCGTCTGCAGGTGACGGCGCTTTCCGTTAATTCCAGTACCACTGAGCTCGTTGCGTTTGCCCGTGAGTTTTCGGTTCCGGCTGTTGCCATCGCAGATACCGCTCACGGGTCTGATGCCGTGCTGCAGGAGCTGCCTCAGGGCACGAACGTCGGCGTTGGTGCGCAGGCTGTCTGTGATCTCGCGTGCCGTGATGATGTCGATTGCGTGCTCGTTGCCATTGTTGGCGCGGCTGGTCTCGAGGCAAGCCATGCTGCCTTGATCTCGAATAAGCGCCTTGCCCTTGCCAATAAGGAGTCGCTCGTTGTTGGCGGTGACCTGCTGATGCCGTTGGCACAGCCCGGTCAGCTTATCCCGGTCGATTCCGAGCATTCTGCAATTTACCAGTGCTATCTGGGTGAGAATCCGCGCGAGGCCCACTGTATTTGGCTTACCTGCTCGGGCGGTCCGTTCTTTGGCCGTTCGCGCGAGGAGCTCGACCGTGTGACCCGTAATGACGCCTTGGCGCATCCCACTTGGGCTATGGGTGCCAAGACCACGATCGACTCGGCTACCCTCATGAACAAGGGCCTGGAGCGTATCGAGGCGATGCGCCTGTTCGGTTGCGGCCTCGACTTTATCAACGTGGTCGTGCAGCGCCAGTCAAAGATTCATTCGATGGTCGAGTTTGCCGACGGCTCCGTGATGGCGCATCTCGGGGCATCTGACATGCGCATTCCCATCCAGTTTGCCTTCTCGTATCCCGAGCGCTGGGATACTCCGGCTCCGCGCATCGATTTCCGCGAGTTGGGTCAGCTTACCTTTGCTGCGGCCGACATGGATACGTTCCGCTGCCTGGCGCTGGCCGAGCGTGCGGGCAAGACGGGCGGCACCATGCCGTGCGTGCTCAATGCCGCCAACGAGGTCGCCGTCGATGCCTTCCTGCATGATGGCTGCAGTTTTACCGATATCGATCGCATTGTGGAATCCTGTATGGATGCGCATGATGCGCAGACGGTCGATTCGTTTGAACAGCTTCGCGGTATCGATGCGTGGGCGCGTGAAAAGGCCGCGCAAGTGCTCGCCGCAACCCGTTTTTAACCCATAAGGATTGCTTTTTCGTTTTATGGAAACTGTTCTGAGCGTTCTCTCATCGGTCTTTTGGGGCCTGCTGATGCTTTCCGTCCTCGTGTTTTTGCACGAGGGCGGCCACTTTTTGGCAGCGCGTGCCTGCGCCGTCCGGGTGACTGAGTTCTTTTTGGGCCTGCCGTGTCGCTTTGATATCCACCATACGTCTCGTCGGATCGGGACCAAGTTTGGCGTGACCCCGCTGTTGCTGGGTGGGTATGCTGCCATCTGTGGCATGGATCCGACCGATGTCTCGTATGCCGATCGCGTGCTTGCCGCCATCTATCGCCACGGCCGTGTGACGGTGGCCGATCTTGCCGTCGAGCTCGAGCTGTCCGAGGAGGATGTGCTCGAGGCCTGTGCTTTGCTGCTGGGTTGGGGCTCCATAGCTCCTTGGTATGAAGAAGGGGAAAAGCCTTCGCCTGGTTACTATCCCACCAAGTACCAGACCCTGCCGCGTGATGCGGCGGGTTATACCACCTTTGACGGCCGCCGGTTCGATCGCGAGCACGCGACAGCCGAGGGCGATGTATGGGAACTGCCGTGGGGCGAGTCCGAATTCCTTGCACGCGAGCGCTCGCACACCTATTTGGGTCAGGGCTTTTTCAAGCGTGCCTTTATGCTGCTTGCGGGCATTATCGTCAATATCCTGACGGGCTTTTTGCTCCTTATGAGCATCTATTCCATCGCGGGTGTCACGGTGCCGGTGGACACCAATGTGATCGGCCAGGTTGATGAAGGCTCGATTGCCTCCGCGGCGGGAATCGAGGATGGCGACGCGATTCTTTCGGTCGACGGAGTATCGTGTTCTACCTGGATGGACGTTTACGATGCCATTGGCAAGGCTGCCGGTAAGGACGATATCGCCATTGAGTACGAGCGTGACGGCAAGAAGCATTCGACCACGGTTGCGCTCAAAGAGGACGAACGCCTAGGTGTGTATGTCTCTACGCAGGTGGTCCGTTTAGACCCCATCACGTCGGCTCGCCTGTCGTTCTCCTATGTCGTGCAGACAGCGCAGGGCGTGATGCGCCTGCTCCAGCCTCAGCATACGATGGAGATTCTCGATCAGTCCTCTTCGATCGTGGGTATTAGCGTTATGTCCTCACAAGCTGCTGCTGCCGGCCCTGCCACGTTCCTTTCGTTTGCCGCCCTCATTTCGTTCTCGCTTGGCTTTATGAACCTGCTGCCCATCCCGCCACTCGATGGTGGCAAGTTGGTCATCGAGATCATTCAAAAGATTGCGGGCCGCGAGCTTCCGCTCAAGGTCCAGACGATTGTGAGCTATGTGGGCATCGCGCTCTTTGCGCTGCTGTTTGTCTATATGCTTCGTTCCGACATCCTTCGATTTATTCTGTAGGGGAGTGTTTGGATTGTCTTTATCCCATCCTTTGCCTCGCGAGTTGACGCGCCCCGTGCATGTGGGCGGCGTGCAGATCGGTGGAGGCGCGCCGGTGGCGGTCCAATCCATGACCTGCACCGATACCGCTGATGCCCAGGCAACGCTTGCGCAAGTGTGCGCGTTGGCGCAGGCTGGCTGCGATATCGTGCGCGTGAGCGTGCCCACCGAGGCCGCGCTTGAGGGTTTCCGCACCATCTGTGCCGAGTCTCCGGTGCCGATCGTTGCCGATATCCACTTTAACCATAAGCTCGCCATTGGTGCCGTCGAGGCCGGTGCTGCCAAGCTGCGCATCAATCCCGGCAATATCGGCGATTGGGCCAAGGTTGACGCGTTGATCGATGCTGCGGGTGCCGCGGGCTGTGCGATTCGTATCGGCGTCAATGCTGGTTCGCTTGAGCAGGATATCGCTGAGCGCGACGACCTCACGCAGCCCGAAAAGCTCGTGCTGTCGAGCGAACGTTTCGTCAAGCATTTTGAAGACCGCGGCTTTACGAACATTGTGCTTTCGGCCAAGGCCCATAGCGTGCAAACGACGCTCGACACCTATCGTGCCCTGTCGCGTGAGATTCCCCACGTTCCGCTCCACCTGGGCGTAACCGAGGCGGGTACCAAGCTGCAGGGCACCATCAAGAGCTCGGTGGGCCTTGGCATCCTGCTGTCCGAGGGAATCGGTGACACCATGCGCGTTTCGCTCACGGCCGATCCGGTTGAGGAGCCGCCGGTCGCCTGGGGAATTTTGCAGTCGCTGGGCCTGCGTCGCCGCGGCCCCGAGATTGTCTCGTGCCCCACGTGTGCCCGCTGTCAGGTTAACCTGATCCCAATCGCCGAGGAAGTAACCGAGCGGCTTAAGAACTATGCCGCGCCGCTTTCGATTGCCGTCATGGGATGCGCCGTTAATGGCCCCGGTGAGGCTTCTGATGCCGACCTGGGCGTTGCTTGCGGACGTGGTCAGGGCCTGCTCTTTTCGCACGGCCAGATCATTGGTAAAGTAGCGGAGGACCAAATTGTCGACGCGCTTATGGCCGAGGTCGACAAGCTTATTGAGGAGAAATAAATGACCCGAGCAATGTATATGTCTAAGCTGTATGCTCCGACGCTCAAAGAGGATCCGGCCGACGCTGAGCTTGCGAGCCATCGCCTGCTGCTCCGTGCCGGTATGATTCGCAAGGAGGCCGCCGGTCTCTATTCCTATCTGCCGCTCGCGTGGCGCTCGATTCGCAAGATTGAGAACATCGTGCGCGACGAGATGGACGCCGCCGGCGCCCAGGAGCTCATGATGCCCATCATGGTCGATGCCGAGCTGTGGCGCGAGTCCGGCCGTATCGATGCCTATGGCAAGGAGCTCGTGCGCTTTGATGACCGCCACGGCCGCGAGTTCGTGCTCGGCCCCACGCACGAGGAGACCGTGACTGCCCTGGTGCGCAACGAGCTGCGTTCATACAAGCAACTGCCGGTGAATCTCTATCACATCCAGGACAAGTTCCGCGACGAGTTCCGTCCCCGCTTTGGCCTGATGCGCGGTCGCGAGTTCATCATGAAAGACGCCTACAGCTTTTCTGCCACGCAGGAGAGCCTGCAGGAGGAGTACGACAAGATGAAGCAGGCGTACGCCAATATCTGCGAGCGCTGCTACATCAAGGCCCTGCCCGTCGTCGCCGATTCCGGCGAGATCGGTGGCGATACCTCCGTCGAGTTCATGGCGCTGGCAGAGGCCGGCGAGGCTTCGCTGGTCTACTGCGACGATTGTGGCTTTGCTGCCGATGACGAGGCGGCAAGCACCAAGGTCGTTGTGACCGAGGGCCCCGGCGACGGCACACTCACCAAGGTCGAGACTCCGGGTATGGGCACCATCGAGGCCGTCGCCAAGTTCTTCGGCTTCCCCGAGAACGGTACGCGCAAGTCGCTGGCTCTCATCGACGCCGAGGGCAAGCCGGTTGTGGCCATCGTTCCGGGCGATCATGAGCTCAACGACTGCAAGGCCGAGCATGTCTTTGGCAAGGGCTATCGCATGATGACCGACGAGGAGCTCCAGACCTACGGTCTGCATAAGGGCTTTATCGGACCGGTTAACCTGCCCGAGGGCATTCGTCTGGTCTGCGACGAGAGCCTGCGCGAGTCCAAGCAGTGGGCCTGCGGTGCCAACGAAGTCGACTATCACTTTACCGGTGCCTGCCCCGAGCGCGACTTTACCGTCGACGAGTGGGCCGACCTGGTTACCGTCGTTGCCGGCGACCCTTGCCCGCACTGCGGCAAGCCGCTCTCCGCTGCTCGCGGTATCGAGGTTTCCCAGGTCTTCCAGCTGGGCACCAAGTACTCCGAGGCCATGGGTGCCACCTTTATGGACGAGGACGGCAAGGAGAAGCCGCTTATCATGGGTTGCTACGGCGTGGGCGTGTCCCGCTCGCTCGCTGCCGTCGTGGAGCAGCACAACGACGAGCACGGTATCGTTTGGCCGGTCTCCGTTGCCCCGTACGAGGTTGCGGTGATTCCGCTCGACCCCAAGAAGGAGGAGTGCGCTTCTGTTTGCGATCAAATCGTCGAGGGTCTGTGCGCCGAGGGTATCGAGGTTGTCGTTGACGACCGTGACGAGCGTCCCGGCTTTAAGTTTGCCGACAACGACCTTATGGGCTTCCCTTATCAGGTGGTGCTCGGCAAGCGCGGCCTTAAGAACGGTACCGTCGAGCTCAAGGATCGTGCCACGGGCGAGCGCGAGGATGTGGCGATCGATGAGGTTGTCGCCAAGGTCGCTGAGCTTGTGAAAGCAGCACGCCGTTAATCGAGCCCGCTGCGTTTAGTGCACTTGTTAAGCGGCCCTGCGTCTCTCGAGGTAGAGATGCAGGGCCGCTTTTGCGTCTAAGGGACATTTGTTGCTAAAAGGAAAACCCCGCAGCCCATGTGAGCTGTGGGGTTTTCCTTTGTGCCTCCGATGCGAAATAAATCGCTCAGATATTACTGATAATCGACGACGTCGATCCAGTTCTTCAGGAACTCATCGTTCACGTTGCGCTTACGAGCGAGCTCGGAAGCGGCGACGATGCTCGTCCACTGACGCACGACCTGCATGGGCATGTCGGCGCGATCGCAGTAGAGCTCCAGGTAGGCCTCGGCCTGGTCCTTGCTGTTGAGGGCAAAGAGCAGGTAGGTGGTGGCAACGTCGGCAGCAGGGGAGCCCTGGGTGGCGTGTGCCCAGTCGCAGACGTACAGCTGGCCGTCGTTGCCAACGATGACGTTGGAGGGGTTGAAGTCGCCGTGGCAGACCTTGAACTCCTTGGTCATGCCGTCCAGACGCTCCTGAAGGTTGTAGCGCGTGGTGGCATTGAGCTGATCGAGGCTGTCGATCATGCGGGCGAACTTGTCGCGCTGACGGTTGAGCAGCGGGGAGGTGTAGCCGTGGATCTCGATCTGGAGGTCGACGAACATCTCGAGGTACTCACCAAAGCGCTGGGGCTCGGCAGTCATCTTCTCGGCAAGGGTGGTGCCCGGAACCTTCTCGGTCACGAGCGCCCAACCGTTGGCGTTCTCGAGCTGAGAAACCTCGAGAGCCTTGGGGCTGCGGATGCCGCACTCATTGATGCGGGCAAGATTCAAAGCCTCGTTGAACACGTCGGAGACGGGCTTGGTCTCGTTAAAGACCTTGACGATCTTGTCGCCCAGGTCGTAAACGACTTTGTTGCCGCGACGGACGAGCTCGGTCTTGGATTCGGGGAGCAGCATGATTGCATCCTTTCAACGATGCGATAGAAGCAGCGGCGGGGGCGTGCGTGCGCCCGTTCACCCCCGCCGAAATAACCGTGCTAAAAACTAGCAGACGGCGTAGTCCTGGGGCTCGCGGCCATAGTAGGCGTCCAGGTAGAGCTCCTTGATCTCGCTCATGAGCGGGTAGCGCGGGTTAGCGCCGGTGCACTGGTCGTTGAATGCCTGCTCGGTCATCTCGTCGAGGGTGTCGAGGAAGTACTGCTCGTCAACACCGTAGTCGGCGATGGTCTTCTTGACACCGATGAAGTCCTTGAGCTCCTCGAGCTTCGTGATGAAGTTCTCGAAGACCTCCTTGTCGTCCTTGCCCTCGATGCCGCAGTACTTGGCCATCTCGGCGTAGTTGTGCAGCGCGTTGGGGTAAGGATACTGGGAGAACGTGCCCATCTTGACGGGGGCCTCGGCGGCGTTGTAGCGCATGACGCGAGTCAGGATGATGGCGTTGGCGATGCCGTGGGGCAGGTGATGGAAGGCACCGAGCTTGTGGGCCATGGAGTGGTTGAGGCCCAGGAAGGCGTTGGCGAAGGCCATACCGGCCATGCAGGAGGCGTTGTGCATCTCCTCGCGGGCATGCGGGTCCTTGGCGCCGTTTTCGAAGCTGGAGGGCAGGTTCTCGAAGACGAGCTTGGCAGCGCGCTCGGAGAGGCCCTTGGTGTAGTCGGAGGCCATGATGGAGACATAGGACTCGATGGCGTGGGTCATGACGTCGATGCCGGAGGCGGCGGTCAGGCCGCGCGGGGCGGTCATGCAGTTGTCGGCGTCAACGATAGCCATGTTGGGGAGCAGCGCGTAGTCGGCGAGCGGCCACTTGATGCCGGTCTCCTTGTCGGTGATGATGGCGAACGGCGTGCACTCGGAACCGGTGCCCGAAGAGGTCGGGACGGCGACGAAGTAGGCCTTCTTGCCCATCTCGGGGAAGGTGAAGATACGCTTGCGGATGTCCATGAAGTCCATGGCCATGTCCTCAAACTTGCACTCGGGGTGCTCGTACATCATCCACATGATCTTGCCGGCGTCCATAGCGGAGCCACCGCCGACGGCGATGATGACGTCCGGCTCAAAGAGAGCCATCTGCTTGGCGCCGCGACGTGCGCACTGCAGCGACGGATCGGGCTCGACGTCGTAGAAGCAGTCGTGGGCGATGCCCATCTCGTCGAGCTTGGCCTCGATGGCGCGGGTGTTGCCATTCTTGAAGAGGAACTGGTCGGTGACGATAAAGGCGCGCTTCTTGCCCATGACGCTGCCCAGCTCGTCGAGAGCGACGGGCGTGGAACCCTTCTTGAAGTAGACCTTCTCGGGAGCGCGGAACCACAGCATGTTCTCACGGCGCTCGGCCACAGTCTTAACGTTGATCAAGTGCTTCACCCCAACGTTCTCGGAGACGGAGTTGCCGCCCCAGGAGCCGCAGCCCAGGGTCAGAGACGGCTTCATGCCAAAGTTGTACAGGTCACCGATGCCGCCGTGCGAGGACGGGGTGTTGATGACGATACGGCAGGCCTTCATGACATGCTCGAACAGGCTGATCTTATCGGCCTGGGCGGGATGCACGTACAGAGAGGCGGTGTGGCCCGGGCCACCGGCGAGTACCAGGTGCTCGGCCTTGTCGACGGCCTCCTGGAAGTCCTTGGCGTGATACATGGCCAGGACAGGGGAGAGCTTCTCGTGGGAGAACTCCTCCTTGGCGGGGTCGGTGGAGGTGACCTCGGCGATCAGGATCTTGGTCTTGGCGGGAACCTCGATACCGGCGAGCTCGGCGATCTTGGCGGCAGCCATGCCGGGGATGCGGTGATCGAGAGCGCCGTTCTTGAACATGGCGCCGCGCAGGGCCTCCATCTCGGCACCCTGCTTGACGAAGTAGCAGCCGCGCTTCTGGAATTCGGCCTTAACCTGGTCATAGATGGTGTCGATGACGGTCACGGACTGCTCGGAAGCGCAGATCATGCCGTTGTCGAAGGTCTTGGAGTGGATGATGGAGTTGACGGCGAGCAGCACGTCGGCGGTGTCGTCGATGACGACCGGGGTGTTACCGGCGCCAACGCCCAGGGCGGGCTTGCCCGAGGAGTAGGCGGCCTTGACCATGCCCGGGCCACCGGTGGCGAGGATGATGTCGACATCGCGCATGACCATGTTGGTCAGCTCGATGGAGGGGACATCGACCCAGCCGATGATGCCCTCGGGGGCGCCGGCCTTGACGGCGGCGTCAAGCACGAGCTTGGCGGCGGCGATGGTGCACTTGGCGGCAGCCGGGTGCGGGGAGATGATGATGGCGTTGCGGGTCTTCAGGCTGATCAGCGTCTTGAAGATCGCGGTGGAGGTGGGGTTGGTCGTCGGGATGACGGCGCCCACGATGCCGATGGGCTCAGCGATCTTGGTGATGCCGTAGGCCTCGTCGCGCTCAATGACACCACAGGTCTTGGTGTTCTTGTAAGCGTTGTAGATGTACTCTGCGGCGTAGTGGTTCTTGATGACCTTGTCCTCAAGAACGCCGCGACCGGTCTCCTCGATGGCCATCTTCGCCAGCGGGATACGAGCCTTGTTGGCGGCCATGGCGGCCTCGTAGAAGATCTTGTCGACCTGCTCCTGCGTGTACGTAGCAAAAAGCGCCTGGGCCTCTCGCATCTGAGCGAGTTTAGCCTCAAGCGCCTCTACGTTGTCCACAATTGCGGGAGTAGTGTTTTCCGGTGACTTTTTCACCATTTGTGTCTCCTTGCGATCGGAGATTTACCCTACGTGTTGCATGATAGCAAGAAATTATTCGGCGAACGGTAAGATTCCCGTAAAAGGCACACTAAAACGCTTCAACTAGCTGAAGCGTTTTAATTAAAATATCATACTGGTATCGGCCCGCTCATTGGGGACAGACTTATATGAGTGCTTTCACTCATTTGGGACAGACATCGTTTTGCCATTTCGCTGTTCTGGACCTGTTATGGCGGTGCAGCTGCTCGATTATATCCATCTCAATCCTGTGAAAGGTGCGCTCGACTCACTCGAGGCGTACCGATGGTCAAGCTTCAAGGCATATCAGCTGGGCTACGATCCCTTTGACATTTGTGATGCGGCCCCTATGCTCGATATTGTCGGAGGCTCCTGTTGCTATTGCGAGCATCTCAAGGAAGTTGCCGGGCGCATCTGGTCGGTGGAGGTTCTTCCATGTCGTTGGATCCCCGATGAGGAGGCCCTTTCCGTTGCGCGCGAAGTCCTGCCGAGCATAGATCCTACGCTGCTTAAGGCCCTGCCACGCCCCGAACGCGATGCCTGCCTGCTGAGGCTCAGGCAGGCACATCTCACGGTCAAGCAAATTGCCCGTATCACCGGTATCGGCGCTACAAGTGTGACCAAGGCCACTGCGGGCTGGAAGGAAGCTGCGTGAGGCAGGGGCGGAGCTAGTCGGGGCGCCGCAGACACGCATTATGTCTGTCCCCAGCATCATGTCTGTCCCCAATGAGTAAAAACACCCATGTAAGTCTGTCCCAATGAGTGCAAAAAGGCGCCCTCCACAAGAGAGGACGCCTTTGGTAAGTTCTATATGAACGCGAGGTCTTTGACCCGGAGAGTCCGAGGTACTTGTTGGTAAGACCTTATTTAGGAACGCGCAACCTTGCCAGACTTAAGGCAGGTGGAGCAAACGTTCATCTTGCGACGGTGACCATCGACGACGACGTAGACGCGCTGGATGTTGGGGCGGAACTTACGGTTGGTGACGCGGTGAGAGTGGCTGATGGAACGACCGGCAACGGGGTGCTTACCGCAAACTTCGCAAACTTTGGACATAACTGACCCTCCTTGGGCGACAAACGAACATGTCGCGTTAACAAACAAGCCTGAACTATAGCACAGAAGCAGCTCCCTGTGCGTAATCTACACAGAGATATTTCTCTTATGGCGATAGTGCCCACGCTACGGCCCTGGACGTAGATCCGATTTGCGTGTAGCAGAGGGGATTATGCCAGCTCGCATCGACGTTTTCAAGCTTGTTCCGCAAATATATATAGGTTTATGGAGCGTTGAGTCCGTTTGCGGATTGCTCCGTATTAATGCTCGCAATTAAGCTCGGGGTTGGCTACACTATCCCTTGACCATTAAAGGGGTACGAGATACCCACATGGATTTATATTGCTGCCATAGAGCAGTCCTTCCTGTGGGTGTCTGGTCCGCTTTGAGCGGTCGGGCATCTATTTTTTTGACTGTATCAGCAGTCAAGGCATGTGAGGAAGGAGATCGATGGGCACGACTTCCCCCAAGGCGGTCATCATGGACGAGACCGCCGTCAACCGAGCGATGACCCGCATCGCGCACGAGATTCTCGAGCGCAACGAGGGCTGTGAAGACCTCGCTCTGGTCGGCATCGTCACGCGCGGCGACCTTCTGGCAAAGAAGCTCGCCGAGGCGATCAAGGAGATCGAGGGTGTTGACGTTCCGCTCGGCAGCCTGGACATCAGCTTCTATCGCGATGACTATGCGACTAACTTCGCTCCCGCGATCCACGCTACCAACATTCCCTTCAGCGTCGACGACAAGCGCGTCGTTTTGGTGGACGACATCCTGTACACGGGTCGCACCATCCGCGCCGCTCTGGACGCCGTTATGGACCTGGGCCGTCCGAGCCGCATCGAGCTGGCAGTTCTCGTTGACCGCGGTCACCGCGAGCTCCCTATCTCGCCGGACTTTGTCGGCAAGAACGTTCCCTCGTCGCACGAGGAGAACGTGCACCTATATATGAAGGAAGTCGACGGCCGTACCGCTGTCGAGATCAACGACGTCGCGCCGGGTTCCCACGTGGGCTCCGCGCCGCTGGGAGGTGAGTAGTACCGTGGCGTTCAATCATAAGCACCTGATCGACATTACCGAGTACTCCGAAGAGGACATCAAGCTCATCCTCGAGACCGCCAAGGCGTTCTCCGAGGTCAACGAGCGTGCCATCAAGAAGGTCCCCACACTTAAGGGCAAGACTATCGTCAATATGTTCAACGAGCCCTCGACGCGTACCCGCAGCTCCTTCGAGCTCGCCGAGAAGCGTCTTTCGGCCGACAGCCTCAACTTTGGCGGCTCCTCGACCTCCACGGTCAAGGGCGAGAGCCTCGTCGATACCGTCGAGACGCTCAACGCCTACAAGATCGACTGCATCGTCGTGCGCGACAAACATGCCGGTGCTCCCTACATCGTCACGCAGAATTCGCCCGCGAGTGTTATCTGCGCCGGTGACGGTAAGCACAACCACCCCACGCAGGCTCTGCTCGACCTGTACACCATCTGGGAGCACAAGGGTGACTTCCACGGTCTGAAAGTCGCCGTCGTCGGCGACATCGCCCACTCCCGCGTCTGCGGCTCGCTGATCCCCGCGTTGAAGATCATGGGCTGCGAGACCTACGCCGTCGCCCCCGGCACGCTGCTTCCGCCGGCGCCCGAGGTTCTGGGCTGCGACCACGTGACGAGCGACCTCGATTCCGTCCTGCCCGAGCTGGACGTCGTCTACATGCTGCGCGTACAGCAGGAGCGCCTCGAGGGTGCCCCGTTCCCGACCATTCGCGAGTACCACAAGCTCTTCGGCCTGACCAAGGACCGTGAGAAGCTCATGAAGCCCGACGCGATCATTTGCCACCCGGGCCCCATCAACCGCGGCGTCGAGTTCGACTCCTATATGGCCGACCACCCGCAACGCTCCGTCATCCTGGAGCAGGTCTACGCCGGTATCTGCGTGCGTATGGCTATCCTGTATCTGCTGCTTGGAGGTGCCGATAATGGCCTTGCTTCTTAAGAATGCCCACGTCGTCGATCCGTCCGTCGAGCTTGACGGGGTCGTTGACGTCCTGATCGACGGCGACAAGATCGCCGAGGTCGGCGAGAACCTCGCCGCCGAGGGAGCCGAGGTCCGCGACCTTTCCGGTAAGTACCTTGTCCCTGGCCTGGTGGACATGCACGTCCACCTGCGCGAGCCCGGCTACGAGGTTAAAGAGGACATCGAGAGCGGCACCCGCGCAGCTGCCAAGGGCGGCTTCACTGGCGTGTGCGCCATGCCCAACACCGACCCCGTTACCGATAACGGTACCGTTGTTGAGTTCGTCAAGTCCCGCGCTGCCGAGGTCGGCCACTGCCGCGTCTATCCTTCTGGCGCCATGACCCGCGGTCTTAAGGGCGAGGCTATGTCCGAGATGGGCGATATGGTCGCCCACGGCGCCGTCGCCTTCACCGACGACGGTCGCGGCGTGCAGGGTGCAGGCATGCTCCGTCGCTGCATGGACTACGGCAAGATGTTCGGCAAGGTCTTCATGAGCCATTGCCAGGACGAGGACCTGGTCGGCCACGGCCAAATCAACGAGGGCAAGGTTTCGACTCGTCTGGCTCTCGAGGGCTGGCCGGCTGCCGGCGAGGAGCTCCAGATCGCCCGCGACATCGAGATCGCCAAACTGACCGGTGCCAAGCTGCACATCCAGCACATCTCCACCGCCCATGGCCTGGAGCTCGTGCGTGCCGGCAAGGCCGCTGGCGTTCAGGTTACCTGCGAGGCCACCCCGCATCACATGTTCCTGACCGAGAACGACCTGGACGAGACCTACAACACCTCGCTCAAGGTTAACCCGCCGCTGCGTACCGACGAGGATGCCGAGGCCATCCGCCAGGGTGTCATCGACGGCACCGTCGACGTCATCGTCACCGATCACGCTCCCCACACGCCGTGGGAGAAAGCCCGTGAGTTCGAGCTCGCGCCCTTTGGCATGATCGGCCTCGAGACCTCGCTGTCGCTCGTGCTCACCGAGCTGGTCAACACGGGCAAGATGGGTATGGGCCGCATGGTCGAGCTCATGGCTATTAAGCCGCGTGAGATCCTGGGCCTTGATCAGGTTCAGGTCAAGGCGGGCTCTGTTGCCGACCTGACCGTCTTCGACGCGTCTGTCACCTGGACGGTCGGCGAGGACGGTTACGAGTCGCGCGCCGAGAACTCCGGTTTTGCCGGCCGCACGCTCACCGGTCGTGCCACCGATGTGTTTGTCGGCGGTAAACAGACGCTTGCCGACGGCTGCATCTGCTAGCATAGCCTTATCGCTTTTGTGCGCGGTGCCCTTGCGGTGCCGCGCTTTCTGTTCGTTTGGTCCATGCAACTGCATGGGGGATTGGAGCGTCTATGCCCACACCTTCCACTGCACGCATGCACGACTTCGAGGTCGTCTCGAACCAGGAGATCGCCGACGGCATCTTCTCGCTCGTTATTTCGGCCCCCAAGCTTGCAAGTGCGCTCAAGCCCGGTCAGTTTGTGAACATCGCCGTGCCCGGCGATGCCTCTTCGCTGCTTCGCGTGCCCTTGAGCTTCTATCGCTCTGACGCCGAGGCCGGTACCGTCGAGCTGTGGTACGCCGTCGTGGGCGACGACACCCGTCGTCTGTCGCAGATGGGCCCCGGCTCCAAGTCCAACCTGTTGGGCCCTGGCGGCCGCGGCTGGCTGGTACCCGAGGGCACCAGGAAGGCGCTGCTCGTGGCGGGTGGCATCGGTGTTCCGCCCGTGCTGTGCCTCGCTAGCATGCTTGCCGAGCAGGGCGTGGCCGTTGACGTGTGCCTGGGTTTTGGCACCGCGTCCAAGGTCGTGGGCGTCGATGAGTTCCGCGCGCTGGGAGCCACGGTCAACGTGTGCACCGACGACGGCTCGTTGGGTACGCACGGCTTATGCAGCGATCCTGCCGCTGAGCTGCTCGGCAAGGGCGGTTACGACTATGTCGCCAGCTGTGGTCCCGCCCCTATGATGAAGAAAGTCGCCGCCGCTGCCGCCGAGGCCGGCGCGTACTGCGAGGTGTCGCTCGAGCGCATGATGAGCTGCGGCTTTGGCGCCTGCAACACCTGCAATGTCGAGACGGTCGACGGTATGAAGGGTGCCTGCATGTGCGGCCCCGTGTTTGATGCTTCCAAGGTGGTGGTCTTCTAGTGGGTACCGTGAACATGTCCGTCGATTTCGGCGGCGTCAAGATGCAGAACCCCATCAACACCGCAGCCGGTACCTTTGGCTACGGTTGGCAGTTCCAGAACTTCTTTGATGTCTCCCAGCTGGGTGCCATCACCACCAAGGGTTGCGCTGCCGAGCCCTGGCCCGGCAATCCTGCACCCCGCATGGCCGAGATCCCCGGCGGCATGATCAATTCCGTGGGCCTGCAGAACCCCGGTGTGGCCGCTTTCGCCCGCGAGTCCGGTCCGTGGCTCGAGCAGCTCTCCAAGGACGGTTGCCAGGTCATCTGCCAGGTTGCCGGTCACTCCGTTGATGAGTTCGTGCGCGCGCTCGAGATGTATGTCGAGCTGTGCCCCTGGGCTGCCGGCTATGAGATCAACGTGAGCTGCCCCAACATTGCCGCCGGCGGTGCCGCCATGGGCTCCACGCCCGAGGGCGCCTCTTCCGTTATGGCTGCCTGCCGCAAGGTGACCGATAAGCCGCTGTTCGTCAAGATGGCTCCGGTCAACGTCGCCGAGATCGCCCGCGCCCTCGAGGCTGCCGGCGCCGACGGCCTTTCGGTCATCAACTCCATCCAGGGCATGGCCATTGACGTGCACACCCGCAAGTCCCGTGTGGCCAAGCCCAAGGGCGGCCTTTCGGGCCCGCTGTGCCACCACATCGCCGTGCGCATGGTCTGGGAGGTCGCCCAGGCCGTCGATATCCCCATCAACGGTGTCGGCGGTGTCATGACCGGCGAGGATGCGGCCGAGTTTATCCTGGCCGGCGCCACCTGCGTGTCGGTCGGCATGGCCAACTTCGTCGACCCGTGTGCTTCGCTTAAGATCGCGCACGAGCTCGAGGCCTGGGCGGAGTCCCAGGGCGTAAAGGACATCAACGAGCTGGTAGGTGCGTTCGAATGCTAGAGACCGATGCCCGCGACCGTGTTATCGTCGCCCTCGACTGCGACCGTGAGCGCGCACTCGAGCTCGCTCACGAGCTTTCGGGCCATGCCGCCTGGCTCAAGGTGGGCATGACGCTCTATTACGCCGAGGGTCCCGAGATCGTCAAGACGTTCAAGGATTTGGGCTTTAAGGTCTTCCTCGACCTCAAGTTCCATGACATTCCGCATCAGGTGCGCGGTGCCGCTCGCTCGGCCTCGCTTGCCGGTGCCGACCTGCTCTCGGTCCACGGCTTGGGTTCGGGCGCTATGCTCGCTGCCTGCCGCGAGGGTGCCGAGGAGGCGCGCGAGGACCGCGCCAAGCTCGTTGCCATCACCGTACTTACGAGCATGGATCAGGATGCGCTGGCGGAGATCGGCGTCGAGTCGCCCGTGGCCGAGGAGGCCGCTCGCCTGGCAAAGCTCGCTCAGGCCAACGGCATCGACGGTATCGTGTGCTCGCCGATGGAGGCTCACGACATGCGTGAGCTGCTCGGCCCCGACGCGCTGATCGTGACTCCGGGTGTGCGTCCGGTGGGTGCCGCCCTGGGCGATCAATCCCGTGTGGCGACACCTTCCCAGGCTATCGAGCGCGGTGCGAGCCACATCGTGGTGGGCCGTCCTATTACCGGCTCCGACGATCCGGTTGCAGCCTTTGACGCCATCGTCGCCGAGCTGGTCGAAAACGTCGCGTAAAAGATTCCCTCAAGTCACCACTTTTGGGTCTTATTAGCACAAATTAGCCCTTGTGCCTGCGAAAACTTTCCCATCCTTTGTGTGGAATCACAGGTCAGGGGCTCAACTTTGACCTCCGTATATTGCACTTTTCGCAGGTATCGTCTAACCTATGGAGCCGTCGATTAGGCATTTAGTGCGTTTGACGTGCTAAAATGTCAATTATTGCATCAGATATAACCCAACTATTTGGAGGTTCGAATGGCACTCCCTCAGCTTACCGACGAGCAGCGTAAGCAGGCTCTTGAGAAGGCTGCCGCCGCACGTCACGCCCGCGCTGAGCTTCGCGAGCAGATCAAGAAGGGCGAGAAGTCCCTCGAGTCCGTGCTCAACTCCGATGACCCCATCGCTTCCCGCATGAAGGTTTCCACCCTCATTGAGTCTCTGCCCGGTTATGGCAAGGCCAAGGCCGCCAAGATCATGGAGGAGCTCGGCATCTCCGCTACCCGTCGCGTCCAGGGCCTCGGCGTCCGTCAGCGCGAGCAGCTCCTCGAGCAGCTGACCAAATAAGTGAGCGCTCAGGATTCAAAGCTCTTTGTGATTTCTGGACCGTCAGGTGCAGGCAAGGGGACGCTCGTCAGTCGTGTGCGCGAGCGCCGCTCGAACCTGGGCCTGACGGTTTCGGCTACCACGCGAGCGCCACGTAAAGGTGAGGTCGACGGCGTCAACTACTTTTTCCTGACGCGCGAGGAGTTCGACCGCCGCGTGGCAAACGGTGAGTTTGTTGAGTGGGCCGAGGTCCACGGTAACTGCTACGGCACGTTGGTGAGCGAGGTCGCATCCAAGCTCGCCTCTGGCTCGTCTCTGATCTTGGAGATTGATGTCCAGGGTGCCCTGCAGGTCAAGGAGCGTTTCCCCGAGGCCGTGTTGATCTTTATCAAGCCGCCTTCGCTTGAGGTGTTACGCGATCGCCTGGTCGGTCGCGGTACCGAGACGCCCGAGACGATCGAGCTGCGCATGGCAAACGCCGCCGATGAACTTGCCCTTGCCGACCGCTACGACGACGTCGTGGTGAATGACGATCTCGACCGCGCGACCGATGAGCTCGTTCGCGTTCTCGATATGCATGAAAGGATCTGAGGTCCGTGTCCGTTGTAAAGCCTTGTATTGACGATCTTCTGGAGAAGACCGATCACAACCGCTTCCTGCTCGCCTCGCTTGCCTCCAAGCGCGCCTGCGACATTAACAGCATGCTGCGTGGCCAGCACAACCGCGTGCTTGCCGTTCAGGATGTCGATGACATTACCATTGGCCTCTCCGGCGCCGATACCATCTCGATGGCTATGGACGAGATTGTCGACGGCGATATCTCCTACGACGAGGCTCGTTACAAGAAGGCGCTCGGCCACAAGGTTGCTGAAGCCTAAATGGCAGCTCGCGTCTGCCTGGTCCACTATCACGAGGTTGGACTGAAGGGCAAGAACCGCGCACATTTTGAGCATATCCTCATGGATAACATCAAGGCGGCCTTGGCCGCCTTTTCCGTGAATGCCGTGTCTCGAATTTCCGGTTATATCCTCGTGACCTTTAACGAGCATCAGGCCGACGAGGCGGCGCGTGTCATTCGCACCGTCCCCGGCGTTGCCCGCGTGTCCCTGGCATATCACACCAACCGCGACCCGCAGGAGTACTGCGCCGCCGCCGTGAAGGCGCTGCGCGAGTTTGGTCCTTTCGATTCGTTTAAGGTGCATGCCAAACGCTCTAACACCGACTACGAGCTCACCTCGATTGATATCAATCGTCAGGTTGGCGAGGTACTGTGCGAGGCCTTCCCCGATAAAAAGGTCCAGATGCACGACCCCGACGCGATGGTGCACGTACTGGTGGTCCAGGGTAGCGTTTACGTGTATGCGCGCTCCGAGCGCGGCGTGGGCGGTCTGCCGGTGGGTTCCGCCGGCAAGGTTGTGACGCTCCTGTCGTCGGGCATCGATTCTCCGGTGGCGACCTGGATGCTCGCGCGTCGCGGCGCGGTGTGCGTGCCGGTACATTTCTCCGGTCGTCCGCAGACACCCGATACGAGCGAGTATTTGGTGCAGGACATTATCCGTGCGCTTGCGCCGGGCGTCCAGATCGGCCGCCTGTACGTGGTGCCGTTTGGCGATTGCCAGCGTGAGATTTCCGTGGCCTGCCCCAGCAACCTGCGCGTGATCATGTATCGCCGCATTATGTATTCGGTTGCCGAGCGCATTGCGCATATCGAGGGCGCCAAGGCTATCGTGACCGGTGAATCGCTCGGTCAGGTTGCCTCCCAGACGCTCGAGAACATTATGGCCGTCAACGAGGCCGTCAAGATCCCCGTGTTCCGCCCGCTGATCGGTTCGGACAAGCAGGAGATCATCGCGCGTGCCGAGGAAATCGGTACCTTCGATATCTCGACCGAGGCTGCTCCCGATTGCTGCACGCTCTTTATGCCGCGCCGCCCCGAGACGCACGCAAAACTCGATGCCGTGCATGAGGCGTGGGAGCTGTTCGATCACGAGGAGATGATTGAGCGCTTGCTCAAACAGACCGAGTACATCGACTTCGAGAGCAACACGTACAAGGCCCCTAAGACCTTAAAACGTAAACATCCTCAGCTTGCTCCACGTGAGATTTACCAAGATCACGAATAATGTTGTGTATAGACCGGCGGTGCATTTGCATCGTCGGTCTTAATCTATCTGGGCATTAGGCGATAAACGGTTCATTTGTCGACGTGTATCTGAATAAATGGACACTATCCTGCAAGGTTTTGGTCAGCTTTTGGTTTGACTTCGATAACCGGTGTGGGCGTGCGGAGGCTACGGCGCTCGTTTCCTGACACGATGGTGTTGGGAGGTGTTTGCTATGGCGCAACGCGAGCAACACGAACGGGTTAAACGGATGGACCGCTGGGCAGAAAAGCTGCTCGGCCATAAGGCGATGGTCGTGGCGATTCTGATTGTCATTGCCGCCGCGAGCGGCTTGGCGATGGCAAGTTTTGGTAGCCGCTCCAGCGGCGTGTCGTTTGAGCGTGGTGATGAGGCGGGCGCCTCGGATGTGCGCGGGGCCGGGGATGGGTTACCTGGTGATGCCGATGAGTCGTCTGCCAAGAGTTCTTCTGCTGCTGAGGTGTACGTCGATGTCGATGGCGCCGTTGCGAGGCCTGGCGTGTACCGGCTCAAAGACGGAGCGCGGGTGTCCCAAGCGATAGATGCCGCCGGAGGGCTCACGGCTGAGGCGGATGTGACAGGGCTTAACCGTGCGTCCAAGATCACAGATGGTCAAAAGATCTATGTTCCGATGGTGGGGGAGCAACAAGCGGCTGCGGCGGTCGGCGGGGTCGAAAGCGGTGCTGCCATGACTGCTGGTGCGGGGTCTTCGTCGGGGCTTGTGAATATCAATACGGCAAGTGCGGCGGAACTGCAGACGCTTTCGGGCATCGGTCCTTCTACGGCGCAGTCGATTATCGATGAGCGGACTCAAAACGGGGCCTTTGCCTCGGTCGATGACCTCATGCGCGTATCGGGGATCGGTGAGAAAAAGCTCGCCAAAATTAAAGATTGCATCTGCGTATGAGTGTGTCCGAGCGCGAGCATGTGATGCCGCCGCGGCCCCTGATGCCGTGGACGATGGCCCTTTGTTCTGGTTTGTGTGCGAGCTGCGGCCTGGTACTTAATGTGGCAGCCGATTTGCTGCTGGGAGAGCGGGCAGCGCCCGTCACATTGCTTATGGCCATTCCCGTTGCGGCTGCCGCGTGCATCGTATTGGCTCGGTTTTGTATGCGTCTTGTGCGGTGGAGGCGATGGCTGTATGCCGCGGCCCTCGGCCTCCTGGCGGGAGCGGTCGTGTCCGCGGGTTGGGCGATAGGGGCGCTGCGTGCTTCGACGGCACTGGATAATCGAGCTGCGAGCAGTCTCGAGTTTGTTGTGCAGGGTGATCCATCCATCAATGACGGGGCATACTCCTATACCTGTGATTCATATGCGGGTGGAAAGCGCTTGGGCGAGATACGGCTGTCGTGTGATCGTGAGCTCGGCGCCGGTTCGCATGTGCATGCTATCGGTCGAATGTCGCGTTTTGAGAATGATGCGTATGGGCGCTCACGCGTGCTTCGGGGCGAGCTTCGAAAAGTTAAGGTCATCCGGTTGGTATCGGTTGACGAGGGCTTTCCGGGGCCGTTGCCTTGGCTGCGAAACGAGCTCCTTGCCGTTATCGCTCCCGAGACCGATCCGGCGCGCTCGCTCATTGCCGGCGTTGTCTGCGGACGCTCCTCAGAGCTGCGTGCTCAGCCGGCGGGCGATTTGTTTTCGGTAACGGGCACCGCACATCTTATCGCCGTCTCGGGCAGCCATCTTGCCATCGTGGGGTTTGTGATTGAGAGCGGCCTGCAAAAGACTCGCCTCTCTCGTGGGCTGCAGAGAGGGCTGTTGGTGCTGGCCCTCGCTGCCTATGCCGTCTTTACGGGCGCTTCGCCCTCGGCCGTGCGCGCGTGCTGTATGGTGGCGGTGACGCTTGTCGTCAACGGTGCCGGACGTCGTCGGCATGGCCTTTCGGCTCTATTTTTGACCATGACAATCTTTATGTTGCTGCGGCCGACAGTATTGTTCGAGATGGGTTTTCAGCTATCGTGCGCCAGTGTTTTTGCCATCCTTTGTTTTTGCCCCTACGCTACCTATGCCTTGGGCGAGCTGAGCGTGCCATCGGGGGTTGCCAGTATTTTGTCCGTCACGCTGTGCTCGCAGATCGCGACACTTCCCGTAACCATTCCCGCATTTGGGATGTTTTCGCTCATTGCCCCGCTTGCAAATGCCGTGATCGGTCCGGTGATAAGCGTGCTGCTCGCATCTTCGGTTGTGCTGGTGCCTTGCTCGCTTGTGCTGCTCTTGCGTCACGGGGCGCTTGTGGTGCCCATGGCTATCGCTCGCTGTGCCCTGTTCTTTGAGCAACTCTTTGCTGCCGTTCCGGGCGCATCCGTAAGCGTGCCGCCCGATACGCCCTTGGTATACGTGGTGCCTTTTTCGCTGGTGGTTCTCTTGGTCTTGTGGCCACGCCCCAGCGCGCGGCCCATGGCAGTGGGGCTGCTGTGTTTGATGCTTGCAGCGGGCGTTCCGTATGTCTATTGGGATCGATGTGCGCCGCCTTCGGTGACAGTCCTTGATGTTGGCCAGGCCGATGCGATTCTGGTTCGTCAGGGTGGCGCCGTGGCGCTCGTCGACTGTGGGCTCGACGCGCGCGTGGTGTCGGCGTTGGTTCGCAATAACGTCCACCATATCGACGCCGTCTTCGTGACGCATTGGGATGAAGACCATTGGGGCGGTCTTCCCGACGTACTCGATCGGTTTTCGGTAGGAACCATTGCGGTTGCGGCGGATGCGCTGGGCAGCGCGCCTGCTGAGGTTCTGAATCGCCCAAGCGTCACGTATCGGCAGGTGGCTCGCGGAGACACAGTCGATATCGGCGCATTTCGGGCTCGTGTGATGTGGCCGTTTGATACGGTTGACGGTGAGGGCAATGAGGACTCGCTTGTCTTGCTGCTCTCCTATGCTCAGGAAGGCAAGAGCCTGCGTATGCTCCTCACTGGTGATGCCGAGCTCGATCAGGAGTGCGAGTTTGTACAGGAGGTGGGTGATATCGATGTGCTCAAGCTGGGGCATCACGGCTCAAAAGATTCTGTCGATACAGACCTGCTGGAAGCCCTTAAACCCGAGCTCTCTATTGCGAGCGCGGGCGAGGGCAACCGCTACGGCCATCCATCCGATGCCTGCATCGATGCCGTTAGCGATGCGGGCGGCGCGTTCGCATGCACTATCGAGAGAGGCGACATTACCGTCTCGCCGACTGCGGCCGGTTTTGCCATGCGATGTCAGCGACCGTGATGCTGCCGTTGGCGCGGGACCAACCCGTGGGATAGAATGGCACGGTACGAACAGGAGAGCCTGTGGGAGGGGAGCGCGATGTCTGAAACCGGTCTGCTGCCGGCATATCTGATCGTCGGTACCGACGGAGTAAAGCGCGACCACGCCGTCTCGCGTATGAAAGCACGTCTGGAAAAGTCGGGTATGGTCGAGTTCAACCTCGACGAGCGCGACATGACCAAGGACCCCGATATCGAGTCCATTATCGGATCGCTCAATACGTTTCCCATGGGCAGCGAGTTTCGCTTGGTAATCCTTGACGGCTGCTCAAAGCTCGCCAAGGCGGTCTCGGAGCCGCTTGTCGAGTATTTAGCGAGTCCAAGCCCCACAACGGTCTGTCTCATCATCGCCGACTCGCTTGCCAAGAACACGCGCCTGTATAAGGCGATCGCCAAGATCGACAAGAAGGCCGTGATCGATTGCTCCGGCACCAAGCGCTGGGAGTTACCGCGCCGCGTGCAGCAGATGGCGACGCAGCACGGCAAGTCGATCTCGACGGCGGCCGCCGAGGAACTCGTCTCGCGTTCGGGTGAAAACACTCGCATGCTCGATAACGACTTGGCCAAGCTTGCCCAGATGGTCGATGCGCCGCAAATTGAGCTTGCCGATGTGGAACGCTGGATCGTGCGCACGGCCGAAGTTCAGCCCTGGGATTTTCTTAACGCGGTCTCGGCTCGTGATATGCGCCGCTCGCTTGAGCTCTTTGGGCTGCTACCCGCCAAGAGCTATGTGTGGACCTACACGTTGCTGTGCGGACGCATTCGCGAGCTTATCGTCGCCAAGGCGCTCGATGCGCGTGGGCAGGGTCGCGAGCTTGCCGCGACGCTCAAGCTTCAACCCTGGCAGGTTAAGAATCACCTGACCTGGGCACGCCGCTTTTCGATGGCGGAGCTCGTCGCGGCGCTCGAGGGCGCGGTCGATGTTGAGCTCGCTCTTAAGGGTTCGGCCGATTCGCAGAACGCGCTTTTGCTCTGGATTACGAACATCTTGAGAAAATCGTGATGATACCTGTCTATTTGACAAATTCGTTCTATCCCTTTGAGGGGGAGCGTGCTATAGTAGGCGCTTGCATGACCTCACCGTGTCTCAGAGGTGTCATACATTTTTTGCAAGGAACTCGAAAGGAACTCCAGAAGTGGCAAACATCAAGTCTCAGAAGAAGCGTATCCGCACCAATGAGGCAGCTCGCATGCGTAACAAGGCTGTCAAGTCCGAGCTCAAGACGCTGACCAAGCACGTCCAGTCCGCCGTCGCCGAGGGCGACGCCGAGAAGGCCCAGGCTGCCCTCAAGACCGTCACCAAGCGTCTCGACATGGCTGCCGCCAAGCATGTTATCCACAAGAACCAGGCTTCCAACCGCAAGTCCGGTCTTGCCAAGCTCGTGAACAGCATCAACGCCTAAGTTGTAAATTTCACACTACACAGATTACGCGCATAAATGGAGCCTGTTTTATGGAACAGGCTCCATTTTTTGTACCGCTCGGGTAAGATAGTCCGCATGAATACTTCAATTGACATTTCCCACATCCGCAACTTCTCGATCGTTGCGCACATCGACCATGGCAAGTCCACGATCAGTGATCGCATCCTAGAGCTCACCCATACCGTCGACGAGCGCGACATGGAATCGCAGCTGCTCGACACCATGGATATCGAGCGCGAGCGCGGCATCACGATCAAGTCCAATGCCGTTCGCGTTTCCTATGACGCCGACGATGGCGAGACGTATCAGTTCAACCTGATCGATACGCCGGGCCACGTGGACTTCACCTACGAGGTCTCGCGTTCGCTTGCCGCTTGCGAGGGTGCGGTGCTCGTCGTCGACGCCACGCAGGGCGTCGAGGCGCAGACCGTCTCCAACGCGACGCTCGCCATGAACGCCAACCTGGATATCGTGCCCGCTATCAACAAGATCGACCTGCCGTCGGCACACCCCGACGAGGTTAAGACCGAGATCGAGGATGACCTTGCGATTCCTGCCGACGATGCCGTATGCGTATCGGGCAAGACCGGCGAGGGCATCCATGATCTGCTGGAGTCCATCGTCTTTTTGATCTCACCGCCCAAGGGCGATGCGACGGCTCCGCTCAAGGCGCTCATCTTGGATTCGTATTTTGACGAGTACCGCGGCGTCGTCGCCACGGTCCGCGTCTTTGACGGCTCCATCAAGAAGGGCGATACCCTGCGCATGATGCAGGCCGAGGGCGACTTTTTGGTCGATGGCGTGGGCGTCAAGCGTCCCGCCGAGACTCCGGTCGACGCGCTGACGGTCGGTGAGGTGGGCTACGTGGTCACGGGCCTGAAGGACCCTGAGGCCGTTCGCGTGGGCGATACCCTCACGTGGGCGTCGAATCCCTGCCCTGAGCCGCTTCCCGGTTACCGTGAGGCCAAGCCCATGGTCTATACGGGCTTGTTCCCGATCGACAACAAGGATTACGAGAACCTGCGTGACGCTCTCGATAAGCTGCATGTCAACGACCCTTCGTTGGTGTGGGAGCCCGAGACCTCGGTGGCGCTCGGCTTTGGCTTCCGTGTTGGCTTCTTGGGCCTGCTGCATATGGAGGTCGTCAAGGAGCGTCTGGAGCGCGAGTTCAACCTGGACCTCATCGCCACGAGCCCTTCGGTGGACTACCACGTCTACAAGACCGACGGCGAGATGATTGATGTCCGCAGCCCGCAGGATCTGCCCGAGGCTACGCGCATCGAGCGCATTGAGGAGCCCTACCTCAAGGCCAAGATTATCTGCCCGCCCGAGTATACGGGAGCCGTCATGCAGCTCGCTATCGAGCACCGCGGCATTACGACCGACATGATCCACCTCACGAGCAAATCGGTCGAGATGCGCTTCGACATGCCGCTCGCCGAGCTCATCCTGGACTTCTTTGACCAGCTCAAGAGCCGCACCAAGGGCTATGCGTCGCTCGATTATGAGTTCAACGAGTATCGTCCCTCCGAGCTCGTCAAGCTCGATATCCTGCTTTCGGGCGACGAGGTGGACGCGCTTTCGTTTATCGTGCACAAGGACAAGGCCTATGGCCTGGCCCGCGGGTTGTGCGACAAGCTTAAGGAAATTATTCCGCGCCAGCTGTTCGAGGTGCCCATTCAGGGTGCCATCGGCAACAAGATCATTGCCCGCTCGACCGTCAAGGCGCGCCGCAAGGACGTTTTGGCCAAGTGCTATGGCGGCGATATCTCGCGTAAGCGCAAGCTGCTCGAGAAGCAGAAAGAGGGCAAGAAGCGCATGAAGGCCATCGGTTCGGTCGAGGTCCCGCAAGAGGCCTTTATGGCGATCCTCAAGGTGGACGAGTAGTTCCATGGCGCTTTCTGAATACAGTACGCGGCTGCTGGGTGCCTATGCCGAGCAGCCGTTCCTTATGGCTCCCATGGCCGGCGTGACCGATCCCGCCTATCGCATCATGTGCCGCCGCCGCGGCGCCAATCTTGCCTATAGCGAGATGGTGAGCGTGGCGGGCCTTGCCTATGCCAGCAATAAGACGTGGCGCCTGGTGCTGCCGGCAGACGAGGAGCGGCAGATCTGCGTACAGCTCTTTGGCTCCAAGCCCGATCAATTTGCGAGCGCCGTCGCTGCCGTCGAGGAGCGTGTGGGCGATCGCCTGTCGCTGATCGATATCAACATGGCCTGCCCGGCTCGCAAGGTCGTCACCAAAGGCGAGGGCTCGGCGCTCATGCGCACGCCCGAGCTGGCCGAGAAGATCGTCGAGGCGGCGGTGGGCGCGGCGCACGTGCCCGTGACCGTTAAGATCCGCAAAGGCTTTTACGCCGAAGATCGCAATGCCGCGACGTTTGCCCAGATGCTCGAGGGGGCGGGCGCCGCTGCTGTGGCGGTGCATGGTCGCTGTGCCACGCAGCTCTATACGGGTCAGGCCGATTGGTCGGTCGTCGATGAGGTGGCCGATGCCGTCGAGATTCCCGTTATCGGTTCGGGTGACGTGTTCTCGGCCGAGGATGCCGCGGAGCATCTGCGCAACTCGGGTGCCAGCGCGGTGTTTATCGCACGCGGTATCTACGGTAATCCCTGGGTCTTTGGTGATGCTCGCGCCCTTGCGCTCAATGGCGTACCGGTGCCGGTGCGCAGCTCTGTCGAGCTCCTGGACGCCCTGCGCGAGCATCTCACGCTGACGCATGAGCTTCTGCCGCTCATGTCGCGTGCCCGTACGTACGCGAGTTGGTATCTAAAGGGCATGCCCCATGCCGCCGCCTGGCGTGCCCAGGTGGTGCGTTGCTCCACATATGAGGAGTTCATGGCATTGGTCGATGATATCGAGCGCGATGTGGTGGCCTGCGAGGCCGCGCTTGCCGCTGGCGAGTCGGTGCCCGCTCATCCGCTGGAGGCCTAACGGTGGCCGTTACCGCGCTGTACGTGCATGTGCCGTTTTGCGCTCAAAAGTGTCGGTACTGCGACTTTGACTCACGCAGTTTTGCTCCGTGCGACCTGAGCGCTGCGCTCGATGCCTATTTTGAGCAGCTGTATACGCGCCTTGATGCCTTTGGAGACACCGGGGCGCTTGCACAGGTCCGCACCGTCTATGTTGGCGGCGGCACACCGTCGCTGGCGGGAGAGCGTCTGGTGGAGCTTGCCCGGCGTATTTGCATGTGGTGCAAGCCCGTTGAGTTTACGTGCGAGGCTAATCCTGAGTCGCTGACCGCCGAGCTTGCCGCTGCGCTTGCCAAGGTTGGTGTCACACGCGTCTCTCTGGGCGTGCAAACGCTCGATAATGCCGAACTTACCGCCATCGGCCGTATTCACGATGCCGATCGGGCGCTCGCTGCCATCACGACGGTTAAGGACGCTGGGCTCGATGTGTCGTGCGACCTTATGTGCGGCCTTCCCGGGCAGACCGCAGCGAGTTGGAAGCGCACGCTCGATGGCGTGTTGGCAGCGGCGCCGCAACATGTGTCGGTGTACCCGCTCACGCTCGAGGAGGACACGCCGCTCTACCGCATGGCGTTCTGCGACGAGTCGCTCGAGCCCGACGAGGATTTTCAGGCTGCGTGCATGGAAGCGGCGCGCGAGCGTCTGGGTGCTGCCGGCTATCACCCGTATGAGGTGGCAAGCTACGCGCTCGAGGGCCATGAGTGCGCCCACAACATTGCCTACTGGACCGGACGGGGTTACCTGGGCCTGGGTCGCTCTGCCGCCGGTATGCTCGACGCCGAGGATTTCGATCGCTTGGCCGGGCTTTATCCCGACGTGCCCGCTCGCGGCGATGCGTATCGCGTGCGTCTGGTGCAACGCGACGATGCCGCGACGACGTTTGATGCCGAGTATCTGTCGCAGCGCGAGGCGGCGGCGGAGGATTTGATGCTTGCCAGCCGCATGACGCGTGGCATTGGGCCCGACCTGTTGTTTCGCTCGGCAAGCGTGATTCCTGCAGACGAGCTGGCGGCGTCCTGCGACCGTGCGCTCGAGTTGGGCCTTGCCACCTGGGTGCCCGATGATGTCGAGGGGCATGCGGGGCGCATCACCTCAAAAGATGTTGTAGCAGGTCGCGCCCGCGCCCGTTTAGCGCCCACCCACTTGGGCTGGCTCGATGGAAATATGCTGTTCGAGCTGTTTTGGGGTCTGGCTTAGGCCGCTCGGGTAGAATTACCGCAATATATACGCTGCTGTGAGCAGGAGGTTGCCGCGCATGGCGACGATGAACGAAAAAGATTATTACGAGATCTTGGGTGTCTCCAAGGACGCCACCTCGCGTGATATCCAGAAGGCCTTTCAGCAAAAGGCCCGCAAGCTCCATCCGGACGTCAACAAAGAGCCGGATGCCGAGGAAAAGTTTAAAGAGGTTTCCGAGGCCTATGCCGTGCTTTCGGACGAGCAGAAGCGTGCGCGCTACGACGCCATGCGTTCGGGCAATCCCTTCGCCGGCGCTCCTTCTGCTTCGCCCTATGGCGGCGGCTACGCCGGCAGCGCAGGCTATGGCAATCCCTTTGAGGGCGGCTTTCCCTTTGGTGGCGCCTGGGGCCAGCAGCGTCGCAGCCAGGCTGCCTATAATCCCGAGAACGGCGCCAACGTGGTCGTCGATATTAAGCTCGACGCCAAGGAGGCCAAGGGCGGTGCCCGCAAGACCGTCCGCTATACGCGCTTCGATACCTGTGGTCATTGCGGAGGCTCGGGCTCTGTCTCGTCCGAGCATGCACATACCTGTCCGAGCTGCGGCGGTCGCGGCCACATCGACGTCGACCTGTCCTTCCTGTTTGGTGCCGGCACGTTCCAGTCGGTCTGCCCCGAGTGCGGCGGTTCCGGTAAGGTCGTCGCCGACCCCTGCCCCGATTGCGGTGGCAGCGGGCGGACCCGTGTGACCTCCGAGCAGACGATTGAGTTTCCTGCCGGCACGCATGATGGTGACGAGATCCATATTGACGGCATGGGTCACGCCGGCACCAACGGTGCCTCGGGCGGCGATTTGGTCGGGCGCGCCCATGTCGAGGCCGAACGCCTGGAGGGCAAGGCTCGTACCGGTTTTTACCTGATGGGCATCGTGGCGCCTTTTTTGGTGCTGTCGGCCATCTCGGGCGTGTTCTCGGCCTTTGCCATGATGTGCTTTGTTCCGTTTGCCATGGGCTTGTTCATGGTGCTCTCGGACGGCGTGCTTCACCGCAGCCTGCTGTGGTGGAAGCGCGGCGCGATGCAGTTTGCCAACGGTTTTGCCAACGGATTTATGTTTGCTCTCGTGTCGGTTTGGTTTGCGAGCTGCTCGCAACGTGCCATGCTTTCGCCCTACGCAATGCAATAACATCAAACCCTTTGTTTGCGGTCGGCCCAGCTTGGGTATAGGACGCACTGTGACAATAATGAAAGTCGGAAGGATTCGGTCGTGTCGGAAAATAGGGATTACTACGAGGTACTTGGCGTCGACAAGGATGCCGACGCGCGGACGATTAAGCGCGCGTTTCTAAAGAAGGCCCGTATCGTACACCCGGACGTTTCGGACGACCCCGATGCCGAGGCCAAGTTCAAAGAGCTCAACGAGGCATATTCCGTTCTTTCCGACGAGCAGAAGCGTGCAAACTACGATCGCTACGGTTCGCCCGACGGCCCCGGTGGCTCCGGCTATGTCGACATTAACGATATCTTTGGCGGCATGGGCATGGACGACCTCTTTTCGTCGTTCTTTGGCGGCGGTGCCGGCGGTGGCGCCCGAAATCGCCGCGAGCGTCGTCGCGGCCGCGATATGGCCATCTCCCTTTCGGTGACCCTTGAGGAGGCGGCGCTCGGTTGCAAAAAGACGATCAGCTATGACCGCCTTGCCCCCTGCGAGGATTGCAATGGCACCGGTAGGGCGGAGGGTGCGGCCGAAAAGCAGTGCAGCCGTTGCCACGGCACGGGCTATGTCACGACGGTCCAGCGCTCGTTCCTGGGTCAGGTTCAGTCCTCTTCGCCTTGCCCCGACTGCCATGGCGAAGGCACGGTCATCGACCATCCCTGCGAGACCTGCGACGGTCAGGGCCGCACGCCTTCGCACGAAAAGATCGACATCGATATCCCCGCCGGCGTCTCGACCGGTCGTCAGCTGCGCGTGAGCGGCTTTGGCGAGGCGGGCCTTCGTGGTGAGCCCTCGGGCGACCTGATCGTCAACGTGCGCGTCGCCGATCACGAGCGTTTTAAACGCAACGGCGACGACCTGTACCTCGTGAGCGATATCTCGATTGCGCAGGCTGCGCTCGGCTGCGAGATTAAGGTTGAGGGCATTTTGCCCGGCGAGGTCGTCAAAGTGTGCGTCCCCGCCGGTACGCAGTACGGCGACACCGTGAGTGTCAACAACTACGGTATGCCCCGTATCGGCGGTGGCGGCTCGCGTGGACGCTTGATCGTTCAGCTGCGCGTGCTCGTCCCCACGAACCTTTCCGCCAAGCAGCGCGAGCTGCTCGAGGCTTTCGCCGCCGAGTCGGGCGACGATGTCGCTTCCGGCAAGAAATCGGTGACCGATCGCATTAAGAGCGCTCTCGACGACATCCTCGATTAAGGAGCCCGCGTGCTCGCACCTCATATCTCTGTTGTCAACCTCGGCTGCCGTGTCAACCGGGTTGAGTCCGACCGTATCACTGCCGATCTTATGCGCCTGGGTTTTGCAATGGTGGAGCCTCAGGATGCGGAGCTGATCGTCATTAACACCTGTGCCGTTACGGGTGAGGCCGAGGCCAAGACCCGTAAGGCCGTCCGCCATGCGCTGGCTCATCCAAAAGAGCCCTATGTGGTCGTGACCGGGTGCGTTGTCAATTTGCACCCCGAGGAGCTTCTGGAGCTTTCGGACCGCGTGATTGCGGAGCCGTCTAAGATCGATGTCGCCGAACGCGTCTGCGAGGTGCTGGGCGTTGAGTCCGATAGCGTGGCCGCCTGTAGCGACGGCGATGTGGTCGACGCGCTCGGTCGCTCGCGCCTGGGTGTGAAGATCCAGGACGGCTGCAACCATCGTTGCACCTATTGCATTGTGTGGAAGGCCCGCGGCCCCGAGCGCTCCGTGCCGGTCGAGTCTGTGCTCGAACAAGTTCGTGAGGCTCAGGAGGCCGGCGTGCCCGAGGTGGTGCTGACGGGCGTGAACCTGGGCGCCTACGATGGCAAGAGTGCGACCGACGAACACGTCGAGATCGACGAGCTGCTCGAGGCCATCATGGAGCGTACGTCTATTCCTCATGTGCGCATTTCCTCGGTCGAGCCCATGGATATCTCCGAGCCCCTGCTTAAGGTCATGGCGCGCTATCCGCAGCGCATCGCCCCGTTTTTGCACCTGCCCGTGCAGTCTGGCTGCACGGCGACCCTGCATCGTATGGGCCGTCCCTATAGCGCCGAGGCATTTGAGGAGACGGTGCGCATGATCCGCGCCAACTTGCCTCAGGCGTCCCTTTCGTGCGACGTCATCGTTGGTTTTCCCGGCGAGACGGACGCGGAATTTGAGGAGTCGCTGGCGTTGTGCCGTCGCGTGGGCTTTTCGCGCATGCATGTCTTCCGCTATAGCAAGCGTCCCGGTACCCTTGCTGCCGATATGCCCGACCAGGTGCCGCCCGAGGTTATGGCTGAGCGCAGCCGTCGTATGCGAGCCGCGGCGCAGGAACTCGCCATTGCCGACGCCCGCCGTCGCGTGGGCACCGTCGAGCGTGCCGTGCTCGAGTATGGCGACAACCTGACGCTCGGTTCGTTCCATCATGCCCGTCTTGACGATACCTGCGGACTCACAGCCCCGTGCCTGCTCGATGTTGCTATCATCGGAGTCGATGATTCCGGCTTGGTCCATGCACGCAGGGAGGTTCATGGAAGCCTCGAAGATTAGACTTACCGTTCCCGATGGAATTGATCCCTCGCGCGTTTTGGGTGCCGGCGACGGCGTCCTTCGTGCGCTCGAGAGCTTGGTTCGCGCCCACGTGGTCGCCCGTGGCGACAGTATTGCCGTGTGCGGTGACCCGGACGAGGTCGAGCTCGTGGCGCGCTTTTTCGAGCATGCTTTTCGCGAGGCTGCCGCCGGACGGACGCTGTCTGTCGACGATGTCTTTCGCTGCCTGGCCGTCTTGCGCGACGGTGAGTACGGGGCTACGTCGCTTCGCGATGATGTGCTGCTTTCGTATCGCGGTCGTGCCATTCGCCCCAAGACGCTCGGTCAAAAGCGCTATGTGGATGCCATCCGCTCGCATACCATCACGTTTGGCTTGGGTCCTGCCGGTACCGGTAAGACCTATCTGGCCATGGCACTTGCCGTTGCCGCGCTCAAGCGTCACGAGGTGGGCCGTCTGATCTTGACGCGTCCGGTTGTCGAGGCGGGGGAGAACTTGGGCTTTTTGCCCGGTACCCTCGAGGAAAAGATCGATCCCTACATGCGTCCGCTCTACGACGCCCTTTTTGACATGATGGATCGCGAGCGCACCGATGAGCTTATGGAGCGTGGCGTGATCGAGATCGCCCCGCTTGCCTACATGCGCGGTCGTACGCTGAGCGATGCCTTCGTGGTGCTCGACGAGGCTCAAAATACCACGCCCGAGCAGATGAAGATGTTCCTGACGCGCTTGGGCTTTAACTCCAAGTTTGTGATTACCGGAGACCTGAGCCAGCGTGACTTGGTAGGTCGTCGCGGCGGTCTTGCCGACGTTGAGCAGATTTTGGGTCGTGTCGACGATGTCGCGTTTTCGCACCTCGAGCGTGCCGACGTGGTGCGTCACGCCTTGGTGGGGCGAATCGTCGAGGCATATGATGCTTATGATGACGTGCGCGAGAAACGCGTGCGCGACCGAAAGGAGTCCCGTTGAGTGTATTGATCAGCAACGATGCCGAGCTCGATACGCTGCTTGACGCGCAGGAGGTAGAGCACATCTGCGAGGTCGTGCTTGCTGCCGAGGGCGTTGAGCGAAAAGTCGAGATTTCCCTTTCGTATGTCGATGAGGATGAGATGCACGAGCTCAACCACGAGTGGCGCGGTATCGACCGTACCACCGATGTCCTCTCGTTCGAATGCGACTCGGCCTTTGACGAGGATATCCCAGCCGACGAGACGCTCGAGCTCGGCGATATCATCTTGGCCCCGCAGGTCATTGCCCGTCAGGCCCCCGGCTTTGGCAATAGCCCTGCCGATGAGTGCCGCCTGATGCTCGTGCATGGCATGTTGCATTTACTGGGCTACGATCATATCGAGGACGACGAGGCCGAGGTCATGGAGGCCCGCGAGGACGCCATCCTGCGCGATCTGGCGCTCGAGCGCGGCGAGGACCCCAAGCTGGTTCACGTCGGCCCCATCACCAACCATGCCCACGACTAGGAGCCGTCTATGATTCCCGGATCAAACAAGGACCATCCGTCCTTTTTAAAGTCGTTCTCCTACGCCATGGAGGGCTTCGTTACCGCCGTCAAGACCGAGCGTAACATTAAGGTCATGCTCGTGGCGGGTGTGTGCACTGTCATTGCCGGCTGCATCGTGGGGCTCGACATTGCCGAGTGGGCTACGATTATCATTTGCTGCGGCCTGGTGATTCACGGCGAGCTGTGCAACACCGCCATGGAGGCGATTGTCGATTTGGCGACCCAGGAGTTCCATCCGCTGGCAAAGCGTGCAAAGGATATCGCCGCCGCCTCCGTATACGTTCTTTCCATCACCGCCGCGATTGTGGGCTTGTTGGTATTTGCCCACGCGCTCGGCTTTATTTAGAAAGGGATCTTCATGTCCGACAATATGCAGCCTATCGATGAAACGCTGGGCGACGAGCCCCTGGATGCTGTGGATGCCGAAGCGACTGAGGCTTGCGAGGTCGAGGAGTTTGACCCGTTTGAGGGCATGAGTGACGAGGAGCTCGACGCCCTGTGCGACGAGGACGACAGCCTCGCGGGCTTTGGCGACGTTGAGCCCGGTTTCCGCAGCGGCTTCGTTGCCCTGGTCGGTCGCCCCAACGCCGGTAAGTCCACGCTGCTCAACGCCTGCTATGGCAAAAAGGTCGCCATCACCTCGCCGGTGGCCCAGACGACCCGCCGTCGCATGCGCGCCGTCGTCAATCGCCCTGGCTACCAGCTGGTTTTTGTCGATACCCCGGGTATTCACAAACCCAAGGACGGTCTGGGGTCCGAGCTCAACAAGAGCGCGCTGTTCGAGCTAAACGATGTCGATGTCGTCGCGTTTTTGATTGATGCCACCAAACCGATCGGCAGGGGAGACGCCTGGGTTGCCGAGCGCGTCAGATGCGCCCGTTCCAAGAAGGTCCTGGTGCTCACCAAGGCCGATGAGGCCGACCCCGCACAGGTCATGGAGCAGCTTAAGGCCGCCCACGAGCTCATGGAATATGACGATGAGATCGTGACGTCGTCGGTCAAGAACTTTAACGTCGATGCCTTCATCGAGACCGTTGCGCACTTTTTGCCCGAGGGCCCGCGTTGGTTCCCCGAGGACATGGGTACCGACGCTTCCGACGAGACGCTCGTTGCCGAGTTTGTGCGCGAGAAGGTCTTGCGCCGCACCCGTGATGAGATTCCGCACTCCGTTGGCGTAATCTGCGATGCGCTCGAGCAGACCAAGAAGGTGCTGCGCGTGCATGCCACCATTTACGTCGAGCGCGAGGGCCAAAAGGGCATCATCATCGGTAAGGGCGGCGAGATGATCAAGCATATCGGCATCGACGCCCGTCGCGATCTTGAGCGCATCTTTGGCACGCAGGTCTTTTTGGAGCTGGATGTGAAGGTAAAGGCCGGCTGGCGTGACGACGAGGCCCAGATTCGCCGTTTTGGCTACAACGCCGAGGACTAAGGGCGCGCGGCGCTCATGGCAGGCTCACGGACATATCGCACGAAGGTACTCGTCCTCGATAAGACCAAGCTCAAGGAGACCGATCTGATCTTGACGATGCTTGATGAGCGTGGTCGGCAGGTCCGTGCCGTGGCAAAGGGCGCGCGCAAACCCGGCGGGCGCCTGGCGGCGCGCTGCGAGCTGTTCTGTACCGTCGATATGCTGCTCGCGCACGGACGGTCGCTCGACGTGGTTTCCCAGGCCGAGCTTATGGAGGCGCCGCTCGGCGCCGCGCCCGATTACGAGACGACCTGCGCCGCAAGCGCGATCGCCGAGGTCGCGCGCGTGTGCTCGTTCGAGGACGCCGAGGACCCGTTTACCTTTGCCATTACGCAGCGAGCACTTGCCCTGGTGGGCAGCAGGCTCGACACGGCACATATGGACCTGCTTGTGGCGGCATATGTATTTAAGCTGCTGTCGCACGTTGGCTATCGACCCGATTTTTCGGCCTGCGTACTGTGCGGAGACCCCATGTTGTCGTATTTTTCGCCCCAGGCGGGCGGGCTCATGTGCGGGTCGTGCGCGTCGAGCGTTCCGGGTGCCGAGCTGGTGTCGACCGGCGAGGTCGCATGGCTTCGCGCCCTCATGTCCATGACCTTCGATGCGCTCATGGCCGAGAGGGTCGACCCCCATACTGCCGCCTTTTTGCTGGGGCTTTCGCATGTTTGGGCTGCGACGCACGCCGATCAGCGTCTTCGCGCGATGGAATTCATGTTGGGTCGGTGATGATGGGCAGACGCTGTCCGCTTGTGGTAACATACCGACCTGTTGGTACCTCGACCTTGGATGCTCGCTCCACCGGCGGCTTCCCAGTCCGAGGCGAATAGAGTCGCCCGCGGGCGACGCGAAACGAAAGGTGAAACAATGACTGTTTCCAAAGAGCGCAAGGCGGAGCTGACTGCCCAGTTCGGTAACACCCCGGTCGACACCGGCAACCCCAAGGTTCAGGTCGCCATCCTGACCGAGCGCATCAAGGAACTGACCGAGCACATGAAGTCCCACCAGAAGGACTTCCACACCCGTCGTGGTCTGCTCATGCTCGTCGGTCGCCGTCGTCGTCTTCTCTCCTACATCAAGAAGAACGACGTCGTCGAGTATCGTGAGCTCATCAAGGCTCTGGGCATCCGCGACAACATCCAGTAAGGATTTGTACATGCTAAGAGCGTCCTGCGCAGCGGGGCGCTCTTTTTGTGTAAGGGCGTGAACAATCACGCTCTGAAGCGTGGCGGGGGCAGGGGGCCCGCGTCACATGAGAAGCCCGCAGGCAAGGGGTCTGCGGGGTAAAGGAGAACAATGACACTCGTATCCAAGACCTTTGAGCTGTACGGCAAGACCTACACCTTTGAGTCGGGCGAGCTTGCCAAGCAGGCCACCGGCGCCTGTCTGGTCAAGCAGGGCGACACCACGATGCTCGACACCGTGGTCGTCTCCAAGGAGCGCAAGAACTACGACTTCTTTCCGCTGACCGTCGACTTCAACGAGAAGATGTACGCTGCCGGCCGTATCCCGGGTGGCTACCTCAAGCGCGAGGGCCGTCCCAGCGAGAAGGCCACGCTCACGGCCCGCATGATCGACCGTCCTATTCGCCCGAGCTTCCCGGACGGCTTCCGCAACGAGGTGCACATCGTCGCCACCTCGCTCGTCGCCGATCAGGTCAACCCCTTCGACGTCATCAACGTCATGGGTGCCTCCCTGGCCATGACGCTCGGCGGCGTGCCCTTCGAGGGCCCGCTTGCGTGTGTGCGCATCGGCCGCAACGTGGAGACCGGCGAGTTTATCGTCAACCCCACCTATGAGGAGCGCGAGAACTCCGATCTGGACCTGGAGCTGGGCGGCTCTGCCGACTTCATCTCGATGGTCGAGGCCGGCGCCGATGAGATCTCCGAGGACGATATGCTCGCCGCCATGAAGTTTGGCCAGGAGGCTCTCGCTGCCTTCTGCCAGGCTCAGGACGAGTTCGTTGCCGAGTGGGAGCAGGTCAACGGCGCTATCGTCAAGAAGGAGTACCCGCTCGACCAGCCCGTCGAGGAGGTCCAGGAGCGCATCTTCGCCCACTACGACGAGATGGCAGCCGCCCTTCGCGACGCCGACAAGCTCTCCCGTATCGGCAAGGTCGAGGCTCTGAAGGAGTCCATCCGTGCCGAGTTCACCGAGGAGGAGCAGGCCGCTTGGGAGCGCGAGATCCCCGTGGCACTCAAGAAGCTCGAGAAGAAGGCCATGCGCACCATGGTCGTCGAGACCGGTGAGCGCGTCGACGGCCGTGCCGCCGATGAGATTCGCCCCATTATGGTGAAGGACAACTACCTGCCGCTCGTTCATGGCTCCGGCCTGTTCCAGCGCGGCCAGACCCAGGTGCTCTCCGTCCTGTCGCTCGGCATGCTCAACGAGGGCCAGCGTCTGGATACCATCGAGCCCACCGAGGGCAAGCGCTACATGCACCACTACAACTTCCCGCCGTTCTGCACCGGCGAGACCGGCCGCATGGGTAGCCCCAAGCGCCGCGAGATCGGCCACGGCAACCTGGCCGAGCGCGCCCTGCTTCCGGTGCTCCCCGACGAGAACGAGTTCCCCTACGCCATCCGCGTGGTCTCCGAGGTCATGGAGTCCAACGGCTCCTCTTCGATGGCTTCGACCTGCGGCTCCACGCTCGCCCTTATGGACGGCGGCGTGCCCATTAAGCGCCCGGTCTCCGGTATCGCCATGGGCCTGATCCAGGAGGAGGGCAAGACCGTGGTCCTGTCCGACATCCAGGGTCTCGAGGACTTCCTGGGCGATATGGACTTTAAGGTCACCGGCACCACCGAGGGCATTACTGCTCTGCAGATGGACAACAAGGCCACCGGCCTTACCTTTGACATCCTGGCCCGCGCCCTGCAGCAGGCCAAGGAGGGTCGCGCCTTCATCCTGCAGAAGATGCTCGATGTGATCCCCGAGCCGCGCCACACCACGCGCAGCACCGCTCCGCGCATCGTCTCCATCCAGGTTCCGACCGACAAGATCCGCGACGTTATCGGTTCCGGCGGTAAGGTCATCCGCGGCATCCAAGACGAGACCGGTGCTTTGGTCGACATCCAGGAGGACGGCACCGTCTTTGTCGGCGGCACCGGCGAGTCCGTCGACCAGGCTGTCGAGCGCATTAAGCTCATCATCAAGGTCCCCGAGCCGGGTGAGGAGTACACCGGTCGCGTGGTCTCCATCCAGCCCTTTGGCGCCTTTGTCAACCTGCTGCCCGGTAAGGACGGTCTGCTGCACATCTCCCGCGTCGCCAAGGGCCGCGTGGAGAAGGTCGAGGACGTCCTCAACGTGGGCGACGAGGTTAAGGTCGTCGTCATCGAGGTCGACGATCGCGGCAAGATCTCGCTCGATCGTCTGGATAAGCCCGAGGCTCCGGCTCGTGCCGAGGGTGCCTCCGAGGGCGATGGCGAGCACTTCCAACGCCGTGAGCGTCCGCGTCGCGAGCGCTCCGAGCGCAGCGACCGTCCGCGCCGTCCCGGTGACAACGGAGGCCGCAAGCCCCGCCGTCACCACGACGCCGAGTAACAGCTACACATAAGCGGCTCAACAAGGGCGACTCTGGACAGGGGTCGCCCTTTTGCTATTCCCGGCGGGGTCCGCGGGTAAAGTTTCCTGCTCTACAGTCCTGCTCGCACGGAGAGCACATTAAGTGCTCTCCGGCTCGTGCGGAACTCGCGATAAACTTTACCCGCGGCCCCCGCCGGGAATAGCAAAAGGGCTGGTGGGTGCTGCTTGCGATTTGGTTAGACATTTCTACATAGTCATCAGATTTCCGAGCTGTTGGTAGCTGAATTTTCGGCATTTTCCCAGATAAAACCGACCAAAATAAACCTGTCCCTTTTTGGCAGGTCTGGGGCCATCGGGGGCCGGGGCGGGTTAAGTTTGTCGCGAGTTCCGCACGCAAAGGAAAGCACTTAATGTGCTTTCCGTCTTGCGCAGGACTGTAGAGCAGCAAACTTAACCCGCCCCGGCCCCCGACGGCCCCAGACCGGCGGGATGGACCAGTTCAGATGGGGCTTTGATGCATGGGTGGTCTGTTGGTGGGCAAATGGGTATCATAATGCGGTTACTGCATCGACTCCGTGATGCATGTTTGTACGTTCCCGGCGGTCGGTTTGCCAGAAGCGCCCCGTCGGTTGTTCCAGACCCGTTTCGAAGAAAGGAAACCGCACGAACCTATGGCAGCTAAAAAATCATCTCCCTTGAAGATCATTCCGCTCGGAGGCCTTGACGGCATCGGCAAGAATATGACGGTCTTCGAGTGCGGCGACGACATGGTGCTCGTCGACGCCGGCCTTATGTTCCCCGACGACTCCCAGCCCGGTATCGATTTGGTGCTTCCCGACTACACCTATGTTCTGGAGAACGAGGAGAAGCTCCGCGGCATCATCGTCACCCACGGCCACGAGGACCATACCGGTTCGCTTCCGTACCTGCTGCAGGACCTCAACAACAAGGTGCCCATCTTCTCGAGCAAGCTGACGCTTGGTTTCATCGAGGGCAAGCTTTCCGAGTTCCGCATCCGCGCGCCCAAGTTCCGCGAGGTCAAGGGCGGTAGCCATGTCAATCTTGGTGGCATTTCGCTCGACTTCTTCTCTATGACGCACTCAATTCCGGGCGCTTTGGGCGTATTCATTCGCACCAACCAGGGCACCGTTATGCACACGGGCGACTTTAAGCTCGACCAGACGCCCATCGATGGCGTCACGCCCGATTATGCCGCCATCAGTCGCTTTGCCAAGCAGGGCATCGACCTGTTGCTTTCCGACTCCACCAACGCCACGGTTCCGGGCTTTACCAAGTCCGAAGCCGAAGTCGGCCCCAACTTGCTGCACGCCATCAAGAATGCCCCGGGCCGCGTGTTCGTCGCGTCGTTCTCGAGCCATATCCATCGCCTGCAGCAGATTTGCGACGCCGCCCGCAAGTGCGGCCGCAAGGTCGTCGTGACCGGACGTTCCATGCTCACCAACACCCGCGTGGCGCGCGAGCTGGGCTACCTCAACATCGACGATGCCGATATCATCGATGCCTTCGATATCGATAACCTGCCTGACGACAAGATTGTCGTCATGTGCACCGGCTCTCAGGGCGAGCCGCTGTCGGCGCTGTCCCGCATGGCCAACGGCGAGCACAAGACGCTTTCCATCCACGAGGGCGATACCGTCATCCTCTCGGCGACCCCTGTTCCCGGCAACGAGAAGGCCGTCCAGCAGGTCGTCAACAGCCTGGCCAAGCTTGGCTGCGACGTGTGGGACAAGAACCGCGCCCTCGTTCACGTCTCGGGTCACGGCAGCCAAGAGGAGCTCAAGCTCCTGATGGCCATGGCCAAGCCCACCTACTTTATGCCGGTTCACGGCGAGGCCGTGCACCTGCGAGCCCATGCCCAGCTTGCCCGTAAGATGGGTATTAAGGATGATCACATCTTTATCCTCGATAACGGTGACACGCTCGAGATGCGCGGTGGTATTGTCAAGCGCGGCACGCCCGTCGAGTCCGGTGTCGTCTACGTCGACGGCCTGCGCATCGGTGATACCGACCCCATCGTCCTGCGCGATCGTCAGAAGCTCGCCAATGACGGTATGGTCACAGCCGTCGCCATCGTCTCGCTCAAGCACAAGAAGATCGAGGCTATTGAGTTCTCGGGCCGCGGCGTCTCCTTTGCCATCGATGATCAGTTCTCCGAGGATGCCTCCGCATCCATCATGAAGACGATCGAGAAGGGTAAGTTTAGCTTTACGAGCAGCGGCTCCGATGCCATTCGCAAGGCCGTGCGCGATTCGCTCTCCAACTTCATTTGGAGCCGTACGCGCACCCGTCCGATGATCATCCCGGTCGTCATGGAGGTTTAGTTTGGCGCGCGGATCTGCTCATAACGCCAAAGGCAGTAAAGCCAACAACCAACCGGCATCTGCTAAGGGTGCCGGTTCCCATCTTCGTGCCAATAAGGGCCACGAGGCCGAGTTCGACGATGTTGAGCCCCTGGTCGAGCCTTCGGCCAACCGCGATATCGCCGGCGTGGTCATTGCCGTTTTGGCGATTGCGTCTTTCATTGCCGTGATTTCTCCGGCAACGGCGCCCGTGACGGCAGTGGTTGCCGGTTTCTACCATCTTGGCTTTGGCCTGGGCGCCTACGTGCTGCCGATCGTCATTTTGCTGTTTGCCGCCACGCTCTTTTTGGGTGAGGACTCGCCGCTCAACATTCGCTCGGTCGCGGGTGGCGCCGTTGTCTTTATCGCCGTCGTCTCCATTCTTTCGTTGATGGTGCCGGGCACGAGCGATTCGTGCGACCTCATGTTTGTGCCGCAAAACCTGTCCGCCTCGGGCGGCTACATCGGTGCGTTTATTGCGAGTGCGCTGCAGAATGCCCTGGGTAAACCTATCGCGATGGTGGTCCTGGTGGGTTTGGCCGTCGTTGGCTTTGTCATCATCGGCTTTTCGGTGGGTGGCGTTTTGCGCTCTGCGCGCGATCGCGCTGCCGATTTTGCCGAGCGCCGTCGTGCCGATGTCAATGCGAGCCCGTGGGGCGACGAAGAGGCCCTGTCGGTTCCCGGCATCGCCCGTCCGCACCTGAGCATTCTTCGTCAGAAGGGCTCCGATATGGCCGTGACCACGGTCATGGGCAATGATGCGGACCCTGTTCTGGACGATGACGACGAGGACGATGATCCGTTTGTCGACGTGTCCGAGGCCGTGGAGGCCGAGCGCGCCAAGACCACGCTGCTGCCGCGTCGCCATGCCAAGCATGGCAAGTCCGCGCCTAAGCTCAACACGAGTGAGCCCGACCCGTCTTGGTCCGATAGCGAAATCGAACTCACCGAGGGCGATGACGAGGATGACGAGTGTCCGCTCGAGACCGCCAAGACAACTTTGCTGCCGCGTCGCCAAGACAGGCGCGGACAGGTCACCGGACAGCTTTCGATGGAAGACGACCCGGACAAGGTCGACGAGTCCGAGCCGCCGTTTGCCGTGAACCCCGTGTCTGCTGCCCCGCAGATCCCCGATTTCCTGAAGCACCCCAAGGTTGCCGACGCCTCCACCCCAACGGCTTCCGCTGCTCCTGTTGCAGCCGGCGATGGGGGAGCTGACGGCACTGCTGCCGATGTCGAGGGCGAGCAAGAGGATGGCCTCAAACTCCCGCCGCTCGAAATCCTGCACGCCAACCCGCAGTCGGCGTCCGCCGCTTCTTCTGACAAGGAGTTGGAGCAGACTGCCGAGTCGCTGCAGTCCACGTTGCTGGAGTTTGGCCGTAGCGCTCGCGTTGTCGGCTGGATTGCCGGTCCCACGGTGACGACCTTTAAGCTGCAGCCCGGCGAGGGCGAGCGCGTGAGCAAGATTTCGAGCCTCGAGGACGATATCGCGCTTTCGCTTGCCGCCCAGTCGGTGCGTATCTTTGCGCCGATTCCCGGCACCTCGCTTGTGGGTATCGAGATTCCCAATCGCAAGCGCCAGAACGTTAACCTGGGCGACGTGCTTCCCTATGTGAAGGGCGGTCCGCTCGAGCTGGCCATCGGCCGCGATGCCGAGGGTACGCCGGTCGTCGCCGACCTCGCCAAGATGCCCCACCTGCTTATTGCCGGTACCACCGGTTCCGGTAAGTCGGTCATGATCAACTCCATCATCACGACCCTGCTCATGCGCGCGCTTCCCGAGGACGTTCGCTTGATCATGGTCGATCCCAAGCGCGTTGAGCTTGCCGGCTATAACGGCCTGCCCCATCTCTATGTGCCCGTGGTGACCGAACCCAAGCAGGCTGCGAGTGCCTTGCAATGGGCTGTTTCCGAGATGGAGCGTCGCCTGAAGGTCTTCGAGCGCCTCAACGTTCGCAAGATCTCGACGTATAACGAAAAGCAGGCCGCCGGCGAGTTCGAACACTACGATAACCCGCCGCAAAAGATGCCCTATCTGGTCATTATCATCGACGAGCTATCGGACCTGATGATGGTTGCCGGCAAGGATGTCGAGGCCTCGATCGTTCGTATCGCCCAGCTGGGCCGTGCCGCCGGTATTCACCTTATCGTGGCTACGCAGCGCCCCAGCTCCAACGTGGTGACGGGCCTCATTAAGGCCAACATCACCAATCGTATCGCCTTTAACGTGGCCACGGGCATCGATTCCCGCGTCATTATCGACCAGATGGGCGCCGAAAAGCTCACCGGTTTGGGCGACATGCTGTTCTCCAAGGTCGACTGGGGCAAGCCCCGCCGTATCCAGGGCTGTTTTGTCTCCGATGACGAGATCAACGAGATCGTCGAGTTCGTTAAGTCGCAAAGCGAGCCCGACTACCACGAGGAGATTCTGTCTGCCGTGGCGCCTGCTTCCATGTCCATGGCTGGTGGCGGCATTGTTCGCACGGGCGTTGCCGAGCCGCAGGATGACGACCCGCTTATCTGGGAGGCCGCCCATATTGTGGTGGAATCGCAGCTGGGCTCCACATCTGGCCTGCAACGCCGCCTCAAGGTTGGCTATGCGCGCGCCGGGCGTATTATGGACATGCTGGAAGAAAAGGGCGTCGTCGGCCCGCCCGACGGTTCCAAGCCGCGCGAGGTCCTGCTGGATGACGAAGGGCTTGCCGCGCTGGAGTCTGTCGACGCCGAGATGGTACGTGAAGATCGTGAGTTTGGAGGATTCTGATGGCTGCACGCTTTGGTGACATGCTGCTCGAGCAGCGTCGCCGGATGGGCCTTTCCATCCAGCAGGTCGCCAACACCATCAAAATCAGGCCGCAGATCATCGAGTTTTTCGAGACTGGTAACTTTGCATCGATGCCCCCGCGTGGCTATGCGCAGGGCATGATTTCGAGCTACGCTCGCTTTTTGGGGCTTAACCCGCGCGAGGTCGTCAACGCTTATTTTGACGACCTCATGGCATATGAACGCGATACCTCGCAGCAGGGCGGTCGTTTTCAGGACGCTGCCGGCTACGTTAACTCGCGTTCTTCGGTCGATAACGGTCGTTTTTTGATGGTTCAGGGTGGTCGTACGACACGGTACGGCCAGCGCCCTCCGCAAGCGGGCTATATCACCGAGACGGGCTCCAGCGAGGAAATTCGTTCTCAGCGAGATCGTTTTCGCAGTACGCCCCTGCCAGATGACCGTGCGCTTCCCGCCGCTCGTGGGTTGAGTCGCGATCCTCGCGCCGGTTACGGCGACGGCGGATACTCCGGTCGTAGCTATCGCGGAGTACCCGCCGGGCGTTCCCGCGATGGCTATTCCGACGCCGATACCACGCAGGTGACGCCGCGCCTCCGTTCGCAATCCCAGCCCTATGGGCAGCGCTCTTCGGCGCCTCGCCTTGGCCAGCGCGGCTATCAGGGCCGTGGCGAGCTCGCGCCGCGTCCGGGTCAGCGGGGTTCGCAGCGCCAGAGTGGCTATCGTGGTCGTCCCGATAGCGGTCGCGGCCGCATACCGCAGGGTAATGGTCGTGGTAGCTCCAATCGCGGACGCGGCGTTGGGCGCACCTCTCAATACAACACGATCGATCCGCGCATTATTTACGTCGGCATCGGTGCCGTGGTGCTACTGTTGATTTTGCTCATCGTGGTACTCCTGCGTGGTTGCGGCTCTGCTGCACCCGAGTCGACGCCCGAGACACCCGTGGCTACCAAGACGACGACTAAGAAATCTTCCAAGAAGACCGAATCCACTGACGAGGATGAAGACGCCGACGAGGCGACGGATGCGGCCGGTTCCGATGCTGCCAAGGTGACGGTGAAAAAGGAAGAGGACGAGGTCACCAAGGTCAAGGTCTCTGTTGCCAAGGGCAAGACCGCCTGGATCGAGGTCAAGGTCGACGGTAAATCGGTCTATGGCGCTCAAGCGACCGGTCCTTTTGAGCAGGAGTACACGCCCGAGTCCTCGATTGAGATCACCACGTCCAAGCCCTCCGATGTCACGGTCACCAAGAATGGTGAAAAGGTTCGCTATGACACCAAGACATCGGGTGTGGCGCGCGTGACCATTACCGTTCCCAAGAAGGAGACCGCTGACTCCGAGAACGGCGATAATACCGGCGGTACCGATAATGTCGACGGCACCGATGCCCAGTCTACCGTCGGCACCGACACGGCATCCGACGGCCAGACAGTGAGCGATTCAGATGACTATTCGTACGACAGCTACTAAGGCTCCCCGTACCGAAAGGAAGAACCATGGCTAAAGATTCCAGCTTCGACGTTGTGTCCGAGGTTAACATGCAGGAGGTCGATAACGCCTTCCAGCAGACCGCCCGCGAGATTTCCCAGCGCTATGACCTTAAAGACTCCGGCGCCACCATTGAGCTTTCGAAGGGCGACAAGCTCTTTACGATTAACGCTCCGGCCGATTTTGTCTCCAAGCAGATCATCGATGTTTTGAGCTCCAAGCTCATCAAGCGCGGTATCGACCTCAAGGCTGTCTCTTGGGACACCCCGCAGGCGGCTTCGGGCGGTACCGTGCGCGTGCTCGGTCATATCGTCGAGGGCATCGACCAGGCGACCGCAAAGAAGATCAATAAAGACATCAAGGATCAAAAGCTTAAGGTCAAGGTGACCATCGAGGCCGATAAGCTGCGCGTTTCCTCGGCTTCTAAGGACGCTTTACAGACGGTGATTCAGTTCCTGCGCGACCAGGACTACGGCCAGCCGCTGCAGTTTACCAACTACCGCTAATTTACTCGAAAGGACCGCTCTCCAACATGGATACTCCGTTGGGTTCCGTACTCTACATCACGCTTGGCTGCGCCAAGAACGAGGTCGATACCGACCGCATGCGTTCGCTGCTGACCGCTGCGGGCTACGAGGAGGCATTCGATCCTCAGGATGCCGATATCGCCATTGTCAATACGTGCTCGTTTCTTACCTCGGCGACGTCTGAGAGCATCGAGACCACGCTCGAGCTCGCTAACGAGGTGCAGGACGACGTTCGCTCCTGCCCCATTGTCATGTGCGGTTGCGTGCCGTCTCGTTACGGCGACGACCTGCCCGACGAGCTGCCCGAGGTCGCGGCATTTGTGAAGGCCGATGAGGAAGACGGTATCGTCTCTGTCATCGATGGCGTTCTTGGTGTGGAGCGTGAAATCGCTGCCTATATCCCGCAGGTCAAGCGTACCGTCGAGGGCGCTGTCGCCTACGTCAAGATCTCCGATGGCTGCAATCGTTTTTGCAGCTTCTGCATGATTCCCTACATTCGCGGTCGCTATCATTCGCGCAATGCCAAAAGCATTATCTCCGAGGTGCGCGACCTGGTTGCCGGCGGTGTGCGCGAGATCGTGCTGATCGGCCAGGACACGGGCATTTGGGGCACCGACTTTGCCGATGAGGACACCGCTGAGGCCTCACCGCGCAATCTGGCGCAGCTGCTGCGTGCCGTCGCCGAGGCTGTACGCCCGCACAACGTCTGGGTTCGCGTGCTCTATCTGCAGCCCGAGGGCATGACCGACGAGCTTATCGAGACGATTCGCGATACGCCCGAGGTATTGCCCTATATCGATATCCCCGTGCAGCACTGCGACGCGCGCATCCTCAAGGCCATGCGTCGCTCCGGTTCGCGTCAGGAGCTCGAGGAACTGTTCCGCGATCTTCGTGATCGTATCCCCGGCATCGTGATTCGCTCCACGGCCATGGTCGGCTTTCCGACCGAGACCGACGACGAGTTCCGTGATCTTATCGACTTTATGGACACCGTCGGCTTTGACTATACGAGCGTCTTTGCCTACTCGCGGGAGGAGGGCAGCCTGGCCGCCAATATGGAGGGCCAGGTCGATGAGGAGGTCAAGCTCGAGCGCGCCCAGGAGGCCATGGATCTGGCCGAGTCGCTGGGTTTTGCCGCCACGGCAGCCCATGTGGGCGAGCGCGCCCAGGTAATCGTCGACGGTATCGAGGAGACCGAGGACGGCGCCGAGCTGATCGGTCATGCCTGGTTCCAGGCGCCCGATTCCGATGGCGCGGTGCATCTGGACGCCAGCGAGGCGTCCGTGGGCGATATTTTGACCGTCGAGTTTACCGATAGCTTCTGCTATGAGCTTATCGGCCATGTTGTGGAGTAGGAGAGCGTCGTGGCAAACGAGAGCAATAAGGAACTGACGAGCGTTTGGACGCCCGCCAACATCGTGACGTGCGTTCGCATCGTCTTTATTCCGGTGTTCATGATCGTCTCGGCTCTGTCTCAACGGGGCGTTGCCGGTACGGACTGGAGCACCTTCGACGGCCCACTTGCCGCCGCTGCCTTCATTCTGTATGTGATCCTGTCGTGCACCGATAAGGTCGACGGCTATCTGGCGCGCTCACGCAACGAGATCACCGATTTCGGCAAGTTCTTGGACCCCATCGCCGACAAGTTGCTGGTGTTCTCGGCCTTGCTGCTGTTCTTGGATTTTGGCGCGGTGACCGTGTGGTCCGTGTTCATTATCCTGTTCCGCGAGCTGTTGGTGAGCGCACTTCGCATGGTCGCGAGTGCTGCCGGTGTGGTCGTTGCCGCCGATAAGCTCGGCAAGTACAAGACGGCGACCACGATGGTCTCCATCTGTGGCTATCTGTGCGTCTTTGCGATGGCCGGTCTTCAGCTGGGGCCGGCGTCGCTGCTGCTCGGTGTCTATTCGGTGTCGCGCTTCCTGTACGTCATCGCCGTCATTTTGACCATTATCTCGGGTGCCCAGTACTTCTGGAACTGCCGTAAGATCGTCTTTTCGGTCTAGGTCCTGGTGGGTATGACGGAGTCTTATTTGCAGATCGCCGCAAACAACGAGGAGCTGGCGCGCGATATTGTCGAGCGCGCGAGTGCCCGTGGCGTGACGGTGTCGACGGCGGAGTCGCTGACGGCGGGCATGATCGCCTCGACGATTGCCGATATCCCGGGTGCCTCGGCGGTGCTTCGTGGCGGTGCGGTGACCTACTGCGATGAGATCAAACATCGCGTGCTCGGCGTCGAGCAGGAAACACTCGATCGGTTTAGCGCCGTGTCGCATCAGACGGCGCGTGAGATGGCCGCGGGCTCGCTGGACCTCTATCAGAGCGATGTCGCCGTGAGCGCAACGGGCTACGCTGGGCCCGGCGGCGGTACCGAGCAAGACCCCGCCGGCACGTTCTATATCGGCTGGGCGTATCGCGCGGCCGATGGGGGAGCGACGGTCGTTGAGTCTGCGCGCTGTCACTACGAGGGTGATCGGTCGTGCGTCCGTGCCTATGCGGTCGCTGAGGCTTTGGAACGCATTGTCCGCGTGCTCAATTCCATGGAATAGACGTGTTTTAAGGGGCCTTAGGGCCCCTTAATTGTGGAGATAGGGACCTTTGGCAAGGAATGCGCTTGCGCTGGCACATGTCTTTAATTTGTATGAGCACTCGTATTTGCGATTGGCATGGTCAAGCGTTTGGTCGGCGTTTGGTCGGCGTTTGGTCGGGTTTTGGAATGGACGGGTGCATATGATGAACCTGAACGGTTGACCACGAACAGCCGTTCGTTTATCATCGATTCAGGTTGTTAAGAGGAGGGCTATTCATGGCCAAGAATTCAGGTCCCGTACGTACCGTTCATACGCGCACGACGGGTAAAGAGCGCGACGAGATGATCGCCACTACCAAGGCCGAGATCGAGAAGAAGTTCGGCCAGGGTTCTATTATGAGGTATGGCGACGGCGGTCCCGAGCTCGAGGTCGAGGCCATTCCGACGGGCTCTCTGGCGCTCGATGCCGCCTTGGGTATCGGCGGCGTGCCGCGCGGCCGTATCGTTGAGATTTATGGCCCCGAGTCCTCCGGTAAGACAACGCTTTCGCTCGAGATTCTTGCAGAGGCGCAGGCCATGGGCGGTGTCGTGGCTTTTATCGACGCTGAGCATGCGCTTGATCCCACCTACGCCGCGCGCATCGGCGTCGATATCGACGAGGTGCTGATTTCCCAGCCCGATACGGGCGAACAGGCGCTCGAGATCGTTGACATGCTTGTGCGTTCCGGTGCCATCGACGCCATCGTCGTCGACTCTGTTGCCGCTTTGACTCCACGTGCCGAAATCGAGGGCGAGATCGGTGACACGACGGTGGGTCTGCAGGCTCGCTTGATGAGTCAGGCGCTCCGCAAGCTCGCCGGCTCGCTTGCCAAGTCCAACACAACCTGCATCTTCATTAACCAATTGCGCGAGAAGATCGGCGTCATGTTCGGCAACCCCGAGACCACTACAGGCGGCCGCGCACTCAAGTTCTTCTCTTCCGTGCGTATCGATATTCGCAAAATCGATACCATCAAGCTCAAGGACGAGGTTATCGGCAATCGCGTACGTGCCAAGGTCGTTAAGAACAAGGTGGCTGCTCCGTTCCGCTCGGCCGAATTTGACATCATGTATGGCACCGGCATTTCTAAAGAGGGCTCGATTCTGGATATGGCTGTCGAGTGCGGCATATGCAAAAAGATGGGGTCTTGGTTTGCCTATGGTGAGGACAAACTCGGCAACGGTCGCGAGGCCGCTAAGACGTTCCTGCGCGAGCATCCCGATTGCGCCGACGAGATCGAGCACAAGGTTCGCCTTGCCTGCGGTCTTGAGTATGACGATGATGCCCCCTCCGAGGTTGAGTTGACCGATCAGCCCGCCCCCGAGGAGTTTGACGAGCTGTATGCCATCGATGGCTCCGCGATGCTCGACGATGACGACGAGTAACGGATGCCGACATGTCGTATACGGTGACCGAGGCTAGGGTCGTTTTTCCGGATAAGAAGACGGCCTCCTCGTTCTCGAGCGGTTATGCGTCTAAAAAGCCCTGTGCACATATCGATTGCGATCTGGAGGGCGGTTTTGAACGGTCCATTTGGATTCCCGTGCGTGTGGCACGTGTGTACGTTCAGAACCGTCTCGATCTTCCCTGCGACTGGGATGACTTTCGCGAGGCGGTGAAGCTTATCGAATGCAAATGTGCGCTCACCATGGTGACCGAGATGCTTTCGCGTCGCGATCATGCTACGGGCGAGGTGCGCGATAAGTTGGCGCGCTATGGCTTTCGTCAGCCCGCGATCGACTTTGCCGTCAATCGTGCCATCGAGTATCGTTTTTTAGATGAGAACCGCTTTTGCTCGTACTTTATCGAGGAGCGTAAGCGTCGTGGTTGGGGACAGCGCAAAATCGAGACTGAACTCAAGCGTCGCCATGTTGCACTTGATGAGATTCCAGGGTATCCCGAGGCTTATTTTGCCGAGGATGACGACTTGGCTCGCGCATCGGCTTTGCTCGCTAAGCGTCGCGTTCCCGAGGCACGTGCATTCGAAAAGCTCGTCAGATTTTTGATGGGCAAGGGCTTTTCCTATCACATTGCCGCCGATGCCGTTAAGGCGCGCCTTGATGCCTTAAGCGAGAAATGCGACGTTTAAGCATGCGCACGTTACGCCCCTGCCGTTCACCGCTCGATAGGCGCCGTGCTGGGTGCGTTAATTTGACAGTTGTTGCGGTTCAACGTAGGATAATTACTGTCATTTGCATTGTGATATGTGCTCATCTGCGATGAGTTTGTTTATATGTTTATCTGTATCCGACCCGCATAAGCTGCGCCCATATTACTCAAATGTCGCGAGCCGTTCGTATGGACGGTTCGCTTTGTTGTGTAACGAATCCATAAAAAGGAGTGAGCATGCCGCCTATCATCGCAGCGCTCGTTGGCATTGTTTTGGGTGCCATCGTCGCCATTGCCTACATGCGCACCGCCAAGCAGGGTAGTCTTCACGAGGCCGAAGAAAAGATTCAGTCGGCACACGCGCAGGCAGAGTCCCTGATCGGTGATGCTAAGCGTCAGGCCGAGACCTTCAAAAAAGAGGCTCTGCTCGAGGCTAAGGAAGAGATCATCAAGAACAAACAGGCCGCCGAGGCCGAGGACAAGCAGCGTAAGAGCGAGATTCGCGCGCTCGAAAATCGCGTGATGCAGCGCGAGGAATCGCTCGACCGACGCAACGATGCGCTCGATAAGCGCGAGCATCAGCTGTCCAGCCAGGCCGGTCAGGTCGAGAAGCGCTCTCGCGAACTTGAGGAGCTTTGCGCCAAGCAGACCTCCGAGCTCGAGCGTATTGCCGACCTTACGCGCGAGGATGCTCACAAGGAGCTGCTCGACAAGGTCCGCGGTGAGGTTACCCATGAGGCGGCCACCATCATCCGTGAGTCCGAGCAACAGGTCCGCGCCGAGTGCCATAAGACCGCTCAGGAGATTCTCTCCCTGGCGATCCAGCGCTGTGCTGCCGACCATACCGCCGAGGTCACCGTCACGTCCGTTCATATTCCCTCCGATGACCTTAAGGGCCGCATCATCGGTCGCGAGGGTCGTAACATCCGTACTTTCGAGCAGGTTTCCGGCGTCAACCTTGTGATCGACGACACCCCCGAGACTGTCGTGCTTTCGAGCTTTGATCCGGTCCGTCGTGAGACCGCCCGCGTGGCGCTCGAGAACCTCATTGCCGACGGTCGTATTCACCCCGCCCGCATCGAGGAGATGTACCAGAAGGCCGCTGACTTGGTTCAGCAGCGTGTGCTCGAAGCCGGCGAGCAGGCCGCCTTCGATACCGGAATCCACGACCTGCATCCCGAGATCGTCAAAACCCTGGGTGCTCTGCGCTACCGCACCTCGTTTGGTCAGAACGTGCTACAGCACTCGCTTGAGGTCTCCGACCTGTGCGGCATCATGGCCTCCGAGCTTGGTCTGGATGTTGTGACCGCCAAGCGCGCGGGTCTTCTGCATGACCTGGGCAAGGCCATCGACCACGACGTTGAGGGTCCGCATGCTGTGATTGGCGCCGAGCTTGCCCGCCGTTATGGCGAGAAGCCCGTTATCGTCCACGCAATCGAGGCCCATCATGCCGATGTCGACCCCAACACGGTGCTCGACGTTCTGGTCCAGGCTGCCGATGCTGTTTCCGCTTCTCGTCCCGGCGCCCGTCGCGAGTCGGCCGAGAGCTACATCAAGCGCCTTGAGAAGCTCGAGGAGATTGCCAACTCTCATGACGGCGTCGAGCGTACCTATGCTATGCAGGCCGGTCGCGAGGTTCATGTCATGGTTCAGCCGGACAAGATTTCCGATGCCCAGTCCACGGTGCTTGCGCACGATATCGCCCATCAGATCGAGGAAGAGATGGAGTATCCCGGTCAGGTGCGCGTTGTCGTGATTCGCGAGAGCCGTGCCGTCGATATCGCTAAATAACATGAACGACGCGAACGAGCTCATCTCATTTATCGCGTCGATGTCGGGGGAGGGCAACCTTCGCGTCGAGGAAAACCTTGGCGAGGGGTATGTCCGCCTCCGCGTTTCGGAGGCCGAGCGCCGTCAGGCCAAGCATGACATTCAGCATGTAGAGGACATTGTCATCGAGATGCTGCGTAATGCTCGCGATGCCGGAGCCGATAAGGTATATCTAGCCACGACCAAGGAGGAGGGTGTTCGTACCCTCCTCTTCCTGGATAACGGTTCGGGTGTGCCGCAGGATATGCAGGAGCGTATCTTCGATGCCCGTGTCACCTCCAAGCTCGAGAGCATGAAAATGGACCGTTGGGGTGTTCACGGTCGTGGTATGGCGCTGTTCTCTATCAAGCAGAACACCGATGAGGCACGCGTTGTTACATCGGGCGTCGATTTGGGCTCAGCGTTTAAGGTGTGCGTTGATACCGATCGCTTGGCTGAGCGCACCGACCAGTCGAGCTGGCCTCAGGCGGTTAAAGGCGAAGACGGCCGCTATGTATGCGCTCGCGGTCCTCACAACATCATTCGCGCAGCCTGCGAGTTTGCCCTTGAGGAGCTGCGCGACTGCGACGTGTATCTGGGCTCTCCGTCCGAGATCGCGGCGACCCTGTATGCCCAGGCTTCCAGTCGTCTCGATACGTCACGCCTGCTCTTTATCGATGACGAGTGTGAGCTTCCGGTTATCGATCGTTTAGGTCTCGCTTCGGATGCCGAGGACTTTATCCGGATTTGCTCCGGGCTGGGTCTCGAGATGTCTGAGCGTACTGCCCACCGTATTCTTTCGGGACAGATTAAGCCCGTTCGCGGCGTGTGTGCGCGTCTGCTGCGCGAGCGCGATTCCACCACGCATTTGCCGGCTCCAGTCGATCTTGCCAAGGACCGTCGAGGCCTCCGCATTGCCAAGGATGACATGGCGCAGTTTTCGCGTGCTGTCGAGCGCGACTTCAATGACCTCGCCGCCCGGTATTACCTCAATCTGTGCGGCGACCCTAAGATTCGCGTTTCACGTGATCGCATCACCGTGACGTTCGATCTTGCCAAAGAGGAGTAGCATCTTTACCGAGTCCGCTCGGTACGATACAGTTATTGCAGTTAAAACGTACTTTTAAACGCAGGAGTTTCTTCATGGATTGCCTGAAGGTATCAAGCAAATCATCGCCCGCGTCCGTTGCCGGCGCCATTGCCGGTATGGTCAAAGATGGCGTTCCCGTCAACATTCAGTGCGTCGGTGCCGGCGCCGTCAACCAGGCCATAAAGGCCGTTGCCATTGCGCGAGGTTTTCTGATTCCGACTGGCTTTGATGTCTCTTGTGCGCCGGTGTTTTCTGACATCCTCATTAACGGGGAGTCTCGCACGGCAATCCGTCTCTCTATCTACGTTCACCAGATTAATCGGGCTGCTATGGACAATGTCGTCATGGACGACGTTAAGCCTGTTGCGTAAGCGAGTTTTCGCACGTTTGTAGCACCTTTGTGCCCCGTCGATATCATCGTTAGGATGTAAGCTCATGGACCAGCGCTTCGTACGCGATATTCTTGCCGGTAAAACCTATTTTATCCGCACATTCGGCTGCCAGATGAATCAGCACGACTCCGAGCGCGTGAGCGGTTTGCTCGATTCCTATGGTTGTCTTATGGCGCTCGATCCGGAACATGCCGATATTGTCGTATTCATGACGTGCTGTGTGCGCGAGGCTGCCGATACGCGCCTGTACGGTCAGTGCAATTCCTGCAAGAGTCTTCCTCCTTCTCCTTCGGGCAAGCGTGTGGTCGCCGTGGGTGGCTGCATAGCTCAGCGCGATGGCGAGGGCTTGCTCACCAACGTCGATAACGTCAACGTTATTTTTGGTACGCATTCGATTGCGCACGTGGCGGAGCTTATCGCCGAGGCGTTTATGGATGGCAAGCGCCATATCCGCACGAATGAGCATGAAGATACGGACGCCATGAGTATGCCGTGGCATCGCGAGACGCAGTATCATGCATGGGTGCCCATCATGACGGGCTGCAATAACTTCTGCACGTACTGCATCGTGCCGTACGTCCGTGGTCGCGAGAAGAGCCGCCCCTTCGAGGAGATTGTCGACGAGGTGACGGGTCTGGTGCGTCAGGGTGTGCGCGAGATTACGCTGCTGGGGCAAAACGTAAACTCCTACGGTCGCGATCTCTTTGGCAAGCCGCGCTTTGCCGACCTGCTGCGCGCCGTGGGTGATACGGGGGTCGAGCGTATCTTCTTTACTTCTTCGCACCCCAAGGATTTGCTTCCCGAGACCATCGATGCTATGGCCGAGACACCTGCCGTTATGCCGCAGCTTCACCTAGCCGTTCAGTCGGGTTCCACGCGCATCCTTAAAGAGATGAATCGTCGGTACACGCGCGAGGATTATCTGGGCCTGGTCGATCGCATTCGTAACCGTATGCCCGAAATTGCGCTTTCGACCGACATCATTGTGGGCTTCCCGGGCGAGACCGAGGAAGACTTTGAGCAGACGCTCTCGCTTGCCGAGACGGTGCGCTATGCCCAGGCCTACACGTTTATTTACTCCAAGCGCGCCGGTACCCCGGCAGCTGAGATTTATGATCCCACCCCGCATGAGGTTATCCTTGAGCGCTTTAACCGTCTGGTCAAGGTTATCGAGACGACGGCATACGAGTATAACCAGGGCGAGCTTCACACCGTGGTGCCTGCGCTTATTGAGGGCACGAGCAAGAAAAACGACGCTGTCCTTCTTGGTAAAAGTCCTAAGAACCAGACAGTGCATGCGCCGATTCCCGCTGGCTATAGCATCGATCAGCTTATCGGCAAAATTGTCGACGTCGATGTGGATGTCGCCAAGACGTGGTATCTGTCTGGCTCCGTTGTGGGTGAGCCTCGCTAATGGTTTTCCCCGGCACAAACCTTTCTGCCGTAGCGATCGTCGGTCCGACGGCGGTCGGCAAGAGTGATGTTGCCGACCGCCTGGCCTCTCGTCTGTCGTCTGAAGTGTTATCGTGTGACGCGATGCAAATCTATCGCGGTATGGATATCGGTACGGCCAAGATGATGCCCGAGGAGTGCTCGGTGCCCCTGCGCCTTGTCGATATCGTGGACCCGGGCGTCGCGTATTCTGCTGCGCTCTATCAGTCTGATGCCCGGGCGCATATCGAGCGTTTGCTTGGTGAGCAACGGCTTCCGGTCTTTTGCGGCGGCACGGGCTTGTATCTTAAGGCTGCACTCGATGAAATGGATTTTCCTTCGGGAGAGCTCGAGGACGAACGCCGCGCGGGTTATCAGGAGCTTGCCGAGCGTATTGGCGAGAAAGCTATGCATGCCCTGCTTGCCGATCGTGATCCGGAATCGGCTGCCGTGATTCATCCCCATAACGTGCGCCGCGTGATCCGTGCGCTCGAGATGCACGATGACGGTGTGTCGTATGCCCAGCAGAAGTCTAAATTCAGCGTTCCGCATGAGCGTTATCATGCCATGTGGTTTGGTCTGATGCGTAGCCGTGAAGTGCTGTATGAGCGCATTAACCTGCGTGTCGACCTTATGTTTGAGCAGGGGCTGGTTGATGAGGTCCGTGGCCTTATGGACCAGGGCCTGGGTGATGCACTCACGTCGATGCAGGCAATCGGTTACAAAGAGATTATTGATGCCTTGCGAGGCGTTATTACCATGGACGAGGCCCGCGAGCTTATTAAGATGCGCTCACGTCGCTATGCCAAGCGCCAACTTTCCTGGTTTAAGCGTGACGAGCGCATCGTGTGGTTCGATATGGATGAGTTTACGATCGATGAGGTCGTCGATGATATCTACCGTCGTATCGAGGCTGCCTAATGGCACGTTTTCCCTTGGTTCCCACGGCGCCTGAACCTGAGCGTGCCGTCTTGGTTGGTGTTGAGTGGCGCGATAACGCCTGGCCGCTCGACCGTTCGCTCGACGAGCTCGAGCGCTTGGCTCACACTGCTGGAGCCCAATGCGTGGCACGCTTGTCTCAGCGTCTGGTCAAACCTTATCCCAAATCGTTTATCGGCTCCGGTAAGGTCGAGGAGCTATGCGGTTTGGTGCATCGTATGGATGCGGATGTTGTAATCTTCGACGACGACTTGACTCCTTCACAGCAGTCCTATCTTGAGAAAGCCGTGGGCGAACCGGTCAAAATTATTGACCGTACGGCGTTGATTTTGGATATCTTTGGCCTGCATGCTCAGACGCGTGAGGGTCGCTTACAGGTGCAGCTGGCTCAGTTGCAGTATCTACTGCCCCGTCTGCGAGGTATGTGGAGCCACCTTGCTAAGGAACAGACGCGTGGCGGCATTGGATCGCGTTTTGGCCAGGGCGAAAGCCAGCTCGAGGTCGACCGTCGCCTGATTCGCGATAAGATTGCAGCTCTTCGACGCGAATTGAAACAGGTTGAACAACGTCGTGATGTGCAATCGAAAAGCCGTATTGAATCGCCGGCGTTTCGCGTAGCGTTGGCTGGCTACACCAATGCCGGTAAGTCGACGTTGCTTAATCGATTGACGGGATCCACGGTACTTTCGCAGGATAAGCTGTTTGCCACGCTCGATCCTACGACGCGTTCGTATCGTTTACCCGGTGGCCGTGGCATGACGATCACTGATACCGTTGGCTTTATTCAAAAGCTGCCCCATGGCCTGGTCGACGCGTTTAAATCTACGCTTTCCGAGGTGCTCGGCGCCGATTTGGTTCTTAAAGTTGTGGATGCTTCCGATGAGGATTACGAGCGTCAGCTTGAGGCGGTTGATCGTGTCCTTGACGAGATTGGTGCCGGTGAGCGCCTGACGCTTACCGTGTTCAATAAAATCGATCTGCTCGATAGCGTCGACCGCTTGAGCTTTCGCCGGCGCTATCCCGAGGCGGTATTGTTCTCGGCTCAGACGGGTGAGGGCCTTGATGACTTAGTCGACCGCATCGCTCGTGAGGCGGCCGCTACGGACGTGTTGCTCTCGGCCGATATCCCGTATCGAGAGGGTGCGTTAATCACGCTTGTGCACGAACAGGGAACCCTTCTGCACGAGGAATACCTCGAGGACGGCGTTCGTATTGTGGCAAAGCTTCCAGCCCGTATCGCACCGCGTCTCGAGCGTTATCGAACAGAGTAAATCAGCTCCAGTACACCCAAGATAACCGGTTGATGAAGCAGGTAGAACGGCAGCGCATGGCGCCCGAGACTTGCGAGCGCCGGGATGGGATTCGCATAGGCCCATCCCGGCGCCTCATAGTTTGCTTCCTGAGTCATGTGGGCGGCAAAGAAGCCTGCAAGGTACATAAATAAGAATGGTATGACTGGATAGTAATCACCAGAGACAAAGTCTGGACTTGGGAAACCCAGCCAAGCTAAATAGGGGATAGGATAAACCGTTTTAGGAATGCTCCAGGTAAGGGTAAAAAGTGTGAGGCAAATTGCTATACCCCATACCGACGGCACTTTAACGATCACCGGACGCGCGAGCGCGACAATGGCGGTGCAGGCCGCCATGCAGAACATGATGCCGAAGTTCACCGAGTCATCGACTGAGACGAGCGTCGTCGCGACCCATACGACAAAAGCGGCAGCGGCATATTTGACGGCACGCTTGATGTTGTTGCGCGAGAGGGTGCACATCCAGCCGGCAATAAACAAAAATACCCAACTGATGCTGGCACGCCAGATGTCTTGGAAGATGGTCTGAGTAAACCAGGGCATATCCCAACCATAAAGATAGGCAAGATCGTAGCAAGCATGAAATCCTGCCATCGACAGCATGGTAAATCCGCGAATGGTATCAAAGACCGTGATGCGGTTTTGCATTACGAGAACCGGCGCATCAATCCAACAACCTTGCCCAGGATCGTCGGATTTGTCGCATAGATGGGCTCCATGGTGTCGTTTTCGGGCTGCAAGCGAACTCGTCCCTGCTCCTTGTAGAACGTTTTGACCGTTGCGGAGCCATCGATCATGGCCACAACGATCTCGCCATTCATGGCACTCTTCTGTTCGCGAACGATGATATAGTCGCCGTTAAGGATACCAACGTTAATCATCGAATTGCCGTGGACCTCGAGGATAAAAGACCCCTGGTCCGTTGCGATCTCGGTCGGGATGGTAAAGGTGTCCTCGATATTCTGCTCGGCAAGGATGGGGATCCCTGCGGCGACACGGCCCACGAGGGGTAGCGATACGGTTCCGCGGGGTGCCGTGGGCTCATCGGACTTTGAGATGGAGACGGAGGCTCCGTCCTCGTCAAAGAGCTCTAGGGCACGAGGCTTGGTGGCGTCACGTTTGAGCAGGCCGCGTGCTTCCAGTGCGGAGAGATGTGCATGTACGGTGCTAGGGGAGGAAAGACCCACAGCCGAAGCCATCTCACGCACGCTGGGCGGATAGCCCTTTTCCTGCTGATACTCCTTGATGAAGTCGTAAATCTGCTGCTGTCGCTTGGTAATTTTGCGAGCCATCAGGGATTCCTCTCTACCTAACCCAAACAAATGTTCTATGTTTGCTTGACAGGAACAACTGTTCGAAGATAATAATAACCGAACACTCGTTCCCGCGCTAGACTTTTTTGTCCTCGCGGCTTGATAAAACAGTTCTCGTCAAAAAACGCGAGAGGAGAACATGATGAATGCAACGGATATGGTCCAGGGAAACCTCGCCCTTAAGCTCGAGACGCCTGCGGCGCCGGCTTTCACGGTTGTCAAAGGCGGCCGATCTGGTTTTCAAACACTGCCTGGCAAGCCCGTCCGCAGCCAGTGCGTCGCCACGACTTCGGCCCCCGTTGCTCTGAAGGCCTCGACGATTGTCGCCCTGGCCGTTGCGCTCACGCTCTTCTTTGTACTTGCTACCTCGATCTTCAGCGCTCGTCACGCCGCATATGCCGAGTCGGCATCTAACGTTACCTATGAGACCGTCCGTGTTCAGTCTGGCGATTCCTTGTGGTCGCTTGCTCAGGAGCATTCCGTTGACGGTCTTTCTACGCAGGAGACTTCTGACATAATTCGCAGTGTCAATCATCTGGAGCATGGGTCACTCGATGCGGGTGACGTTCTTAAAGTTCCTGCGCGTTCGTAAGATTTAAACACCGGTACATGGTACCCTTGTTATCGTTTTGGAGGAGGTACCATGCGCTGTCCCAGATGCGGCAATGCACATACCCGTGTTGTCGATTCCCGTATGCAGGAATCTAATAACACCATTAAACGCCGCCGTGAATGTTGTTCGTGCAACTATCGCTTCACAACATTCGAGCGATGCGAAGACCCCATCGAGGTCATCAAATCTGACGGGTCAAGGCAGCGGTTCGATCGCAATAAGCTGCTGGTCGGCTTAATGCGCGCTACGATTAAGCGCGACATCGACACGAAAAAGCTCAATGAGCTCATCGATGACATCGAGGTGGAGCTGCGTTCCCGTACGCTTACGGCTGTTACGTCCCACGACCTGGGCGACATGGTGCTTAAGCGCCTGGCCAAGATCGACAAGGTGGCCTACATTCGCTTTGCCTCGGTCTATCGCGATTTCAAGGACATCGATGAGTTTTTGCAAGAGCTCGACAAGCTAAGGTGATTTTATGTCCAACATTACAGTCAACATTAAGCGTCTCGACCCTACGATCGAGCTTCCCAAATACGCCCATCCCTCAGATGCCGGTTTGGACCTCCGTGCCAATGAGGACTGTACCCTTAAGCCCTTCGAGCGACGCTTGGTCTCTACTGGTCTTGCGATCGCGCTGCCCGATGGATACGCTGGCTTCGTTCAGCCTCGCAGTGGCCTGGCTATTAAGCAGGGTCTGTCTATAGTCAACACGCCCGGTCTTATAGACGCCCACTATCGAGGTGAGCTTAAAGTCATCCTTATCAACCTGGATCCATCCAATAAAATCCAGATCAACAAGGGTGACCGAATCGCTCAACTCGTGATCCAAGAAGTTCCCACGGTCAATCTCGTGGAGGTAGACGAACTAGACGAAACCGACCGAGGATCCGGCGGTTTCGGTTCTAGCGGCGTATTGTAATGTCCGCTCACCCGTGGGTGGCCCCTATATATCATTCCATGCTCAAACATTCTCGCATCGCTTCGCTCGCTGCGAAACTGCGCGTGGAACGATATGTGTGAGAGGCGGGCGGGCGGCTACTCGCTTGAAAAATATTTACATTCTAGTAAGCCAATGCGACAAAGGAACAGTCCCTTTGTCGCATTGGCTTACTACATTTGAATTTTCCGGTTTCGCCTTTGTAGATTCTAATGGTGGGGAATCTGGTATAGCTGCTAATACGTAAACGCAGCTTGCCTGCGGGAGGCCCCTATATATCGTCCCGCGCGCAGTTTCGCAGCGCAGCGAGAATGTTTGAGCACGGGATGATATATAGGGGCCTCCCGCAGGCAAGCGGACAGTCCAATGCTAGCGGATATGCGCGGGTTTTCCGCCCCAGTAGAAGCGGCAGAAGGCTCGTTTGCGCTTTTGGGGCTTGCCTGTAAGTTCCATGGTTGCGATAGCGATGTCCTCGGCCGCGTGTGGACGGCGTAGCACTTCGCCATTGATGAGCAGAGCCTTGAGCGACTCGGGATGATCGTGGAGATGGCGCAGCGTCACAATGAGCTCGCGTGCGGTGGTGACATGCATGCTGGCGCCCAAGTCGGTGAGCATGGTGGTGTTGGCCTTTTCCTGGCCATAGGACTTGCCCAACAGAATCATCGGCAGGTGTGCACACAGGCATTCGGTAACAGTGAGTCCGCCCGATTTAAGAATTGCCAGATCGCAGCCGTGCATGAGCGCTGCCATGTCATCGACATAGTCAAGGACCGTGACGTTTTCGAGTTTCATGGCTTCGAAGAGCCTTTTCAGGCGCGTGGCGTATTCCGTGTCCTTGCCCGGCAAAAAGACAAAGTGCATGTCCTCGAAGCTACGGAGGAAGGGGAGGGTGTGGTCCATCGCCGCGCGAAAGCGAACGTACGGTTGAGGCAAACTAGCGCCTGCCATTACCAGCACAATGGTCTTGTCGGTAGGGAGATTGAACTTCTCGAGTTCTTCCTCACGATTGTAATCCGTGTCAAATCCGGCGCGAATAGGGATGCCCGTAATGCGTATCTTTGCCTCAGGAACCTTGCGTGGGCGGAGCGTCTCGGCCATAAACTCGTTTGCCACGCAGAATAAGTCAGTGTCCTTATGGGGCCACCAGCCCTCGACCTCGTAATCGGTCGGCACGCAAATGACGGGATAGTCGATGCCCGTAATGACGCGCGCACCAACCGCAACGTTGGCTGCCGTGATATGTGTAGCGACCACGGCAATAGGCCTACGAGTGCGAACGTATTCATTAAATGCGGGGAACATAATGCGCGACCATGCCGTACCGCCGCCCCAAAGCAGGTGTCCGGTTAGGGTATATCGCCAGGTCAAGTCATAAATTGGGCGTGTGGCGCCGGTAAACGATGCGGCCGTTTTGTTGCCGTCGAATTTTATGCGTCCAAAATCGAGGATATCCAAGACCTCAATCTCGACATCCTGCGGTATGCCCTTGGTGCCGCGTATAAGCTCGAATGCTTGCGCGATAGCGTTTGCTGCCGCTTTGTGTCCCGAACCAACCGATGCGTGGACAATGGTCACTAAGGGCTTTTGTGCGGGTGACGGCATCAATTGTTCCGATTGGGGGGCGCTTTGCGTGGGCAGGGGAGCGTCATTGCCCATCTGCGTTTGATCCATCGATAACTCCCCTTCATCGTTGTGTCGCAAAGAATCATTGTAGTGCATGACTGTCATGTTCTCCTATATTTGGGTATGAGCGCAAAGAACGCCAATGTTTCGATGAGAGGACACTCCATGACTACCAATCAGCCGATCGATGTTGCGATTATCGGCGGCGGCCCAGCGGGCTATGCTGCAGCCATTTATGCTGCGCGATCCAATCTAACGACGACTGTGATTGAACAGGGCATGTCGGGAGGACAGATCGCCACAACCAATGAGGTCGAAAACTATCCGGGCATTCCGCTCTTGAGCGGTGCCGAACTCGGCGAGCGTTTTCAGCAACATGCAGAGGGCCTGGGAGCACAGGTTGCATGGAGCATGGTTACGGGTATCGATTACGATGCGGATGCGGCGCTGTTTACGGTGCATCACGATACGGGCGATACGTTGGCCTCGAGTGTTATCGCTTGCATGGGTGCCACGCCGCGATCTGCTGGTTTTGTTGGCGAGGATACGTATCGCGGTCGCGGCGTTTCGTATTGTGCGACGTGCGACGGCATGTTCTTTCGTGGCAAACAGGTCTTTGTCATTGGCGGCGGTAATGCTGCCTGCGAGGAAGCCCTGTTCTTATCAGAAATTGCCAGCAGCGTGACCATCGTCCTGCGCCGCGATCAGTTCCGTGCTCCCGATGGCGTTGTTCAAAAGGTGCTCGCAAAAGATAATATTTCTGTTAGGTACCAAACTAGTATTGTGGAGCTATCGGGCGAGGCCATGCCTACAACTATCACGTTTAAGGACAACGCCACTGGTGATACCTATTCCGAGTCCTTCGATCCAGGTTCGTTTGGCATCTTTGTCTTTGCCGGAACACAGCCCCATACCGAGCTTGTACAGCATCTGGTGGATCTGGCGCCTGACGGCGGTATCGTTACCGACGACTCGATGGCCACGCGCACGCCGGGTTTGTTTGCTGCCGGCGATATCCGTTCCAAGCGTTTACGCCAGGTTGTGACCGCCGTTTCGGACGGAGCCATAGCGGCAACCAGCGCATACACCTTCTTACGAGGATAAGTACGATAATATATCTTATGTAAGGTTGCTATCTTTATACAAAGTGGTTGGACGGTGCGCCAATGTGCTGTCCAACCACTTTTACTTAGCGGCTATGTGGTATGCAAAACTAGATAATCTAGAATACAATATATAAAACGAACGGAGGCCTCTTATGAACCACGTCAAACATGTTATCCCGATGTCCGATACATCGGTCAGCATTAAGCCGGAGGATATTCAGCCGACGGTGCTGCCGGATGCATTTATTCAGTCCGATATGGTGGGTAAACTCAATGTGTTGAGCCTGCCACGCTATGACCAGCTGCCCAACGTAACACTCTATCGCGATCAGGTTATTGAATATGTTGCGCTGTGGATGGAGCCGCTTTCGATTTGCGTAGAGCAGCCCGTTATCACGCCTTCGATGATCAATAACTACGTAAAGGTCGGCCTCGTTCCTGCTCCAGTTAAAAAGCAGTATGGCCGTGAGCAGATTGCGCGTCTCATTGCCATTTGTATCTTTAAGCAGGTGCTGCCCATCGCTGCGGTTCAGGCGCTCTTTAATATTCAGCGCTTGAGCTACGACGCTCCGACGGCTTTCGATTATGTAGTCGATCAACTTGAGGCATCGATTCGTGCGGCTTTTTCCCTTGAGCAGACTCCCGTGCCCGATACCGCACATCAGGTTACGCGCGAGTCATTGCTCGTACGCAGTGCAGTATCGTCTTTTGTATCGAAGGCGTACCTGATGAGCTACCTCAAGTTCAATGGGTTTAATAGCTAGGCGACGTATAACGCGGGCGGGATAAAGAGCCATCAGGCACTTTGTCCCGCCCGCGTTTTTGCTTGGTTGAGCTTTATTGGCCCGAAGCCATGCCCATGCCGTAGCCGATGATGAGACCATGCATCTCGGCGTAATAGGAATCTAGGCCGTTGCAGGGCATGATGATAGTCTTGGAGCCTGGCCAGTGCTCCACAATGCGGTCGGCAAGCGCCTGGGCTCCAGCTTCGTTCTCAACGTGATCGATGATGACCTCGCCGCCCGTGAAACCCTCGGCCTCCATGGTGTCGACAATCTTGGTGAGCATCTTCTTTTCGCCACGCGTATGCCCAACGAGTTCAATTTCGCCCGCTTCGCTCGCCGTGCCCAAAATGCGGATGTTGAGCTTGTTGGCAATAACACCGGCCGCCTTGGGGATACGTCCGGCCTTCGCAAGGTTTTCGTAATTGCATAAACTAAAGAGGATCTTGCTGTTCTGCTCCAAGCTATCGAAGTAGGCGCAGGCTTCCTCAAAGGAGGCATCCGGTTTACTTGCAAGATAGCGATCAAACAGTAAGAAGATCAGGTCCATCTTTCCGCCTGCTGCGCGCGAATTAACCAGGTGAATCTTACGATTGGGCTCTTCGGCAAGCACCATGTCACGCGCAGTGGCCGCGGCATTGTAGCTTCCCGAGACGCCCTCGGAGATGGGCATGCAGATCGTCTTGTCGGCGAGCTTAAGGAGCTCAGCCCACTCCCCTACGCTTGGGCAGGAGCTCGATGATGCGCTGGATTCCGATTGAATGGCAACATTAAGCTCGTGAACATCGAGCGAGAGATCGTCGACAAATTCACGCTCCCCCACTCGGATCTTAAGGGGTGCAAATGCAAAGGTGGTATGAGGTGCGGTTGGTTGCCAATCGCGAAGATTGCAGCTCGAATCTGAGATGAGTGCCCAGCTCATTGAGGGTCCTTTCTAGTTGTTCCTCAACAATTATAGCTATCTTTTGGATAGATGCTGCGCATATCTAGTATTCAAAACTAGATTGTAGTTTACACACAAAATGGGTGGTCGAGATAAAACAATGGACCTCGCTCCCAAAGGATACGAGGTCCACTTTCGTTAGCTGAGTAAAAACACTTAATAGCGAACGAAAATATAATTGTTGTTCATGCCAGCGGCAACGGAGCTGATGATAACGCCCGTGCTGTAGTCGGAAGCATGGATCATCTGGCCGTTACCAATGTAGATGCCGGTGTGGTAAGAGTTAACCACGACGTCGCCCGGCTGAGGATCAGAAACACGGGGCCAACCCATGAAGGTGCCGGTAGTGCCCAGGCGGCAGTAGCGACCGGTGAGGCAGTAGCTTACAAAGCCGGAGCAGTCAAAGCTGTTCGGGCCAATACCGCCCCAGGAATAAGCGCAACCAAGCTTGCTATAAGCGCGAGAGACAACGCTGCCGCCGTCAACGGACTGGCTCGGCGCGGAAGGGGCCGGTGCCGGGGCGGGCGTCGAGGGCTGCGGCGTGGGAGCAGGAGCGGGCGCGGGCGCAGGCGTGTTGCCGCCGCCGTTGTTGGTCGTACCGCCACCATTGTTGGTGTTCTCGGTCGTACCGGCGGTGTCGTTGCTCACCGTGGCCTTTTCGGCGGTGCTGGCATTTATGCCAGCCTGCAGCGCGGCGTTCGCCTCGGCCTCGGCAGCAAGCTCGGCCTGCAGCTGTGAATCCAGGGAGTTCACGACACTCTGGGCCTCAGCCTGCTGGGCGTTGAGCTCGTCGACCTTCTTCTGCGTCGCGGCGACGTTCTTCTCCTGCTCGGCCTGCTTATCGGTGAGCTGCTGCTTAAGGTCCTTGACCTCCTGAATGGTCTGGGCCTGCTTGTCGGAAACCTTGCCGTAGTAGAACAAACGGTTGAGCATATCGCCCAGATCGTCGACGCCCGTCAGAACCTGAAGGAGACTCAGACCGCCGGTCTTGTACTCACCGGCAACGTAGCTCGAAAGCTTTGCCTGGCCCTCGGCAATCTCTTGCTGCTTTTGCGTGATCTCGCCTGCAGTCTGATCAAGCTCCTGCGTCTGAGCGGAGAGTTCTTCATGAATTTGCTGGGTTTGCGTACCGATCTGCTCGAGTTTTGTACGAGCGGCGGCAAGATCGGACGCGGTATCGGCATAGGCAGGAGCCGCGAGGCCCAAGCCCAAAACACAAGCGAGGGTTGCCGTAGCAGCGCAGCGTGCCATATTTTTGTGCGTGTTTGCTGTGCGCATGGAGCTTCCTTTCCGGTATCTAAGGGTAGCGGCTAGTCCACCGTTACCAGGCTAAAGAGCTCAACGTCCTCGTTAGAAGGCGTGAGCTTCTTGCGCGGATTAAGAAACGCAAGCTCAAGGATACAACCATAACCTACGAGCTTTGCGCCCATATCTCGCACCAGTTTACCTGTTGCCTCGACGGTTCCGCCCGTCGCGACCAAGTCGTCAAGAATCAACACGGTATCTTTAGAGCTGATGGCATCGACGTGAATCTCAATCGAATCGGTTCCATACTCGAGCTCGTATTCCTGGCTAACGGTCTTACGTGGCAGTTTTCCCGGTTTACGTGCAGGAACAAAGCCGGCGCCGAGTGCCACGGCAACAGGCACGCCTACCATAAAACCGCGAGCCTCGGGTCCTACAACCTTAGTGATGCCCATGCCGGAGAAATGCTCCGCTAGCGCGTCGACCATGGCTTTCAGTGCTTCGGGATTGCTAAAGAGCGGCGTGATGTCCTTAAAGACGACTCCGGGCTCGGGATAGTCGGGGATGTCGACGATGTGAGATTCGAAGTCGTACATGGTGTGACCTTTCATGGGAGGCTGGTTTGTAGAAGCGTTTATTTGTCCGCGCTGGCGGTGCCGGTGTGCGAGGGGGCGACAACCTTAAGCGGCTTCACGAGGGATTCCTCGCGCACGGGGACCGCGGAGGCAGATGCCTCTTCGCTTTTGGCCTTGGTTGATTCGGAGCGTGCGATCTCCTCATCGAGGGCATCGATATCGGCGTCCTCGACTACGGCGTTGAGTGACTCAAATACGCGGTTCTTGAGCAGCGCGGTATGCACGCCCTCGGTGAGGTCATGTAACTTCTTAAACGCACGTTCGAGCTTGGCATCACGTTCGTCATCGGAGGTGTCCATGCCAAGCATACTCACGAGCACTTGCTCGAACATCGAAGACTCGCGGTTGGCGGATGATACGTACTGACGAAGGTTTCGCGGCTCGATATGAAAGCGTGACAGTTCAGAACAGTAGCGGATAATCGGAAAATCGCGCCCGTCGACAAGCTCTCGGTTCTGCGGACTCTTGATAATGCGAATCAGGTCGTTTTCGGCCAAGGAGCGAATAAACGAGATCTCAACGCCCAACATATCCGGAATCGTCTCGATGGGGTGCAGTTTCTGCTTGGTTTCCTTTGGTTCCGTCTTGAGCGGAACGTCGGACAGCAGACCCACCTCGTAGGCAAGCGTGGAGAGATCTGTAGCGTTTTCCAGACGTTGCTTGATCACGTTGAGCGGCATGTAGCGCGTCTTCTGCAGGTGCAGAATGACCTCTAGACGGTCAACGTCCTCCTTGGAGTATTGGCGATACCCCTTAGGCGTACGATGAGGGGTGATGAGCCCCTCATCTTCTAGAAATCTAATTTTTGAGTTCGAAAGATCGGGGTATGCGCCTCGAAGTAAATTGACGACCTGGCCGATACTCAGATAGTTGCGTTCGGCCATGCCCTACTCACCGGTTTCGATGCGCTCCGGCGTGCTCTCGTGGTAGATGAGCGTGAACGTACCGATCTGGACGGAAGATCCGTCGTGCAGCGGGGCGGCATTGACGATAGCGCCGTCAACCCACGTGCCGTTGAGCGAGCCTAAGTCCTCGATGCGAGCAGCCAGACCCTCGCGAATAATGCGTGCGTGGCTACGCGATACGGTCATGTCATTGAGGAAAATGCCGTTTGCCGGATCGCGGCCAATGGTGGTCACATCGTCCTCGAGTTCAAAGGCAGCACCGGTCTGCGGCCCCTTGACAATAGACAGAACGGGGGCAGTGATGCGAACGTTCGCCATAAGATCGGGAACGGTAACGTCGCTCGAAGGCACACGGAAGACGCAGGTTGCGTCGGCAGTCTTATCGTTTTGAGGCATATTGTTAACCATGTTGTCCATGACAACCCCTAACTTAACGCGGACATGCCGCAAAGAATGAACTGTACGTAATAATACCCCAATGGCTTAGTCTTCGATTTCGGGGTTAAGAAAGTCGACGTCTTCGTCCTCTGGATGCGCAACAGCCTGTTTAATGGCCGTCCCACCCTTAATGGAATAGATGACAGCGGTGAGCATGGAGAAGATGACGCCGCCATACACAAAGAAGATGCCGAGCGGTACCGAGCTGCCGTTGAGGCCCGGGAAGGCCGTGAACGTGGCGGGCAGCAGATGCCAGCCGTCCACGACGGGAAAGCCCAGCAGCATGAGCGAGAAGCCGGTCATGAGCAGCGCCGTGGCAATCTTGCCGGGAAACACGACGTCGATGGGGCGGCGGTGGTAGTGGCGCACGATGAGCGTGCCGATGCCCAGGTAGATATCGCGCCCAATGATGAGCACGCAGACCCAGATGGGAAGCTCGCCGCGAACCACGAGACCTAAAACGCCTGTAAATAGCAGCGCACGGTCGCAGATGGGATCCATAACCTTGCCGAGCCACGAGACCGTTTTGGTCATGCGGGCAATCTGACCGTCCATCCAGTCGGTGGAGGCCGCGATGGCATAGATGACAATGGCGACGACACGGTTGTTGTCCGTCACAAACAGGTACAGGAAGACCAGCGTGAGGACCAGGCGCGTGAAGGTAATGAAATTGGAGATCGTGAAAATCTTATTCGACGGGTAATCGGAGGTGCCGATAAGCTCCTTTTTGATCTTCTTTTTGATGCCCACAGGACTCCCCCGCTGGTAAACGACAAAACTTTCGATACTATACCCGTTCTGGCGATGTCTATCCAGCGTAAGCATAGAGAGTCCAGACATGTGGAGGACGCTGCTGGGTGCCACGAGGACTCTCGCGCCGTTGCTTTAACAAAAAACTCTCACAGGAAGTAGCCGCGAGGGCTATGTTGGTAGTTGCAGCTACAGTTATTGTTGAGGGTGAGCAGCGCGTCGCGCACGCCGTAGAGGTAGCCGCTGATGAGCGCCCAGCGCACGCGCTCGACGAGCGCAGCGAGGCAGAGCGTCTGCATGGCACCGCCGGAAAGGCCGACGCAGCCGAGTTCGCGCAGACTCCACGCGCCGCGCGCCGCAACGTAGTCGATGAGGCGCATGAGGTCCCAGGTCTTCGGTATCGATGTGCACATCGAGCATCACGCCGACCATGAACATTGCGAGAAACGTATTTGCCGAGCCTACCGAAGCGGTGACGTCGAGCACCGGCGCAGAATAGCGATGCATCCCTTTGTACATGGGCACACAAGGGGATACAGCAAAGGCGACCGGAGGTCGCAATGCCCTCCTGGTGAATAGCTACCAAGGTGGGTAAAACCACATCGAACGCCGCTCACGCCAGGGCGGCGTTCACCTTTTGGTTCCACCCGCCAGCACCTCCCCTCTTGATACTGCTAGGGTTTCATTGTGGTGATAGACCGACACCGTTCATCGTTGTTTCGGGTTCGTTCGCAAAGTCGTGAACGCACTCCCCTCTTGTTCAGCGCATAATGGCACACCGTATGCGGCTGAGCGGCCGCACGCTAAAGGAGAGGTGCCCGCATGGGCATCGAGAGAGAGGATGCAGTATGAACCTGAGGGAAAAGTACGGTGAGTGGGGCCTGATCCTGGGCGCGACCGAGGGCGTCGGCAAGGCGTTCTGCGAGAAGATCGCCGCCGGCGGCATGAATGTCGTCATGGTCGGCCGTCGCGAGGAGAAGCTGAACGTGCTCGCCGGCGAGATCCGTGAGACCTACGGCGTGGAGACCAAGGTCGTGCGCGCCGACTTTAGCCAGCCCGACGCTGCCGAGACCGTCTTCGCCGCGACCGAGGGCCTGGACATGGGCTTCATGAGCTACGTGGCCTGCCTGCACAGCTTCGGCAAGATCCAGGACACTCCCTGGGAGAAGCACGAGGCCATGATCAACGTCAACGTCGTGACCTTCCTCAAGTGCTTCCACCACTACATGCGGATCTTTGCCGCCCAGGACCGCGGCGCCGTGATCAACGTCTCGTCGATGACCGGCATCAGCTCCAGCCCCTGGAACGGCCAGTACGGCGCGGGCAAGGCCTTCATCCTCAAGATGACCGAGGCCGTGGCCTGCGAGTGCGAGGGCACCGGTGTCGACGTCGAGGTCATCACCCTCGGCACCACCCTAACCCCCAGCCTGCTGTCCAACCTCCCCGGCGGCCCGCAGGGCGAGGCCGTCATGAAGATCGCCCTCACCCCCGAGGAGTGCGTCGACGAGGCCTTTGAGAAGCTGGGTAAGGAGCTCTCCGTCATCGCCGGCCAGCGCAACAAGGACTCCGTCCACGACTGGAAGGCCAACCACACCGAGGACGAGTACATCCGCTACATGGGCTCGTTCTACCGCGACTAGCAGCTGCCGCGGCGCGTGCGCGAGGGCGCGTGCGGGTTCGCAGGTAGAGATGCGAGTGCGAGGGTTTCTTTGCGGGGGCGTGCGGATGCGGCGCCCGCAAAGAAACCCTCTTTTCATGGGTGGGCGCGACGGCACCTCGGCGCTCACCGTCTAGGGCGACCTGCCCGGCTCCCCCGCGATCTCCCTGCACGGGACCCTGCGCTCCGGCATCCTCTGGACCGTGTCCCGCTCGTGCCTAGTGGGCCGGCCGATCCGGCCCTCAGGGTATCGGATTCCCGCATTCATCCGTACATGTTCGTGTGAATGCGGGAGATGTTCGGATGAGGTTGATATTCAAGGTGTAGACCGTTTTCTTGGTACTCCTCAAATGCGGCAGGGTTTTTCGGGTTTGTAGATGCTAATATAACCCTGCTCTCGAAAGAGGGCTCAGTCCCGGCTGGTAAACCTGACGTTTGGCGTGGTGCGCGTGACACGCATAGCGGGCATGGCCGCGATAGAATTTTCCATGCGGAGGGGTTCGACCCCACAGCGCCCCGAGGGTTTCGGGGGGCGAACTGGCAGACAGGGAACCGGGGTGCAGGCTGTCCAGAAGGAGGGGTGTAATGCCTCTTCTTCTTTTTTTCCACATCAATCTTTTGGCTTGATAGGTTTTTCGTGCGTGTGATTGGGTTGCGGAAGGGATTGGCATGAGAGTTGCGGAAATTGCGGAAAGGGTCGGTTGCGATCCTGAGTCTGCGTATTCGAAATTCGCAGACACACGTGAAGGCACACGCTTTCACAACATGCAGTGGCCCACTTTCGTCACTGACGAAAACTATCGCTTGTTTTGCAAGGCGCTGGCAGATTATGCCAACTCAGAGGAAGGCCCCCAAAGCAACGGCCGCCATGAATTGTTCCTGAGCGTGCACGAGCTGTTCGAAAAGGGCAACGAGATCGGCGGCGCCCCAAAAAAGCGCCACTACAACCTGGACAAGTCGTTCATAGGCACGGACGAGGCAAATCTCATGCTGCTCAAAGCGGCGCATAAGGGAATGACCCAGCAAGCGATCGCCGCGTACCTGGGCTGCTCGCGCACGGCGGTGCAAAAACGCCTGAGCGCCCTGGCAGGCGGCGTGCGTTTTGGTGACTCCTACATCAAGGCCGAGCCGACAAGCCGCGGCGGCCTGAAGTCGACGGCTCACCCGATCTTCCTGCCGCTGCGATTGCATGAGGTGTACCTGATGCTGTCGGCATTAGGCGAGTTTCGAGCGGAACGGTCAGGCGGGGACCCAGAGCGCGTCTTGGCCGATGATCTCGCTGGCAGAATCTATTCCCAGCTGAGCGACTACGCAAAGGGCGGGATCGACAGGGCATTGACTGAACGAGGGATTCGCCGCGGTGGGCAAAGGCCCGACTTCGACTCAAGCAAGGGCGTGGACGATTCGGATCGTATCGTTATGTATGAGAAGATGGGTTTCAATCTTGAAGTCGGGCTTGTAAATGGAGATAAGCTCGTCGGCCGCTACGCGCGCCACGCCGATCTTCAGAAATGCGTAAACGCCGCCGAAATAGGCAAAGATGACCGCTGTTTCGTGTTGCGACTCTTGGATGGAACATACTGGGCGGTCTACGATTCTCAAGTAGTGAGCGTAGCAGCCGCACCCGGGGATTAGGTTGCGGCCAAGTCCCTCGTCCGCCCTCCCAGGCGGTACCGCTGCGGCCGATTTCATGTTTGCTTACAGGCGAAACAGCCGCCCTTGCGTTTTTCTAAACGCAACCTCTTCGTGCGCTCGTAAAAAATCGAATCGATAAAAACTGGCAACAACCCTTCTGAACGGGTATCCTTTTGCAGGATGCGCCTCGAACAGCGCTTTCTGCCTGCGCGATTTCGTGCATGGCCGTCCTTTTCGTTCTATTTCTTAAAATGACAATCTCAGGTTTTCACGCCTTTTCGGCTTCAGGTCGTATGCTGCAATCAGCTCGAGCGACCGAAGCCCATCACAACACCGAAAGGCGTGAACCATGAAGTACAACGAGAAGCGCAACAACGCCTCAGCCCGTCACCCCGAGACTGCACCCTCGATCATCAACTTCGCGTACGGTAGCAACCTTGATATCCATCAAGTTGAAACCCGCTGCCCCGGCGCGGTGCTGCTGGGCAAAGCGACCCTGAACGGCTATGAACTGGCGTTCGACACCGCCGGATACCTCACCATCACCAAGCGCGAGGGGTCGCATGTGCAAGGCGCGCTGTGGGCGCTCGCTAGCTCTCACGTGGCGTCTCTCGACCGCTACGAAGGCATTGCATCTGGTTGTTACCGCAAGGAAACGGTGACCGTTGGGCGCGAAGGCGATGTGGTTCCCGCAACCCTTGAGGCGATGGTCTACATCTCTGAGCGCACCCCGCTGCGCAGGTACACCGAAAAGTACGATTACATCGACCGCGTGGTCGAAGCCGGCCGCGTGATGCAGCTTGATGAGGCAACCTTGGCGCAGATGTCCGACATGCGCGCCGACAGCCTGGAGCGCTTGCGCGCGCAAGAAGAGTCGGCGGCGTATGGCGCAGCCAAGATCGACCTCCCCGCTGCACGCGAATACGCTGACTTCGTGTGCGGTGAAGGTCACCAGATCGCCGATTGCACATGCCGTCACACCGGTTACTACGCATCCCGTTTCCCCCGTGGCCTTCAGCAGCACGGACGCATCCTGCGCTCTAAGCGCTACCGGGTGACGGAAGCGAGTGAGGCCACCTTCTGCGGGTCGCACCGCATCTACTTGTCAATCAAGACCCCAGGCGAGTTCGGTTACAAGATTGACGTCCCCGAAGGGTTCCGCGCAGTGCGCAGCAGCGACCCTGCGCTGCAGGCAGACCTTAGTTACTCCCTTACGCTGGATGAGTTCGAAAAGCAGCGCAAGGCCCTGCTGCGCACCCTGCTCGGCTGGTGCAACAGCCTGCCTGAGTTTGACGTGCACAACTTTAATCGTCCCTCTGTCCCGGTGTTCAGCGCGCGCGAACACTCCGCCGACACCCGCGAGTATGCGGAAACCCCGTACTTCGCATATGGCTTTGACATCAGCCATGACCGCATTGCCAAAAAGCTCGAGGGCGGTCACCATGTTTATGCAACCAAGGCGAAGCTCTATGGCTACACGCTGGCGTGCGACGCGAAGGGCCGTCCCACCATCATGCGCATGGAAGGATCGTTTGTGGAAGGCGTGCTGTGGCATGGTCTCACGCGGGGTGAGGTCCAGGCGCTGGACAAAGCGAATGGCGTGCAGTACGGCACCTATGCAAAAGCCGGCGTCACGGTGAAGATTGAGGGCGAACCCGCTGCGAGGGAAAAGAACGCATTCGTGTACATCTCTCGGCGAACCCCGCTTTCTGCAGTTACGAAAGACATCGAGGCGTTTGGCGCGATGCGCGACGAAGCCATCGCCCTGAAAATGGAGCGCACCACCGTGGCTCGCATCGACGCAATTCTGCGCGCAAGCGGCTGCCCCTGCGTGCAGCCCGAAGCCCCTGCGGCAGAAATCGCAGCCCTGGGAATCAGGGAGCTCACGCCCGAGCAAACCATGAAGTGCATGCTGTTCGTGTGCCCGAAGTGCTTTAAGCCCTTGGGCGAATGCGAATGCGGCAAGCGCCCTGATCACCTGGTAGCGATCGACCACGAGCTGCAGCCCCACGTGCGCATGCTGAACGATAAGGGTTATGAAACGCAGACCTGTTGTGCCGGGCATGCAGACGAGGGCTGCCACGGTTACCTGAGATTTAGGCGCCGCTTCCGCGCACTAGAGGAGGTATACGGCGGTCAGCTGCCCAACGAGTCTCTTATGGAAGCGCCGCAGCGCATTGGCAGCACGCGCCATGCAGCGCTGAACCTGCCCGGCACCCCCGAAAGCTATGTCGTGTACCTGGACAACAGGGGTTACGACATTCGCTTTGAGCCGCGCCACGGTGTGAAGCGTGAGCAGTTCGTGCAAGACAAGCCCGCTATGTTGAGCGCATTGCTGCAGTGGTGCGAGTCTCTCCCGCAGCGCGAATAGCCTGCAAACCGTCTGAACTGGTAAGAATCGCCAAGCGCGCGGGTCGATGTTCGAATCCTGACCCGCGACTTCCGAGCCCCCTTCTAGTCCCAAGCCCCGATCCTCAAGCCCTCAGCCCTGCCCCTCAATGCGCCCTTGAGCGTGCGCATGCGGCGTCTATGAAGTTCCTCCAGCGCTTCGGGGCGTTCTCGACGATGAAGTCGATGACGGTGGCGAGCTCGCCCTAGTCGAGCCCGCGCCGACGCACTCTCTTGAGGTCGCACGAGAATGACGGCGCGAACGCCGCCCTGAGCCGCACGCTCACGCCGTCGCCTAGGACTTCGCCGGCATGGCGGCCCAGATGGCGGACTCTGGGGCGATTACGCCGCAGGTGCCCTCAGCGATGGCCGGTGGCACCGTAGCGGTGTCGGCTTAATACCCGCGGCGTTAGCTTTTTGGAGCGCAGTGCCTTGTTTCGGCAGGCACGGAAGCCTTCCTCTCGCTGCCGAAAGCAATCGTAAAAGTATCGCGGCCCTTGGGCGGTGTCGGGGTTCCGTGCGAACGTGCGGGGAATTAGTGAAGCAGGGCGGGACAGTTGGCTTGGATGTCGTAGCCGCAGTAGCTAGGCACAGGTAGGTGATTTTCGCGTATGTAGAAAAATTTAGGCTAGATAGACTACAAATGTGGAATCAAAACGAATCAGTGAATTCAACAAATATGGAAAGAAAGTGAAGGGGGATCCATTAAAACCGAGATTCTACAAAAGTGCAGGTAGAAGGGCGTGTCTTTATTGGCTAAAAAACAGCCGGTGATTCTCCGGTGATTCCCTGATGATTCCTGATAAAAAAAGGCCAGGCACAAGGTGCCTGACCTGCAAACTTCTGGTCGGGACGACTGGATTCGAACCAGCGACCCCTTGACCCCCAGTCAAGTGCGCTACCAAGCTGCGCCACGTCCCGAAGCTTTTGTTTGTTGCTCTGCTCTCGCTCGCAACAGGGAGTATAGTAACCCGAAACTTTATCCTTGTGCAAGAACTTTTTTACAATTTTTGAAGCAAGTCCAAAATTGTATCTGCGAGCTGGGGTTTTGTTAGTACGGGAAGTTCTTGCGTGCCCACTGTACTCACTATCCAGGCCTTGTTGGTATCGGTCCCAAAGCCCGAATCGGCGCGCGAGACATCGTTGGCGATAATGGCATCGCAACCCTTGCGCACGAGTTTGCGCTGCGCGTACTCCACGACGTTATCGGTCTCGGCCGCAAAGCCGATTACACGGCGATCGCCCTTTTGGCTTGAGAGCTCGGCCAGGATGTCAACGGTCTCGACGAGCTCAATTCGATCCAGGCGCTCGTTGGCCTTTTTGAGTTTATGGTTCGCCGGGGCCGCAGGCGTGTAGTCGGCGACGGCGGCGGCACAAATGGCCGCGTCGGCCGTCTGGAAGGCGCTCAGCGCAGCCTGGAGCATTTCCGCGGCGGTTTGTACGCGCACGCACGCTACACCGCGGGGAACGTCGAGCGATGTCGGTCCCAGCACAAGCGTGACGGCGGCACCGCGGCGCGCGGCCTCCCCCGCCAGGGCGATGCCCATCTTGCCCGATGAACGGTTGCCTATGAAGCGCACGGGGTCGATCGGCTCGTACGTGGGGCCGGCGGTGATCACGATGCGCTTGCCCACAAGGTCCTGAGGAGCGGGGTCGAGCAGCTTGCAGACGGCCTCGACGATGTCCTCGGGCTCGCTCATGCGTCCCGTGTCCACATCGCCGCAGGCAAGGTAGCCGCTACCCGGACCCACAACGTGGACACCGCGCTCACGCAGCGTGGTCATGTTGGCCTGCGTGGCCGGCGCCTTACACATGCCATTGTTCATGGCTGGTGCGACCACGATAGGACGCGGCGTGGCAAGCAACGTAGTGGAGATGAGGTCATCGGCGATGCCGTTGGCCATCTTGGCGATGATATTGGCCGTCGCGGGCGCCACGACCACCAAGTCGGGCTCCTGCGCCAGCGAGATATGGTGGATGGGGTCGGAGGGGTCGTCGAACAGACCTACAGCGACCGGCTCGCCCGTGAGCGCGCGAAAGGTGAGCGGGCCCACAAACTCCGTGGCATGCTCGCTCATAACGACCTTGACGCGGGCGCCGCGCTTTTGCAGCAGGCGCACGATATTGCACGACTTATAGGCGGCGATCCCGCCGGTAATGCCCAGCAGGATCGTTTTGCCCTCAAGTTGCATTGAATGGTCGGGTGCCGTCGTCATTGTTAGGCTTCCTTGTTGGGGAGCACGAGCAGGCGGTGGCAGTACGGGCAGTGCGTAATCTCACTACCGTCGTGGTTGAGGTCGCTCATGGACGACGCCTGCAGCGCGGTGTGGCAGACCGTGGGGATGTTGCCCTTGATGGTCTCGACGGCCAGGCCACGGAACTGCTTGAGCAGACGCTCGTAGTCGGTGAGCACGTCGGTCGGCAGCGTGGCGGCAAGCGCGGTGCGCTCCTTGGTGGCGGCATCAATCTGGGCCTGCAGGTCGGCGGCCTTGGCACGGGCGGCCTTGGTGTCGGCCTTTACGCCCTCCTCGAATTTGGCGATGATGGCCTGCGCGCGAGCCTCACGGTCGAGCGCCTCCTTGTGGGCGACAACGACATCCTTGCGGGTGTGCTCAATCTTGTCCAGTCGCTTGGCCAGGGTGGCGAGCTCGTTTTCCAGATCCTGGACCTCGCGGTAGTCAGAGCCGTCGAAGTGGCGTTTCTTGGCAGCCTCGATGGCGTTGTTGGTCTGGATCTCGGTGGTGTTGAGATCGTCCAGCTCAATGTCGAGGTCCTTGCGCTGAGCATAGAGCTTGGTCATTTCGGAATTAAGCTTTACATAGGTTTTGCGCTTTGAGGCGAGCTCCTTGAGCTCCGGCATATTGGCAAGTTCGCTCTTGTTGCGGGCGAGCTCCAAATCGATCTGTTGCAGCTTGAGTAGCGTAGCGCCGGCGCTCATAAGTTCTCTCCTTTTGTCACAGTCCACCATTGGCAAGGGTTCAGTATTTTAATCGCATGACGGGGGTCGACCCCGGCGTCAACCGCAGAGTTCATCAAGATATCCACGAACGGCTCCTCGGAGCGATCGTGGCCGAGCAAGATCACGCTCAGCCCGCGCAAGGCAAGATCTTGCGCCACGTGATAGCCCGCCTCGCCCGTCACGATGACATCCGCACCGGCGGCGATGGCAGGCTCTCCAAAGTCGCCGAGGGAGCCGCCCAGAATGGCGACGGTGCGGCACGGGCGCTCGGCATCGCCCCATACGCGTGGGTCGCTTCCGAAGGCCGTGGCAGCACGGGCGGCAAGATCGCGCAGCGTGCACGGGTCGTTGAGTGTCGCAAAAACTCCCAGGCCGCAGGCCTCGGGGTCGTCCACGTGCTCCAACGAGCTTGCAGGCGCCGCGTCCAACAGCTTACTTAGGCAGATGCGTGCCTCGTGCGAGCGGTCCAGGTTGGTGTGGAGCGAGATAATGCTCACCCCGCAGCGGGCCGCCTCGTAGAGCGCCGCGCTGCATTGGGGGCGCGTTGCGCTGGGCGGGCAAAAAGACTCGGGCGCCTTGATGTAGACGGGATGATGCGTGAGCAATACGTTGGCTCCGGCTTCCAAGGCGCGCTGCACGTTGTCCCTGGTAGCGTCAAGCGCGCAGGCAACGTCGCGGATCTCGTCGTCGGGGTCGCCAACGGATAAGCCTACGTGGTCCCAGTGCTCGGCGTCCGTCTTGGGATAGCGCGCCAGCAGGGCGCGCTCGAGCTCGGCGACGATCATGCGGCACCTACGATCGAGAGCAGCGTCTGGGCAAAGTCGTCCAGATCGCTCGGATTCACGCGGTCATCGAAGGAGATGCGCAGTGCGCCCAGCGCCTGCTCGCGACCAATGCCCATGGCGCTGAGCACGTGGCTGGGGTCCATGCTGCCGCTCGAGCAAGCCGATCCGGCCGAAACCTCAAAGCCGGCGGCGTCGAGCTTGATGATGAGTTCCTCGGAGTCCATGCCGTCAATATAGATCGATACCATGCCGGGCAGACGGTCGGCCTGCGTGTAGTCGCCCATGGTGGCGTGAATGCGTGGATTGGCCGTGAGCGTGGCGTAGAGCTTGTCGGAAAGGGCTTGCAGCTTCTCGCGATCCTGAGCCACATGGGGCGCCAGAGACGAGGCGGCAGCGGCAAAGGCCAGCTGCGTGCGCAGGTCCTGCGTGCCGGCACGACGTCCGGCTTCCTGTCCTCCGCCAAAGATGCGGGGGCGCAGCGGCGTGCGGCTTTTTAGGTATAACGCGCCGGAGGCTACGGGGCCGCCAATCTTGTGTGCTGCAACGGTCATAGCATCGACGCCCAGCTCGGTCACATCGAGCGGAATATGCAGATAGCCCTGGATGGCATCGGTGTGGAACAGGGCACCCACGGTATGCGCAGCCGCGGCAAGCTCGCGAATAGGCTGTACCACACCGGTCTCGTTGTTGGCGGCCATGATGCTCACGAGCGCGACGTCGTCGCCCAACAAGTCGCTCAGCGCGGCAGGCTCGATGCAGCCCGCACGGCAGGGCTGCACCAGGTCGACGGTAAAGCCGGCGGCACGCAGCAGCGGCAGGTTGTCCAGGATCGAATCGTGCTCGATCGCAGACACGATCACGCGCTCGCGCTTACGATCGCGCTGACGAGCACCCTCGGCAAGTCCGAGGAGCGCCAGCTGGTTGGCCTCGGTACCGCCGTTGGTTAGGATGATCTCGGACGGGCGAACGCGCGCGCCAAAGCTGCGGGCGATCTCGCGGCGTGCAACCTCCAGACGTGCGGCGGCCTTGCGGCCGAGCGAGTGCAGCGAGTTGGGGTTGACGCCTGCAAGCTCGCTTTCGTCGTACTCGCGCTGCGCAAGGAGCGCCTCGGCGCGCATGGGCGTCGAGGCGGCATAGTCAAGATTCACGGGTATGCGGTTTTGACCTGCGGTCATAAGGGTTTATGCCTCCTGTGCGGCCTCGTTGCCCAGCTTCTGCAGCAGCGCAACCTCGGCAGCGGGATCTTCGGACTTAAATACGGCGGAGCCGGCTACCAGGACATCGGCACCGGCCTTGACGACCTCGGCGATGTTTTTGGAAGAGATGCCGCCGTCGACCTCGATCATGGGCGACACGCCGTGGCGCTCGCACATGGCCTTGAGCTCGTGGAGCTTATGCAGCGTGCCCGGGATAAAGCTCTGGCCGCCAAAGCCGGGGTTCACGCTCATGAGCAGCACCATGTCGACGACCTCGATGATGCTCTCGAGCACGCAGACGGGCGTGGCGGGGTTGAGCACCACACCGGCCTTGACGCCGCGCTGCTGCAGATGCGTGAGCGTGCGGTGCAGGTGCGTGGAGGCCTCATAGTGCACGGTGATCATATCGGCGCCGGCGTCGGCATACCAATCGACGGTCTCGTCGGGGTTCGACACCATCAGGTGCGCGTCGACCGGCACCTTGGTGGAGCGCTTGACGGCCTTGAGGATTTCGACGCCAAAGGTGAGGTTGCCGGTAAAGTGACCGTCCATGACGTCGAAGTGCACATAGTCGGCGCCGGCGATCTTGTCGAGCTCGCCCTTGAGGTTGGCCATGTCAGCCGAAAGGACGGACGGAGCGATTTTGATGGAACCCATGGTAGTAGCCTTTCTGCGCTAGTCGGTGAGTCCGTAGAACTCTTGAGAGGGGACGCGGTCGGTAAGGATCTCGAGCGCCCTATCCAAAGTAACACCGTTGTAGAGCGTTTGCTCCACGGCAAAGGTGAGCGGAATGTCTACGCCCAGCGAACGGGCGAGCTCGCTCACGCTGCGGGCGGCGACGGCGCCCTCGACCACCATATGCGTGCGCGCCTGGTACTCGTCGAGCGATACGCCGTGGGCAAACTCGTAGCCGAAGGTGCGGTTGCGCGAATGCTCGGAGGTGCAGGTGGCAATAAGGTCACCCATGCCGGCAAGACCCATGCAGGTCATGGCCTGGCCGCCGCGGGCGTGCACCAGTCGGCTGATCTCGGCCAGGCCGCGCGTCATGATAAGGGCGAGCGTGTTGTCGCCCGCGCCGGTACCGGCGGAAATACCGCACACGATGGCGATGACGTTTTTCATGGCGCCGCAAACCTCGACGCCGGTCATGTCCTGCGACAGGTAGATGCGGAAGGCCGTGGATAGGAGCAGGTCCTTAAAGGTCTCCCCTACCTGCGAGTCTTTGCTGGCGATGACGGCGGCGGAAAGTCCGCCGCGGCATATCTCCTCGGCATGGTTGGGGCCCGAGAGCGCCGCCACACGCATCTCGTTGCCGATCTCGCTGGCGATGACCTCGCTCATGAGCATGCCGGACTCGGGCTCGATGCCCTTGGTAAGGCACAGAACCGGAGTTTCGGTATCGATAAACGGCGCTGCTCGATGGCACACGTCGCGCAGGTGCATGGAGGGCACGGCAAAGATGATCGTATCGGCACCGTCGAGCGCCTGGGCCAGGTCCGTCGTGGCGACAACGTTTTCCGGCAGCACGTAGTCCACCAGATAGCGCGGGTTGCGGTGCTCGCCGTTAATACCGGCGGCCGTCTGCTCACTATGGGCCCACATGGTCACGCGCTCGGCTCGCGCGGCGGCAAGGCCGGCGACGGCGGTTCCCCAGGAGCCGGAGCCAATCAGCGCAACATTCATGACTCTCTCCTACTTATCGTCGGGCTCGGTGACGCGCTTGGTAAACGAGAGTTTGGATTCCTTACCCGTCATGAGCTTATTGATGTTCGCGCGATGGGCCCACACCACGGTGATGCCGATCATCGCCATACAAAACTTGAGGCCCAGGCTGCTGTACGGAAAGACCGCGCAGGCGGCAATGGGAAGACCGATGGCCGCGGCAAGCGAGCCCACCGACACATACTTGGTGATGGCGACGGCCACGATAAACATGCCCAGCAGCGAAAGTCCGATGGGCCAGTACCAGGCGAGTATGACGCCCAGCCCCACGGCGATGCCCTTGCCGCCACGGAAGTTGAGGTAGGGCGAGAAGATGTGTCCCCACACCGCTGCCAGGCAAATGACGCCGAGCATCCAGTCGCCGGCGGCACCGGGAGCCATGATGCTCACCGGGAAGCCATAGCCCACGCTCGCGATGAGCGGACGCGCGATAAGGACGCAGATGGCGCCCTTCAAGCAGTCGAGCAGCAGCGTGAGCGCGGCGACCTTGGGGCCGGCTACGCGCAGGGCGTTGGTGGTGCCGATGTTGCCGGAGCCCGCCTTGCGAATATCCGTGTGGTTGAACACACGGCCCAGGATCAGGCCAAACGGAATCGCTCCGATAAAGAACGAGACCACGGCGCAGATGGCGGTCAGCAGAATCGGATTATGCATCCTTTTGCTCCTTCTTCCTAAAGAAGAGTCGAATGGGCGTGCCGGAAAAATCGAAGGTAGAGCGCATACGGTTCTCCACATAGCGCTGGTAGGTGTCGTTGACCAGGTCGCTGTGGTTGACGAAGAACGTAAACGTCGGCGGGTTAACGCCCGTCTGGGTCACGTAGTGCATGCGCAGGCGACGCTTGCCGTCCACCACGGTGTGGCCAAACTCGCGCAGGTCGGTAAGGAAGGTGTTGAGGCGCGAGGTGGTGATCTTTTGCGAGCGCGTCTTCTCGGCGGCGTCGACCATTGCCCAGATCTTCTCGACGCCACGGCCGGTCAGGGCCGAGATGCGCAGGTACTGGGCCCAGGGAGCCATGACGCCCAGACGGCGGTCGACGGTCTCCATGCAGGCCTTGCGCTTGCGGTCGTCGTCGAGCAGATCCCACTTGTTGAGCAGTACGACGATGGCGCAGCCGCGTTCGATGGCCAAGCCCATGACCTTCTGGTCCTGCTCGGTAACGCCCACGGAGGCGTCGACGACGAGCAGTGCCACGTCAGCACGGTCGATGGCGCGCAGGCCGCGGACCATGGAGTAGTACTCGATGTTCTCGTACACGGTGCTCTTCTTGCGAATGCCCGCGGTGTCGACCATGCGGTAGTGCTTGCCGTTGCGCTCCACGACGGTGTCGATGGCGTCGCGCGTCGTGCCGGCGATGTTTGACACGATAGAGCGGTCGGCGCCCAGGATGCGGTTGAACAACGAGGACTTACCGGCATTGGGGCGGCCGATGATGGCGACGTTCAGCGCGTCGGGGAACTCGTCGGCGACCTCGTCCTCCTCCTCGGGCAACAGGGCAACGATGTCGTCGAGCAGGTCGCCCGTGCCGTGGCCGTGCAGGGCCGAGAGCGGCGTTGGCTCGCCGATGCCGAGCGAATAAAACTCCCAGATGCTGTCGTTTTCGCGATCGGGGTTGTCGAGCTTGTTCACCAGCAGAAAGACCGGCTTGTCGCAGCGCTTGAGCATGCGGGCGACCGACTCATCCTCCTCGGTGACGCCGGTGCGGCCGTCGACCACAAACAGGATGACGGCGGCTTCTTCGGCGGCGGCGAGGGCCTGGTCACGGATGGACGTGGCAAAGACGTCATCGCTCTTGAGCGGCTCGATGCCACCCGTGTCGACGATGGTGAACTCGCGGCCGTTCCAATCGGCCGTGTGGTAGGAGCGGTCGCGCGTTACGCCGCGGGACTCATGGACGATGGCGTCCGAGGTCTGGGCCAGGCGGTTAACGAGCGTGGACTTGCCCACGTTGGGGCGTCCGACGACGGCGACGATAGGTTTCATCTGCACTCCTTTAATGGGTAGGGTCAGTGGAAATGTTAGAGCCTGCGGGCACAATGCCAAGGATATGCTCCAGGGTATCGAGCAGCTCATGCGGCATGGTCGACACCACATGAACCTCGGCGCCGCGAGCTTCAAGGCTTGCGAGTAAATCGTCACGATGATACTCGTCAAGCGTCATGCCGTCAGCGTTGAACATGAGCTTAGGCACAAAGAGCATAACCCCCGAGAGGTCCTGCGGCAGCTGCTCCAGAATGTCGCAGGCGACGATGAGGCCGGTCACGTCCACGTTGCCGCCAAAGTAACGGTTTTCGATAGCGGTGACGGTGCCGGCAAGGCCCCGTGGCGACTCCACAAAGCGCGCCACGGTGTCGCGCGCGCTGGCGCCGGAGAGGCACAGGAGGCGCTGGTTGCGCCCGGCGATGCCAGCGCGAACGCGGGCCAGACGCTCGGCGTCGGCGGCAAGCACGTCGTCGGTCTCGTCCAGATACGAGCGGATCATACCGATGCCGTCGTAATACTGCGGGTAGCCGTCGTAAAAATCGGCCTGGGGTGGCTCGATGCCGGCGTCCAGATAGAACTCGTCGCTCATCTGGAAGGTGTGGCGGCCAAAGCGCTTGTAGGCACGATCCTGGAAGGGACGGATCATGGCAATGGTTTCGCGCGCGAGCTCAGGTTTGTCGCTGTATGACCAGGTAAAGCGTCTCTGGTGCTTGGTAAAACCGAGCGGCACAATGCCCAGGCTCGTGATCTGCTCGTGCTCCTCGCAAAAGCGTAGGGTCTTTTGCAGCTCCTCGCCGTCGTTCATGCCGGGGCACAGCACAATCTGCGCATGAATCTCGATGCCGGCGGCCATGATGGTCTCGAGCACGTCCATGCCGCGCTGGGCGTTACGGCCCATCATGCGGCGGCGGACGTCGGGGCTTACGGCATGGACCGACACGTTCATGGGACTCATATTGCGGTCGATAACGTTTTGCACGTCCTCGTCGGAAAGGTTCGTGAGCGTGACAAAGTTGCCCTGTAAAAAACTTAAGCGGTAATCGTCGTCGCGGATGTAGAGCGTGGAGCGGCCGCCCTTGGGCAGCATGGTCATAAAGCAGAACACGCAGGCGTTCACACAGGTACGCATGCCGTCAAAGATAGGGCCATCGAACTCAAGGCCCCAGTCCTCGCCGGGAAAGCGGTCGAGTACAACGGGGGTGACGGTGTTGTCGCGCGGGTCGAGAACCTCTAGGTCGACAGTGTCCTCGTCGGCCTCCCAGAGCCATACGATCATGTCGGTGAGTGCCTCACCGTTGACCGCGAGCACGCGCATGCCCGGCTCGATACCCACATCCCATGCGGGCGATTCGGGACGCACGTTCTTTACGAGCGCGCCCTCACCCGGCTCGGGGTCGCGGCTGCGCCCGTAATCGGCCACCTCGGCGGCGTATGCGGGTACGGTCTGGTCCATGATTAGCGACAAAGCTCCTTGATGCGCGCAACGGCGCGTTCGATGTGTTCTTGCGGAGTTGAGGCTCCGGCGGTGATGCCGATGCGGCGCGCGTTGGCAAACCATGCGGCCTCAAGCTCGGAGGCTTCCTCGATGTGATGGGTGTGCTCGCAGACATCGGCACAAATCTGTGCCAGGCGGCGCGTATTGCCCGAATTTTTGCCGCCCACGACGACCATGCAGTCGCAGCGGTTGGCAAGTGCAGCCGCCGCCTGCTGGCGCTCGCTCGTGGCAGCGCAGATGGTGTTGATCACGCGTAGTTCCTGCACACGCGGAGTGATGGAGGCCACGACCTCGGCCAAGTTCTGCGCGGTTTGGGTGGTCTGCACGACCAGGCCCACCTTGCCCTTGAGCGGCAGCGCGTCCGCATCGGCGGCGCAACTCACGACCTGCGCGTCATCGCCGGCGTGACCCAGGATGCCCTCAACCTCGGGGTGGCCCGGCTCGCCCACGACAATCACACGGTAGCCCTCGCGCACCAGGCGCTCGGCCGCCACGTGGACCTTCTTGACGTAGGGGCAGGTGGCATCGACCACAGTAAGGCCGCGCTCGCGAGCAGCCTCGATGACCTGCGGCACCACGCCGTGCGCGCGAATGACCACGGTGCCCGATGCGGCGTCGTCCAAGGTGTCTGCCAGACCGACGCCTGCCTCGGCGAGCTCGCGCACCACGATGGGGTTATGGATGAGCGGGCCCAAGGTGTGGACCTGAGCGCTCTCCCCTGCCTGCGGCGCGGCGGCCAGCGCCATGTCGAGTGCACGCTGAACGCCGTAACAGGTGCCGGCATGCGCTGCGATTTCGATGGTGGGGACGACCTCCTCAGCGGCGGCCGAGGCGGTATTCATGACGTTCTCGCCCATGGCTAGAACCTGCCGGGGTGCTCGGCGCACAGGTCGTCGCGCATGGCGTAGACGCGGCTCATGGCCTCGGACTCAAACCATGCCAGGCGCTCCTTGCGCTTGAGCTCGACCGGTGCATCGGATAGCGAGATGGCCTTGCCGGCACGGATCCAGCACTTTTTGGGGCGCATGAGCTTTTTGCCCGCAGGCGTGATATCGGACCAGCCGCAGATGGCGAGCGGGTTGACGGGCGCCTTGCCCATCTGGGCGATAAGCGCAAAACCGCCGTGGACCTCGGGCTTGATCTCACGCGAGCGGATGCGCGTGCCCTCGGGGAAGATCAGGACGTCCTCGCCGCGCTGCAGCGCGTGCTGGGCGGCGCGCAGGCACTTCATGTCGGCGGTGCCGCGCTCGACGGGAATGCCGCCCACGCGGCTAAAGGCCCAGCGCACGATCTTGCTCTTGGCAAACTCGGACTTAAAAATGGGGCGAATGCGGCGGCCGCCAAAGAATAGCGCCGTCTCTACGGCCAAGAGCTCGGCCATCGAGGTGTGGTTGCAGATGACCACGCTGCCGCGGCCTTCCTGGCGCTCAAACAGCAGGTCGCTGTCCTCTACCTTCCAGCGCCACATGAGCTTGGAGAAGACCCACAGGATGCCCATGACCACGAAGACGGTGCCGCGGATGAGCACGGGGAACTCGGCATAAGGCGCGTTGTAGTAATCCTCGGGCGTCTGTTTAAACAGGCGCATGAGCTACCTCCTTTGGTTGATGAGGTCCTCGATTATCGAGACGACCTCGTCGATGGTATGTGCGGTGGAGTCGACGTGCACGGCGTCCTCGGCGGGCACGAGCGGCGCGACCTCGCGGCTGCTGTCGAGCTTGTCGCGCTGCTTGAGGGCGTCGAGCGTCTCGTCGACCTCGGCCTCGAGCTGCTCTTCGGTGGGCGGCTGGGCGTCGTTTTGGTGGCGCTGCAGCACGCGGCGACGGGCGCGCTCGCGCGGGTCGGCGGTCAGGAACACCTTGACCTGCGCGTTGGGGAACACGACGGTGCCGATGTCGCGGCCCTCGGCCACGATATCGCGGTCCTCGGCGGCGCGGCGCTGATGGATGAGCATGGCGGCGCGTACGCCCGGGTAGGCCGAGACCTTGGAGACGTTGGCGTCCACCTGCGGGGTGCGAATGGCAGCCGAGGCGTCCGCGCCGTCGATGGTCAGGCGCGTGTCCTCGCCGGTGCCGTTGGTAAAGCGAATCTCGATTTGCGCGGCGAGGGCGTCGATGGCAGCTTCGTCGTCCAGATCGATGCCGCGGTCGAGCGCGGCGAAGGTGACGGCGCGATACATGGCGCCCGTGTCGAGCTTGTTAAAGCCCAGCTGGCGGGCGATCTCCTTGGCGATGGTGGACTTGCCGGAACCGGCGGGGCCGTCGATGGCGACGATCATGCAATGCTTCCTTTCGGTGGTTGACGTGCTGGTATGGGGCGCGGGCGCTGCGGCTTGGCGGACTGGCTAGCCCGTGTAGCGCTCGCGGTAGGTGTTGCGCTTGGGCGCGGAGCCGTGGCTGCCGTGGTGGCGCGTGCGAGTCGCGGGGTTGGCCGCCGGCGCGGCGGCGCGCTTGGCGCCGGCCTGCTTGGGCGGGATGCCGCCGGCCTTGAGGATCTGCACCTCGCGGTCGGTGAGCTCGCGCCACGAGCCCTTGGCCACGTCCTTGAGCTCCAGGCCGGCAAAGTTACAGCGGTGCAGGCGGATCACCGGGTGGTGGATCTTGCTCAGCATGCGCTTGACCTGGTTCTTACGCCCCTCGCGGATGATGACCTCCACGGCGGTTGTGCCGGGCTTCACACCCTGCGGAGCCACCGCCTCGGCCTCGCGCGCGGTAATGACGCGGCAGATCGCCGGCTGGCACAGGCCGTCGTCGAGCTCGATGCCGCGGCGCAGCGGTTCCAAGTCGCGATCGGTCAGGTGGCCGTCCACGAGCGCCTGGTAGGTCTTGTAGACGTGCTTGCTGGGGTGCAGCAGGTCCTGCGACAGGTCGCCGTCGGTGGTAAAGAGCAAAAGGCCCGTGGTGTCGCGGTCCAGACGGCCCACCGGGAAGAGCCCCGGAAAGCGGTCACGCGGGACCAGGTCGGCCACGCAGGGGCGCTCCTGCGGATCGCTCATGGTGGTGAGGTAGCCGGTCGGCTTGTAGAGCATCAGGTACACGGCACCCTGGTTGAGCTTGACGGGCATACCGTCAACCTCGATATGGTCGCGGTCCACATCGACCTTGGTGCCCAGTTCGGTCGCGACCTGGCCGTTGACGGTCACGCGGCCGGCGGTCATCAGGTCCTCCGAGCCGCGGCGGCTCGCAACACCCGCGCGCGCCAAAAAGCGCTGCAGGCGCATGGTGTGCGGGTAGACGGGCTGTGAGACGGACTTGTGCGTATCCGCATTGGGCGTCGCAGCGCCGGCTGCGTGTGAGGTACGCGTCTCCCCTGCTTCGCTAGTCCTCGTCATGCGTATCCTCCGCAGCGTCGTCGGTGGCAAGTGTTTCCTCGCTACCGACTGCCTCGACATCCTCAACATCGGTATCCAGCAGCTCGCGCTCTTCGTCTAGGTCCTCGACCTGTTCCTCGAGCGTAGACTGAATGCTGCGGCCGCTCAGGCGCTCGCGGATAAATTGACGCGACTGCTCGTCGGGGGCAAACTGCTCCAGATCGGGAAGGTCGCGGGTGGAGCGCAGACCGAACTTCTCCAAAAAGGCGTTGGTCGTGCCGTAAATGATGGCCTGACCGCGCTGGGGGTCGCGACCGAGCTCGCGCACCAGACCCTTGTCAACGAGCGACGCGATGACGCCGTCGGAGTTGACGCCGCGGATGCCCTTGACCACCTCGCGCGTAACGGGCTGGTGGTAGGCGATGACGGCCAGGGTTTCGAGCGCCGCCTGCGACAGCTTTTGCGTATCCCAGCTCAGCACATAGGACTCGACCACATCGTGGTAGGCGGGATGCGTAAACAGGCGCCAGCCGCCGGCAACCTCGCGCAGCTGAAAGCCGCGATTGGCCTCCTCGTACTCAACTTTGAGCTCGGCCAAAAGCGACGCGCACTCGCCCGGGGCGATATCCAGCGCATCTGCCAGCGCGGGCGCACTGACGGGATCGCTCGAAACCAGCAACAGCGCCTCGAGGGCGCCTTTGAGGCTGTTTGCCTCTAGCGTGGAAAGGGTTGACACGGTAGCCGCTCCTATTCGGTGAGCTCGGGGCCCTCGCCGGGCACGTAGGCCTCGGCGCCCTCGACGCGGTTGATGCGGATGGTTCCAAAGATCTCGTCCTGGCTCAGGGTGAGCGAGCCTCGCTTGGCGAGTTCGAGCATGGCCAGGAAGGTGACGACGAGCTGCTCGGTGGTGGCGTCGCCGTCCAGCAGCTCGCGGAAGGTGCAAGTTTGGTGCGCCATGGTAAAGCGGTCGACCGAGGCCACCGTCAGGTCGAGCGGCACGCGATGCGGCGCCACGTGCTCGGCCTCCAGCAGGAAGGTCTGGCGCTTGCCGTCCAGGTCGGCGCAGATGACGGCGAGGCCGCGCAGGGTAATGCCGGCCAGGTAGTCGGGCATAAGGCCCAAAAACTCGGGGTCGGGGCCGGCCACGCGCGGATGCATGCGGCTTTCGGCCTGCATGCGCGCGCCAAGGGCCGCCGCCGCGCCCTTAAACTGCTTGTAGGCGATCAGGCGCTGGATCAGGACCTCGCGCAGGGCGTCGCCGTCGAGTGCACTGAGCTCTTCGAGGTCTTCGTCAATCTCGTCATCGTCGACGGATTTGCTGGGGGCCTCCTGCGGCACCAGCGAGGCGGCCTTGATGTCCAAAAGGGTTGCCGCGACCAGTAAAAAGTCGCTCGCCACGTCCAGGTCCAGCGCCTCAATACGCTCGACCTCGGCCAGGTACTGCTCGGCCACCTCGCTAATAGAGATGGCGCCGATATCAACTTTTTGGCGGGTTACCAACTGCAGCAGCAGGTCGAACGGTCCGCTGTAGACCTGCGTCGACACGCGATACGACATCTTCGACCTCCTTTGACGGCGCCTTCGCGGCGCGGTTTGGGTGCATGTTGCGACCGTTTTGCACGGTCGACCTGTAAGTTTACCCTAGATGCCGGCGATTGCGAAGTTAAGCAGCTGCCCAGCGAGCGGATACACGGTAACGTCGAAATAGCGGCCGATCACATCGATGCCGGTCCACATGGGCAGCAGATACAGCACGATGATAAGGATCGGCATGGCGTATTGCTGCAGTTGGTAGTAGTTGGTGAGTGCCTTGCCTTTGAGAAACGGCACGATGATAGATGAGCCGTCGAGCGGCGGAATCGGGATGAGGTTAAAGAACGCAAGCGACAGGTTGACCACGATAAAGGTGGCGCCGAAGTTCATGATTTGGGACGCCACGGCAAAGGACATGCTGGTGTAGAGGTTGCCGTATGCTGCGTGCATGATGGCGGCCGCAAGGCACGCCAGTGCGATGTTCGATGCGGGGCCGGCCGCGCTCACCAAGACCTCGTCGCGCTTGGGGTGCTTAAGATTGTTGAGGTAGACGGGCACGGGCTTAGCGAAGGCGAACACCGGGCCGCCGGCCGCGAGCATGAGCAGCGGTAGGATGATGGTGCCAAACGGGTCGATATGGTTGAGCGGGTTGAGCGAGACGCGGCCGCGCGAACGGGCCGTTTTGTCGCCGAGCGCCCAGGCCGCGGCGGCGTGTGCGCTCTCATGGATCACGATGCCCACGATGACGGCGACGGCGCTGGCAAGCAGGTTCATGAGGTAGCTACTGGACATGGCGCTCCCCTAGCGGACGCGGCGCGAGGCGCGCGTGAGCAGGTAGTCGGCCACAAACAGGATGACGGCCACGATGGCGTAATCCAGACGGAACACGCCGCCGAAGGGCGATGTGATGACGCCGTATCCGGCGATGGCGCTCGGCAGCGCGCGCGAAAGCTCAACGACAAAGCCCACAATCTGCAGCTTGGCGGTGAGGCCGCTAAAGCACAGCAGCACGGTCATCGCGCTCATAAAGATGCCGCAGATACGACAAGCGATGGCGATGATGCTCATCGCCACGGCAGCGGCCTTACGAGAGTTCACGCGCGGTCTCCTCTTCGATTTGGGTGGAAAGCTCCAGCCATTCGTCCTCGAGCTTGGGCAGCTCTTGCTTAAGGCCGTTATATTCCCCCAGCGCGGCGTTGAACTTATCCTGATCGGCATAAAGCTCTTCGCTTGCCATCAATTCCATAAGCTCGTCATAGCGGGCACGCTTTTTGTCGAGCTCTGCCTCGATCTTCTTGAGCTGATTGCGAACGCCCTTGAGCTTTTTGTTGAGCGCGGCGCGGGCCTGGGCCTCGGCGCGCTTTTGCTCCTTGGTCTTTTTGCCCTCGGCCGGCTTGGGGGCCGCAGCGGGGGTATCGGCCTGGGCGGCGCTGGCTTTGGTGGGCTTGGTCGTGGCCGGTGTGCTCTCCCCTGCCGCCTCGGCGGCGCGGGCCGCGAGATCCTCGCGCTTGTAGAGGTAGTAGTCGTAGTCGCCGTCATAGACCGTGACCTTGCCATCGCGGATGTCGATCACGCGGTTGGCCACGGCTCGCACCAGGTGCTCGTCGTGACTGATCAGAACAATGGTGCCGGGGAAGTTTTGTAGGGCGTTCTCGAGCATGTCCACCGAGTCGATGTCCAAGTGGTTGGTGGGCTCGTCCAGGCACAGAAGTGCCTCGGGGGCCACGAGCATCTTAGCCAGGGCCAGACGTGCCTTTTCGCCGCCGGAAAGAACGCGAACCTGCTTTTCGATAGAATCGTTGTCGCTAAACAGGAAGGCGCCCAGCAGGCTGCGCTGCTGCGGCACGGTCCACTTGGGCGTAACGGTGTCGATTTCTTGCAGGACGGTGTTGGACTCGGTCATGCCTTCGAGCGCGTGCTGGGCGTAATAGGCCACGCCCACGTTGGTACCTAGTTCGCGCGTGCCGGTAGTGGGCGGCTCCAGGCCGGCGATGATCTTCATGAGGGTGGACTTGCCGGCGCCGTTAGGGCCGACGAGCGCCACGTGCTCGCCGCGATAAAGTTTGAGGTCGATATCGCTATAGATGTGCTTGTTGCCGTAGGACTTGGACACGCCCTTCAGGCCCACGACCATGTCGCCGGAGCGCGGCGGGTCGGGGAACTTAAAGTCGATGTGCTTGTGGCCCTCGGGCAGGATGACGAGCTCCTTTTTGATCTGCTCGATCTTGCGGATGCGCTCCTGCGCCTGGGCGGCTTTGGTGGGCTTGTAGCGGAACTTGTCGACGAAGACCTGCATGTGGGCGATGTCGCGCTCCTGGGCGGCACGCTTGGCGCGCATCTGCTCCAGGTTGTCCTCGCGCTGCTTGAGGTAGCTGCTGTAATTGCCGGTGTAGGTGGTCACGCGGCGGTTCTCGAGCGCGGCGACGTGGTCGACGCAGGCGTCCATAAAGGCGCGGTCGTGGCTGACGATGAGCACGGCGCCGTCGTAGTTGGCGATAAAGCCGCGCAACCACTGGACGCTTTCGAGGTCCAGGTGGTTGTGGGCTCGTCCAGAAGCAGCAGGTCGGGATGGCGCAGGAAGAGTTTGGCCAGCGCGATGCGCATCTGCCAGCCGCCCGAGAACTCGGAACACGGGCGCTCAAAGTCGGTGACCTTAAAGCCCAGACCGGACAGGATCTTGCGGGCATTGCTTTCGAGCTCGTAGCCGCCCAAGTGCTCAAAGCGGTCCTGGACCTGGCCGTACTCGTTAAGGAGCGCGTCGACGTCCTTGCCCTGCTCAGAGAGCTCGGTGATCTGGGCCTGCAGCTCGTTGGCGCGCTCACCCATGCGGCGGATTTCCTTGGCGGCGGCCATGACCTCGGCGAGGATGGTCGTGTCCTTGTGCTCCAGGTTGGTTTCCTGCTCGAGGTAGCCCACCTGACAGTCCTTGGAGTACTGGACCTGGCCGGCGTCGGGGCTGTCGATACCCATGATGATTTTGAGCATGGTGGTTTTGCCGGCGCCGTTGGGTCCCACGAGCGCAAAGCGCTCGCCGGGGTTGATCTGAAAGGACGCGCCGCTAAAGAGGACGCGCGCGCCGAAGCTTTTTTCGATCTTGTCGACCAGGAGTATCATGGTGCCGCCTTTGACCTTGTGTGCCTATAT
>ENA-OQIL01000005-OQIL01000005.1-human-gut-metagenome-genome-assembly--contig:-NODE-5-length-144740-cov-27.303832_pt1 | contig 144740 bp, 109 predicted proteins | sample MGYA00242583_ERZ504748 | MGnify/ENA primary metagenome ERZ504748 (study PRJEB26092, sample SAMD00036191) | human gut metagenome | host: Homo sapiens | study: EMG produced TPA metagenomics assembly of...
AAGGCGCTGCCCCTCGCGGACCTCCCGTCGGCGGCGGACTCGCCCTCCCGCCAGTACTTGGCGACCGTGTGCCGGTCCATGCCGTGCCTCCTCGCGATCTCGCTGAAGTTCGGCTTCGCGCCGGACCCCCTGTAGACGTTCAGCTCTCCCATTACGTTTCGCTCCATATCCCGCTCCTCCCGGGTCGGATACCCGATCGGAGCATAGTTCCGTTAGCGCAGTTGGTGAAAGTACGTTAGCGGGGCCGGCGAAAGCGCGTTAGCGCATTCGGCGAGATACGTTTGCGAAAGTGGTCATTTTTAGATTAGCGCTAACAGCGGAGACGGGACGCACGAGGGATACGGGAGAGGGGTCGGGGCGGTCGGCGGCTGCCGGAGCTATCGCCCACCCCGGGGGATGGTTGGCGGACCCGTCGCCCGGGCACGCCCCCGGAGAGGCCGGGGTGCCCGGGGCCGGGGCCCCGGGGCCGGGCGCCCTAGTTCTCCTCGGCCTCCTCGGCGAGGCGCTGGGCGGCCAGCTCGGGGGTGAGGCCCTTGTACTCGGTCTCGCGGCCCTTGGCGCTGACGACGCGGACGACCTCGCCGATGAGCACGAGCACGATGAAGATGACGATCATCGGGACCTTCTCGCCGACCTCGGCGGCGGAGAACGGCACCAGCGTCGCGACGATGGCCAGGACCAGCTCGATGCAGGGGATGGCCAGCATGACCTTCATCATCGCGCCCTTGAACGGGAACGTGAAGATGCGCTCGCGGTCCGGGTCGTTCCTGCGGAGGTTGAGGAACGCCGGGAACATCGGGATGTAGGTGAGCAGCAGGAAGACGACGGAGGTGCCGAAGAGCATCCAGAAGACGCCGTTGGAGATGGCGTCGACGGGAACGAGCTGCAGGCAGAGGACCAGGGAGGCGACGACGGCGTTGACCAGGTTGGCGCCGTTGGGCATGTCGTCCTCGGAGACCATCGAGGCGAAGACCTTGGGCATGTTGCCGTGCTCGGCGGCGTAGCGGGCGACGGAGTTGACGCCGAAGGACCAGGCGGCCATGTTGGCGAACAGGGTGATCAGGAAGGCGATGCAGATGACCTTGAAGAGCACGGAATCGCCCACCATGGTCTGGACCGCGACGATCATGCCGTAGTCGGGGTCGATGGAGTCGGCCGGGATGGCGGCGCCGATGCCGAAGCCAGCGAACAGGTAGATGACGGCAATAGCCACGCCACCGACGACGATAGCCTTGGGGATATCGCGAGCGGGATCGGCCATGTCATCGGTCATGGTGCAGATGACCTCGAAGCCCATGAAGTTGAAGATGATGATGGACAGGTAGCCCAGGGCGTTGGTGTTGGTGAGCTCGGGCAGGAAGGTGGCGGCGGACATGTCGCTCGCGAAACCGTTCTCCATGGCATACCAGATGCCCAGGGCGCCGACGATGACGGCTACGGCGACCTTGATCAGGGCGCCACCGTTGAGGACCCACTCGGAGTCGGCCGCCTTGGAGCGGCCCATGAGGTAGACGATCCACACGAAGGCGAGCTCGATGCCCATCTTGGCGATCAGGTTGAACTCGACGCCAAAGACCATGCCCAGGATGTCGGGGAACATGGTCGCCAGCGAGGCGATCCACAGGGGGTAGTTGACCCAGTAGTAGTACGAAATGCGGGCGCCCCACTTGTCGCCCAGGCCATCGCGTACCCAGTCGTAAATGCCGCCCTCGCCGTCATAGGTGGTGCCGAGCTCGGCGACGACCATGCCGTAAGGGAGCAGGAAGGTCAGGATCAGGAAGATCCACCAGAAGAACTGCTGGTTGCCGATGGCAGCAGCAGGAGCGGCGGCCTCGCAAACGAAGACGACGCAGATGATGGTCGAAATGACCGTCAGGAAGGAAAGCTTTTTCTTTCCGTCACTCATATTTAATCCTTTGCTCAGTCGTTTTCAGACAGGGCGCCAGTGCTTACGCGCAGTGGCGCAGATGATGGGCAGCAAGAGACAAGCATCTGCTGCCGCCCATCAGAAAGCATCGTACAGGCCATACCACACGTCGGTGTAGATGAAGTCGGCGCCCTTGATGCACTCGGTTGTCGTCGGAGACTTTGCGGTTCTCCTCGCCGATGGCCATGAGGTCGCCCATCTCCTGCGAAGGCGGGCGAGCCGCAGCTCACCCGACCTGGTACGTCTTACAGACCGTGCTTACCGAGAGCGGCCATGCGCTCATTGATGGTGGCGCGGTATGCCGCGGCCTTCTGCTCGTCGGGCTCGCTCTGGGGGCACAGAGTGGCCAGGATGGCGCGAATGGAGTGCTTGCGGTTCTCGGCCTCGACCCAGCACAGGGAGCGCTCGGGATCGTCCATGACCTCGTCGACGACTTCCTCGCCACGGTTGGCGGGCAGGCAGTGCATGAACATGCTGTTCGGACCGGCAACGTTCATCATATCCCAGGTCACCTGGTACTTCGGATAGAACACATCCATGTAGCTGGAGCTGGAGACTTCACTGTCGTAGAGGCCGTACCACACATCGGTGTACACGAAGTCGGCGCCCTCGATGCAGGAAATGTCGTCGGAAATGGTGATGGTGCCGCCGGAGACCTTGCAGTTCTCCTCGCCGATAGCCATGAGATGCTTGCCGAACTCGGCGCGCTCCTCATCGGTGCCTATATGCAGGCAGCCGTCGGGAATCTGATGCCCCTTCGGCCCGAACTGCACGAAGTCTATGCCCATCTTCGTGCAGATGAACATGAGCGACGCGCAGGTCTGGGTGGCATCGCCGATCCAGGCAAACTTGCAGTCCTCGATCTTCTTACCGGCGGGCAAGTTCTCGATCATGGTCATGAGGTCGCCGAGCTCCTGGGTGGGATGGTTGTACTCGCTCATGCCGTTGATGACGGGGGCCGCGGAGTACTTCGCCAAGCTCACTACATCCTTATGACGATCGACGCGGGCCATGAGGATGTCGACGAGGCTTCCCATAACGCGGCCGGAGTCCTCGATGGACTCATGGCCACCCAGTTGGATGGAGCCGGGGCCGAAGAACTGGGCGTGACCGCCGAGGTCGCTCATGGCCGTCTCGAAGGAGATGCGGGTACGGGTGGACACCTGCTGGAAGATCATGCCGAGGGTCTTGTCCTTCAGCAGGTGCGGGTACTCGCCGCCCTCCTTGATGAGCCCCTTCATGGCGATGGCCAGATCTACCATGCCGAGCAGCTCTTCTTTTGTGAAGTCGTTGGTGTCGATGTAATCCTTGACCATTGAAATCTCCTTCAAAATTCGTTGGCCGGACCGCCCCTTGCGGACCGCGCCCCCATGAAGCGCCCCGAAATGAGCGAGACGCTCCCTTGCGCCACACAGCATGGGGCGCACCCGTAGTTTTGAGAAGAAATAACCAGGATTATTTCCAGATTACATTAGCTCACCGCACACCTTACCCTGGCTAATCCTAACTAATCCTAGCTAATCCTAGCTAGTCCTAACGCCTAGACGGATTGATATTGAACTGGTTTCTTCGCCCTGTGCGCCGCTGTCAACACCTTGCGCCTCCGTTCTAAGGAACCGACGCGCCCGACGCCCAAGAATACGTAGACGAGCTGCTCCTCGCTTTCTGCGAGCACTGTCACCTGACCGCGCGCGAGCGCGTCATCTTGAAAGAGGCACTGCAGGGCAAGGACAACCAGAACATCGCCAGTTCGCCGCAACTGGCCCTGGGCACCGTGCAGGCCCATGTGCACAACATTCTGAAGAAAACCGGCACCACCACCCGCCAAGAACTCACCCAGCTGTTCTGGAAGGGATGAAGAACGGCCGAAGACGGCTGATCCCGTAGGGGGCGGCCGCAGCCGGTGTGAGGGAGATTGGATGCAGACTTATCGGAGTCGCCCCCGACGATGGTCAGCTTGGCATCGTCGATGTTCACGGTGAACTGGTCGGTCACATCGTTGCCCTCGGCATCGGTCACGACCGCCTGACCGCTTTTCGTTACAGGGTACTCGCCTGCATCGGTGCCCGTTGCAGAAGCCTCAACGCCGGAAACGTAGAAGGTCTGACCATTGATCTGGAACTCCAGGGCCTCGAAACCGGATGCGGACTTCTCGGTGCCGTCGTAGGTCACGGACTTGGAATTGGGAGTGAGGGTGATCTGGTACTTCTCGCTACGGTCGGTAACGGTCAGGGTTCCGTACGTCTTGTTGATCTGATAGTTGTCCAGATTGGTTCCCTCGTTGGGGATGCATTCGAATGCATTCTCAGAGGAGCCGACGATCTTCTGCGAGCCGGTGAAAGAATAGGTGGCACCTTGGCCATCGACCCAACCAGTATCCCGGGCAGCCTCCCCAACGGTGACCTTGTGATTGGTCAAGGGCTTGCCGTCGTACTCCTTGGAACCACTCGCGGAGGTCAGTGTTACCGGACGCTTTTCGACCGTCAATTTACCTTCGTTCTTCACGATGTTGTAGTATTCGGCAATAGACGGGTCGAGCGTTACACGAATCGCATTTTTCGATGTGCCACAATCGGTCTGAGAACCTACAAACTCTATTTCCATATGGTAAAGAATAACCGAGTCTTTGTTGGCTATGCGTCGTTTGAATGTAATTACCTCTCTAATAAATCATATTTGTTACTTTTCTGCACCACCAAACCAGATTCTGCCTCCTTCGAATTAGGCACCCACCCCATCAAGACCACGAAGCATCCCCGCCCAGAGCAAGCCCGAGCCGAGCAAGGGACATGCCCGAAAATAATTCTCTGTTAACATGAAATGCAATGTTGCAATAGGGAACGCACGCTTGAATTGGAGGATACGATGAAGATACAGGCTAAAGAGACCTTGGCCAGGCGCCGGACGGTTTTCGTCCTCACGCTCGCAGCCATCGTCGGCGTTTGCGCCTTCACCTTCTCCGGCACCCAGAATTACGCCTGGGCTGAAGGCGAGGGACCCATTGCCACCTGGAATAGCGTCCCAGAGCCGGGAGTTGGCGGCGTTAAAGCAACAGCTGGAAAGAACCTTACGCTTGAAATAAAAATAGATAGCCGGAACGATCACCTGGAGGCCCATTTCACGAATAACGTCGGAGATACAATTCACCCATCTGTCCTTGAGTTGACAACGGAAGATGGATCAGTATTAACCGCCTATTTTGGTGAAGATATTCTTCCTACCCATCAAGCAGCATCTTCCATTGAAGGCTCGAAACCCACTACCCGATTCACTAAAGCAGAGCTTTATGAAACCGTCACCGTGACCTTCAATATGAACAGCCACGGAACCCAGATCATCAACCCCATTACGGTCAAGAAGGGGACGTCCGTCACCCTGCCCGAGCCCACCGATACCGACTATGACTTCGGCGGCTGGTTCACCGATGAGAGCCTCACCACCTCGTTCAACGGCACCGCCGCTACAAGCATGACCGTCTACGCCAAATGGACCAAAAAGGAAAAGGTCACCGTTTCCTTCGAATCCGAATTCGGGACCGCACCTGAGGCCAAAACCGTGAACAAGGGCGAGATCGTCGAACTCCCCAATCTAGGCACTGACGGCGACTACACATTCGTTGGCTGGATCATGAAGGGCTCCGAAGGCACCGATCCCTTTATCGGCGAATACACCGCTAAAGAAAACATCACCTTCACGGCTGTCTGGGAAGCTCCCTCCACTCCCATCATCGAAATGGTCGACGTCACCTTCGACATGAACGGCCACGGCGACAGTGTGACCAAGCAGACCGAGAAGGGCAAGCCCATCACCCTTATCGATGATCCCACCGCTGAAGGCTACACCTTCAAGGGCTGGACCTACGACAAGGAAGGCAAGCAGGCCTTCGACCCCAAGAAGAACGCAGACCAGGACACCACCCTGTACGCCCAGTGGAAGAAGAATGCCGACTCCGCTCCCACCAACTCAACAATCCCCCGGACCGGTGACAACCAGATGGCACTCCTGGCATCCCTCTGCTTCAGTGCAACAGCCCTGATAGCAGTCGGCATCGCTTTAATCGCGTATCGCAAACGCAAGCACGCATAAAGCATACGTGACGTTACCGTTCTAATTCTCGATCTAAACAGAGGGGAGTCCCGCGGGACTCCCCTTCCCATTCGCGTACCTAATTACGCTGTTCCTACTAAAATTGGGAATTCTATTCCCAATTTTCTCCTATTCCCACTCAATGGTCGCGGGCGGCTTGGACGTGATGTCATAGCACACGCGGTTGGCGCCGGGAACCTCGGCAACGATGCGGCCGGAAATGCGGGCCAGCACATCGTAGGGCAGCTTGGCCCAGTCGGCGGTCATGGCATCACTGGATTCGACGGCACGCAGGATGATCGGGCGCTGATAGGTGCGCTCGTCGCCCATAACGCCAACGGACTTGATGTCGGGCAGGACCGCGAAATACTGCCAGCAGCTGTGCTCGGAGTTGCGCTCGCCGGTCTGCTCAAACAGGCGCTGGTTGTAGGCATCCAGCTCCTCGCGCACGATGGCATCGGCGTTTTTGAGGATCTCGAGCTTCTCCTTGTCGACCGCACCGATGATGCGGATGGCCAGACCCGGGCCCGGGAAAGGCTGACGGAACACGATATGACCCGGCAGGCCCAGTGCCAGACCAAGCGCGCGGACCTCGTCCTTAAAGAAGTGATCAAGCGGCTCAATGAGGTCGAAGTGTACGCCCTCGGGGAACGGGATCAGGTTGTGATGACTCTTGATGGTGGCCGTCTTGCCGCCCGTCTTGCGAGCGCCGGACTCGATGATGTCGGGGTAGATGGTGCCCTGAGCCAGGTACTTGACCGGCTTGCCATCGGTCTCGAGCTGCTGCGCCACGGCGAAGAACTCTTTCCAGAACTGAGTACCGATGATGCGGCGCTTCTCCTCGGGCTCGGTCACGCCGGCCAGAAGCTCGGCATAACGGTCCTCGGCGTGAACGTGGATAAAGTCGACATCGAACTGCTTGGTGAAGACCTCCTCCACCTGCTCGGGCTCGCCCTTGCGCAGCAGGCCGTGGTTGATGAACACACAGGTCATCTGCTTGCCCACGGCGCGAGCGCCCAGCGCAGCCACGACGGAGGAGTCGACGCCACCGGACAGGGCCAGAATCACGCGGTCGTCGCCGACCTTCTCGCGGAACTCGGCCGTCATGGTCTCGACCAGGTTGTCCATGCTCCAATTGGGCTCCAGGCCGCAGATCTCAAACAGGAAGTTGCTCAGCAACTGCTGACCGTACTCGGAGTGCTTGACCTCGGGGTGGAACTGCGTGGTGAAAATCTTGCGCTCGGGGCACTCCATGGCGGCAACCGGGCACACGTCGGTGCTGGCGGTAACGGTAAAGCCCTCGGGCACCTCGGAAACGGCGTCGCGGTGGCTCATCCACACGGTTTGCTTCATGGGCGTAGAGTTAAAGAGCTTGGCGCCGGCCGTGCGTGTGATGGTAGCACGGCCGTACTCGCCCACCTCTGAGTGGCCGACCTTGCCGCCGAGCGTCACGGCCGTGATCTGATGGCCGTAGCAGAAGCCCAGGACGGGAAGGCCCAGGTCAAAGATGGCAGGATCGATGGACGGAGCGTCCTCGGCGTACACAGAGGCCGGGCCGCCGGAAAGGATGAGCGCAGAGGCGTTCATCTCGCGAATCTCATCGGCCGAGATGTCGCAGGGAACAATCTCGGAATACACGTTGAGGTCGCGGACGCGACGGGCAATGAGCTGACCGTACTGCGCACCAAAGTCGAGTACGAGGACCTTTGCGGAAGCCTTTTGATCCATGGTTTCCCCCTCTTGTTGGCGGGGAGCCGATGCCCACCCGCGCGAATAAACGAGAATAACTTTCATAGTGTACACGTTATATGGGGTTTCTCGTCCCTCGCAGCCATCAGCGCACGGCAAACGCACGACCTGGGCCCCTATTTGACGGCAATTGAAGTGTTACCAAACGTTACAGATGATGTAATACGTTTGAACATTGGACGCCCTGTGCCACAATACTGCCGAACGACTCCGCCTCTGGGGCGGCAAATACGATAGGAACACCAACATGAAGCGCATCCTTCTCATCGCCACGGGCGGCACCATCGCATCGACCGAGGACGGCAACGGCCTCTCTCCCGCCCTGACCGGTGAGGAGCTCGCCCAGAGCGTCCCCGAGATCTCGGGCCTCTGCGAGCTCGACGTCGTGCAGCCCATGAACATCGACAGCACCAATATGCGTCCGAGTGACTGGATGCGTATCCTCGACGTCATCGTCGAGGGCTATGCCGACCACGACGGCTTCGTGATTCTGCACGGCACCGACACCATGAGCTACACCGCGGCGGCGCTTTCTTACCTGATTCAGGACAGCCCCAAGCCCATCGTGCTCACCGGCTCGCAAAAGCCCATGGGCAACCCCTTTACCGATGCCAAGCTCAATCTGTACCAGAGCCTGCTCTATGCGCTTGACGAGCATTCGCACGACGTCTCAATCGTGTTTGGCGGCGTGGCCATCGCCGGCACGCGCGCCCGCAAGCAGCGCACCATGAGCTTTAACGCGTTCATCAGCGTCAACTATCCGCCCATTGCCTACATCCGCAACGACCGCATCGTGCGCAACGGGCTCCACGGCACCCACCAGAATGAGAGCCCGGTTCGTTTCTACGACAGTATCGACCCGCGCGTGTTTGTCCTTAAGCTCACACCCGGCGTGAATCCAGGCATATTGGACGCCCTGACCGATAGCTACGACGCCGTAATTCTGGAAACCTTTGGCATTGGCGGTATTCCCGAGTTTGGCGAGTCCGGCGAGTCATTCCAGGAGGCGATTTTCCGCTGGGTAGATTCGGGTCGCACCGTCGTTATGACCACACAGGTCCCCGAAGAGGGCCTCGATCTGGGTGTTTATGAGGTCGGCCGTGCCTACGCCGACCATCCGGGTATTTTGCGCGGCGACGATATGACCACCGAAACGCTCGTGGCCAAGACCATGTGGGCGCTCGGCCAGTCACGTGATGCGGCCGAGATTCAGCGCCTGTTCTACAGCCAAGTCAACCATGACCGCATCCCGATGGTGTAGCTAAAACAAAATCCGCCTCTTTGGGCCTTGTGGGGCACGTGGTACCTCTCGGAACGTGCAAAAAGCGGAGTTTTCAGCACCCGCCCCTTCCGGAAACGTTAAAACCGCTAGCTGTAAATCGCTTTTCGGTTCGATAGGCTCGTCCCACGCGTCTATTATTCCTCATAATAATGTATTTTGTGGATAATCCAAAACAGCAAGCATCGTATTTGCGCCTTCGGTTGCTGTCAATTTATTGAGGGATGCTGAATACTCGGGTTTTTGCACGCCGCCGTCGGGGGGACCCGTTCAGCAAACGACAAATCTAGCAAAAACGCCTACTCAATGCCCTCGAGGAGCTCTGACACCGTCATGCCAAGCGCGGGCGCAAGTTTAAATAAAATCTCGAGCGTGCTGTTTGCCGTTCCGCTTTCGATTTGATCGAGATAAGGTCGGCTGATCCCAACCGCCACGCAAAAATCGACCTTGGAGATACCAAGGGCCTTGCGCGTCCGCTCGACTCGCTCGCCAAGAATCTGTTTCGCATGTTCGTTCATGCAGACGAGTTTGAAATGGAGCAAAACAAAAACGTAAACTATAGTTTACGTTTTGCCCAATATACAGGAGTTTTCTATGTCGGGTTCTTCGGTCCGCATGTACCGAGCCACGCTTCGCACAAACAGCGCACCGCCCAAGCTCGTCGTCGTTGAAGCAGAATGCCTTTCGCCCGATGAGCGCACAGCATTTGCATTGCTATCAAGTCGCGTCGCCGCCGTTTTGGTCCCTTGCCCGGCGCAAGGTGAACTTGCCATCCAATGCCAAGCGCACGGCTGCTCACTCAATCAGGCTGCCGTAATCGCAACCAGCCGGCGTGGCCTGCCCCTTCTCTTGGAAGCTGGTATCGCGCTCTGCCTTCACGGTGCCGGATGCGAAAACGAGGCCGCCGCCGATGTGGTCTTTCAACCACGATCGAGCGGCGGCCTCGCAGCAGCCATCGAATATGCTTGCAGGCTCGTTGCCTAAAGGCGCAAGCTAAAAGCCCAGGCCAAAGCCTGTGCCGGTAATTGCCGAATACATAAAGTAGACGTTAATTACGTTGAGGAATACGCCCGTGATGCAGCCGTTTCGCAGGTAGCGCTCGCACACGATGCGCGCCATGGCGGCGGAGTCCTCATTGTTCTTTGCCTGGCGCCCCGCCGTAAAGTACGTCGCCACGCTCAGCAGCAGGTTGAGTACCGGCAGCGCCAGCAGCTCGTAGCTCTTGCCCCAGCGCGTCACCTCACCGGCGGCATTAAACTTTGTTGCCACCTCGGGACCAATGTTGGGGATTACAAACGCTGCGACCACCAGCGGAAGCACTGCAAGCACCAGCAGCGCGATGCCCATGTAGCCAGCTTTTTTTCCATATTTAAACATGCTCGCCGTCCTTACACGTTAAAGCGGAAGTGCACGACGTCGCCATCGGCCATGACATACTCTTTGCCCTCGATGCGCAGCTTGCCAGCAGCCTTGGCGCCTTGCTCGCCACCGAGCTCGATGTAGTCGTCATAGCCAATGACCTCGGCCTTAATAAAGCCGCGCTCAAAGTCGGTATGGATGACACCGGCGGCCTGCGGGGCGGTCGCGCCCTGACGCACCGTCCAGGCCTTGACCTCCATCTCGCCAGCCGTAAAGAACGACTGCAGACCGAGCAGCTTGTAGGCTGCCTGCGCGAGCACGTCCAGGCCGGGCTGCTCCAGGCCCAGGCTCTCCAGGTAGTCGGCCGCATCCTCGGGATCGAGCTCGGAAAGCTCGGCCTCGATCTTGGCGCAGATCGGCAGTGGCTTGACGCCATCGATGGGCGCCAGGTCCTCGTTGAGCATGTCCTCGTCCACGTTGGCCACATACAAGATGGGCTTCATGGTGAGTAGGAACAGGCCCTTGGCAGCGGCGCGCTCCTCGTCGGTCATCTCCATGGACGCGGCGCGCTTGCCCTCGTTGAGCCAGGCGAGCAGGCGCTTGGCGACCTCAAACTTGGGCATGAGCTCCTTGTCGCGCTTGGCCTCCTTCTCGAGCTTAGGCAGCTGCTTCTCGAGCGTGCCCATGTCGGCCAGGATAAGCTCGGTCATGATGGTGTCGGCATCGCCGGCGGGATCGACGAACTCGCCCGTACGACCCACCTCACGCATGACGTTGGGATCCTTAAAATAGCGCACGACCTCGCAGATAGCGTCGGTCTCGCGAATGTTTGCCAAGAACTGGTTGCCCAGGCCCTCGCCCTCGTTGGCACCCTTCACCAGGCCCGCGATGTCGACAAACTCGACCGTAGCCGGCACAATGCGGCCAGGGTTGACAATGTCAGCAAGCTTTTGCAGGCGGCTATCGGGCACATCGACGATACCCACGTTGGGGTCGATCGTGGCGAACGGGTAGTTGGCGGCAAGGCCGGTCTTTTTGGTAAGCGCGGTGAACAGCGTCGACTTGCCCACGTTGGGCAGGCCCACGATACCGATGGAAAGGGACACGACAGCTCCTTTTGGTACAGGTACTTCAAACTGCATAAGTATAGCGCCGCCGCAGCATCCGGGCGAATCCGGACACCGCGGCGGCGCAAATGAAGCAGAGATTGGGGTAGCCGGCTAGTCCGCGAGCTTCTCCACCTGGTCGAGCATCTTGTCGAGCTTGGCCTTCGCCTCGGCTTTTACCTTTTGGGCCTCTTCGTGGGCTTTGGCCTTCTGAGCGGCCTTTTCCTCGGCTTCGGGGTCGACGACAACCAAGTTGGACGCATCATGTTCGACCAGCTTGAGCGCATGTTCGGGACAAACCTTGACACAGGCGCCGCAGCCCAAGCAATATGTGGACTCCAACGCGAAGCGGCCGCTTCCCACCAAATCGCAGGCGAACGTGGGGCATACATTGACGCACTCGCCACACGACGTGCACTTTTCAAAATCGCACTCAGGCGTACTCACCTGCATGTTCTGGGCAAGCTCGGGATGGTTCTGCAGCGTCGAAAGCACCAGCTGCCGCCCATGCGTGAGCGAACGGCGACGCTTTGCCGTCGTGGTGCCGCACATGGTGTTGAGCGTGCGCTCCAGCTGGGTAATCTGATGGCGATGGGCCTTCAACTTCTGCGTCACCGAGGCCAGCGCCGCCGTCGCCGGGTTGAGCTTGGTCACCGTCAGACCCGTCGTGCGGGCAATCTTTTCCATGTACTCCTTGCGCTCGTACTCGCGGAGCTTATGGCACTTGAGGTTCTTGGGGTCGACCTCCAGGCCCATACCCGTGCCAGACCACTCCTCAGCCTTCGCAATCGCCTCGCCCAGGATATCCTCGCCGCCGGTGTTGCGGCATTTATCGCACACGCCCAGCGGAAGGTACACGCTCACGTTGGGATAGTCCGCCAGTACCGAGAACCAGGTCTCGGCCGTAATATCGCCCACGCAGGCAACGACGACCTCGTTCTCGCGCGGCATGCGCTTGAGGGCGCGTGTGCAGGTGACGTAGGCGGTCTCGTGGCTCGTTGCCGCCGAGACAATGTCGTCATACAGGTTTTTGGGCGCCAGGCGCGGCGAGATGATTGCCTCGGTCGGACAGGCAGCGGCGCACAGGCCGCACTTGCGGCAGGAGTCGAGAATCTCGATGGAGTCTTCCTCGACCTCGATAGCGTTGACCGGGCACACATCCATGCACGCGGAGCAGCCACTCTTTTCGTTTTTGCAGGTCAGGCACGGAATGGTGTTGCCGCGCGGACGCTCCTTGTAGTCGGCGGGATTCCACTGCGGCGCCGACGGATCGAGCGCATCGGTCACACCGCCAAGCGGGTTTTTAAGAAAGTCGAAACCCTTGCTGATCTCGATAATGTCATCAAACAGATCGTGTTCCTGCGCCATGCGCGGCCCCTCCCTGAGCAGTGCAAACAAGCAAGAGATAATGATACGCCATCGGCCCACGCCTCGGGCAAATTACATGCGGCGCATCATTGAGACAAATAGCCTATGGCCTATCGCCGCCTCGATTGCACAAGGTCAATCAAGCGCCAAGCTATGCCTCGCACATGAGCTGCACGAGCTTTTGTTTGGTCACCTTGGCCTGTTCGTTAGCCATATTGCGCTCGTTCTTAAAAGTTGCGTCCGCGACGCTCAGCAGGTCATCATCGGAAATCTCACCAAGGCCCAGCTCCTCGAGTGTCGTCGGCAGACCCACGCGCCGGCAAAACTCGAGCACCTGATCAAGCTCGGGCGCGCGCTCCAAACGAAGCTGCACCACCAGGCCAAATGCCACGGCCTCACCATGCATGGCCTTGCACTCGGGCAGAATCGTCAGGCCGTTGGCGATGGCATGGGCAAGCGCTAGGCCACCGCTCTCAAAGCCGACGCCCGAGAGCAGAATATTGCACTCGATCAGGCGCTCAACCGCCGGCGATATACGACCCTTTTTAAGATCGCGCTTGGCAGCGACACCAAACTCCATAAGCGTGTCATAGCAGGCACGAGCCGCAACCAAGGCCAAGTGTCCCGGCGCGCCACCGTGCTCGTTGGTGCCGTGCGCCGCGGCGCACGAACGCGCCTCGAAATACGTTGCCAGTGCGTCGCCCATACCAGCGACCGTCATACGCAGCGGGGCTGCCGCGACCACGCCGGTATCGACCACAACCAAATCTGGATTCTTTTCGAGCATCAGATAGCGGTCGAACGACCCATCCTCGTGATACAGCACCGAAATCGCGCTGCACGGACCGTCCATCGAAGCCGCCGTGGGGCATACGCACAACGGCAACTCGGCATAAAACGCAACGGCCTTGGCGATATCGAGCATCTTGCCGCCGCCAATACCCACCACCATGTCGCAATACTCAGCCTGGGCTTCCTTAGCCATTTCGACAACGGCCTCTTCCGTACACGGACCGTCATAAATCTTAAAGAACGGCTCGCTTAGATCTTCGTCCAGAAATCCATCGACGATCTGCCTGCACAGCCGATCCTCGGTGCCCTGGTCAAACAAGACATAGGCAGCGCAGCCCAACCATGACAAATATCTGCCCTGACGCGAAAGTTCGCCCGACCCCTGAACATACCGGCCGGGACCGCCATAAACCATAGGAAGCGCCATGCGAGAATCCGCCCTTCATCAAACAACGATTGGTGCAAAGCCACCTGTCCCCTTGTGGCAACTTGGCGCATTGAGGACAGGTTAGATTGCACCATAGAAAAAGGGTCCCGCGCACAGAGCGCGAGACCCTTATCAGAACAATGTGTGCCGATTAGAACGTGACCGGGGTGTCGGTGTAGACGCACTCGAGCAGCTGCTCCATCTCCTCCTGAGACGGCTGGCGCGGGTTGGAGCCCGTGCAGGCGTCAAGGATGGCGTTGGCGGCAACGTCGTGCTTCTTAGCCTCGAACTCATCGTAATCGATGATGGACTCGTCGGCCTTCACGCCCTTGGCACCGTAGTTCTTGATGCCCTGCGGGATGTCGAGCTTGTCGTTGAGGTCGCGAATCTCCTGGACCAGGGCCTCGACCAGCTCGTCCTCGGTCTCGCCGGCGAGGTGCAGGATCTCCTTGGCGATGAAGGCGTAGCGGCTCTTGGCGCGAGCGTCCTTGGCGTTGAACTGGATGACCTTGCCCAGGTACATGGCGTTGGCGCAACCGTGGATGATGTGGTCGCCCTCAAAGGCGGCACCGGTCTTGTGAGCCATGGAGTGGACAATGCCCAGCAGACCCGAGGAGAAGGCGATGCCGGCGATGCACTGGGCGTCGTGCATGTGCTGGCGGGCCTCATGATCGCCCTGATAGGACTTGGGCAGCCACTCGACGATCTCGCGGATAGCATGCAGGGCGTTGGCGTCGGTGTACATGGAGCCAGCGGTGGAAACGTAGGCCTCGATGGCGTGAGTCAGAGCGTCCATACCGGTGTGAGCGCACAGCTTGGCGGGCATGGTGTAGGTGAGCTCGGGGTCGACGATGGCGACATCAGGGGTGATGTTGAAGTCGGCCAGCGGGTACTTGATGCCCTTGGCGTAGTCGGTGATGACGGAGAACGCGGTGACCTCGGTAGCGGTGCCGGAGGTAGAGGAGATGGCGCAGAAGTGAGCCTTCTGACGGAGCTCCGGGAAGGAGAACGGGACGACTGCCTCCTCGAAGGTCTCCTCGGGATACTCGTAGAACAGCCACATAGCCTTAGCGGCATCGATGGGCGAGCCACCGCCAATGGCGATAATCCAGTCGGGCTGGAACTCGGTCATGGCCTCGGCGCCCTTCATGACCGTCTCGACGGACGGATCGGACTCGACGCCCTCGAACAGCTTGACCTCGAAACCGGCCTCCTTGAGGTCGGCCTCGACGTCCTGCAAAAAACCGCCGCGGCGCATGGAGCCGCCGCCGGTCACGATGATGGCCTTGCTGCCCTTGAGGTTCTTCACCTCGTGGCGAGCGCCCTCACCAAAGTACAGATCGCGAGGATTGGTAAAACGTCCCATACTGTGCCTCCTAAACAAGCCCCTCTTAGACTTGCGTATATAACGGAGCACCCGATTGGCTCCGTTAGGACCGTTTTGCGCCTTGCCGGCGATGACAATGCGCGATGTCTAAACGTCTCAACGCTCAGACAAACATTATTTTACCGTTCTGGTTGGTCAGTTATTTACCGAAAGTCGACAATGATGAAACGTTTTTTCTATCCCTGAAGACCCTTATGCGGCATTCATACTCCCAAGCTGGGCAAACGTTTTATCAAGGTTGACCACATATCCAGGGCAGGACTGTGCCCCTCCAAAAGACACACCGTTCGCCGCCAAAAATCGACCGTTTGCGGCACCGTGATACCACTCGGTCGTCCAAGGTGCCGACATTTGTGCGACATCCGTCTTCGTGGTGCAAAGGTGCATGTCCAAGTGCGGCACTCCCAATGTGCCTCATGCGGGTAAACTAGAACCTTATATAGAGACATTTGAACCCTAACCGCAGCAAAGGAGGCCCCATGGCATTCGATCCCATTCAAGAAGATTGCCATCGCCTCGTTCTTGAGGCCTTGCGCCGCGACAATATCCCGCTCACCGACGGCCCTGCCGTAGAGCGTCTGATGGAACAATTCACCCGCAACCCCGCGCCGCTCATCGTGCACGACCGCGACCGCGCCGGACATCTGATTGCCAAGGTAGTCGAGGCTGTCGACTACCGCATTCCCTTTATCCCTGACGATACCCAGGCAGAGCAAGAAGAGACCGCTGCCGAAAACATGCTTCGCGAGGCAGCCGCACTCGACCCGACCAACTGGGACGCTCAGCGCATGTTGACCGCCCTCACCGCTAACTCCAACGAGGAGTACGTACAGTACTTGGTATCCAAGCGCGATGAAGTCGAGCACGACCTGGCACTCAAGATCGCCTCGGCGCAGGACCCCTACGAGCGCGAGGCCGCAGGCGACCTTACACGCCGCCCCTACCTGCGCTGGCTTGCCGCCCTTGCGTCGCGCGCCCTCATTAGCGGCCGTTACCGCCTGTCGCTCGAAACCGCAAACCGCAGCCTGGACTTTGCCCCCAACGATCCGGCCGGTGTCCGCCACACTGCGATGCTCGCCATGGCAAAACTCGAATACCCCGCCGAGGAGCTCAAACGCTTTCGCTCTGCCCACTCCGTCCCCTACCTCGCCAACACGCCGCTGCGCCGTCGTCCCAAGGACGCGGAGCGCGACTTAGACCCGTGGACGCTCATCGCGCTGATGAGCGCTGCCTGGCGCGAGCTGGACTACGAGGGCGCCGAACACTACTTGCGCATCCTTGCGCGCTCGTGCCCGCACGCAGCCGAGGCGCTTTACTTTCAAACCGAGTTTCCCGATGGCGTCTATGCCCGCGTCAACGTGGGCGTGGGCTCCACCGACGAGCTTGTCCTTGCGCTGTCCGAAGCGACGCCGGTACTGCAGGAGGGCTTGGGCGCCCCCGACAACGCCAGCTTTGCCGCCTGGGTCGCCACCAACGATATCGTGCGTTCCCAGATTGACGAGCGCATCCTGCGGGCGGCCGAGCAGGGCTTGCCGTTTAAGGGAGGAGACCTCTAATGGATCCGAGCGTCTACATCCCCGCCTACCTGGAGCGCGCCTACGTTGCGTCGCACCCCGAACTCACCGATGCAGCACGCGATCTTGTCCATAACGACGTGAGCGTCAACCCTCATAAGTATGCGCAGACCGAGCATGCCCAGGCACTGCTTTCCTATGCCGGTGTTCACCGCCACCTGCTCGACGAGCTCCATCGTATCGAGGATATGGGCAGCGATGAGGAGTTTGAGCAGACGCGCAACCGCCTGTTCGACGATATGCGCGATGAGCTGCTCAAGATCGTCCGCATCGATGCGTATGTCTTCGATGCCCAGCTGCTTGCCATCATTTTGGCGGACACGCCCGTCGACGCCTGCCTGGGCGACCTGATGAAGCTCGAGGCGACCACAGCCGATTACCTACGGCAAAGCGTGCCCGGATTCGACATGGAGGCTCCGCACTACTGGACCAACAAGGTGCTGGCAGACGGTGTGACGGCGGCCGATCTCACCGTGAGCGAGCCGGCGCTTATCGGGTGGCTCCACACGCTCGAGGCCATCTCGCAGCTGTGCATGGCGAGCGCCCGCTACCGTGCTGCCGTCAACTATTCTCGCCGTGTTCTTAAGGCGGAAGGCTATCCCACCCGAGCTGCCGGCACCGTGCTACTTGCCCTCGCTCGTCTGGAAGACGAGGACGGCTTTTTTGCCCTGGCCCACCAGCTCGAGGAGCAGATGGGGGCCGATGCCCTCGAGAACTCCCCCTGGTACCTACTCGCCCGCACGATCCTGCTGTTCAAAACGAACAAGATGCGCCCGGCGACACGCGCGCTGCGCGAGTTTGCCAACCGCTGCGAGGGCGGCGCGTTCTTTTTGCTGAACCCCATGTATCAGACGCCGTACCTTCCCTGCCGGCCCGAGCCGCACGACCCCTGGGACCTTTCGCACCAGGCAGTTTGGAGGCCGACGGTATCATCTCGGATACTCCCGACTTTGCCCCCTGGGCCAGCGCTTGCGAAGACGTATCGCAGCTTGCCCAGGAATTTGCGCGCCGTTACGGCTTTTAACGGCTCGATCGCCATGACCATGTCATTCACGTTAGGAACGGCTTCATGAACTTCCGCTCATCTCTCGCCTGCACCTCGAGCGATATCGCCCGCTGGGGGCTGCGCTCCATCCTTAAGCGCCAGGGCGGCGTACTCCCCGGCCGCATCGCCATGAAGATCGACCCCGAGCTGCTAAGCGACCTCGCGAGCCTTGTCGACCGCAGCGTGGTGGTCACCGGCACCAACGGTAAGACCACCACCTCCAACCTCATCGCCGACGCCGTTGCCGCCAGCGGCGCCACCGTGGTATGCAACCGCGCGGGCAACAACATGGAGCCGGGCGTGGTGGGTGCCCTGCTCGAGGGCCGCAGCGATCTTAAGCGTGCCGGCAGCGGCAAGCGCGTAGGCGTCTTTGAGTGCGACGAGCTCTACACGGTGCGCGTCTTGCCCAAGCTCAAGCCGACGTACTTTGTGCTGCTCAACCTGTTCCGCGACCAGCTGGACCGCTACGGCGAGATCGACCACACCCAGGACGTCATAGCCCACGCGTTGGAGCTTTCGCCGGCAACGACGCTCATCTATAACGCCGACGACCCGCTCTGCGCCTCGATCGCCGCACGCGTCCCCAATATGAGCATCGCCTTTGGCATCGACGGCGCCACGGGCACCGAGTCCGATCGCATTAGCGACTCGCGTTTTTGCTCGCAATGCAACGCGCCGCTGGAGTACGACTATGTGCAGTACGGCCAGCTCGGCGCCTATCATTGTCCTTCGTGCGGTTGGGGTCGCCCCGCGCTGGTCCGTCGCGTGACAGGCGTTGAGCTCGGCTGCGACGGCTACGGCTTTGACCTGACCTTTGGACCCGAGGCAAAAGCGCCCGCAACGCACATCGCCACACGCTACAACGGCCTGTACATGGTCTACAACGTTGCCGCCGCCTTCTTTGCGGCGCGCGAGTTGGGCGTGGACGCAGCGCATCTGCAGCCCACGCTCGATGCCTACGTCCCCGCCGGCGGACGCATGGGCCGCTGGGAGATTGCCGGCCGCACCGTCGAGGCAAACCTGGCCAAAAATCCCGTGGGCTTCGATCGCCAGATCCAGTCCATTAAAACGGCAGGCGGCAGACTCTGCGCCTTCTTCCTGAATGACAACGACGCCGACGGCCACGATGTCTCGTGGATCTACGACGTCGACTTCGAGCGCATCGCCGATACCCCAGGGCTTGTCGCCTTTGCCGGGGGTACGCGCGCGCACGATATGCAGGTGCGCCTGAAGTACGCCGGCATCGACGCCGCCATCATCTCGAATATCGAACAGGCGATCGGCGCCGTGGCAGATGAGGCAGCCGATGACACCTTCTACGCCGTCGCCAATTACACGGCATTCCCGCCGCTGGTCAAAGAGCTCGACGGACTTAAAGACGCCGATGCGAGCTCGGTTGCCTCCTGCGCCGTAACACGCACCGATGGCAGCGCCGTCCCCACCGATATTGCGCCGGTCGAGCTTCCGCGCCCGCTGCGTATCGTCTATCTGTATCCCGACGCCCTCAACCTCTATGGCGACGGCGGCAACGTCATCGCCCTCGAGCGCCGCTGCGCCTGGCGCGGCATTCCCGCGCGCGTGGACGAGGTCCGCATGGGCGAGACGCTCGATCTTACCGACGCCGACATCGTCATGATGGGCGGCGGTGCCGACCGCGATCAGTTGGCTGTGGCACACGAGCTGCTCGCTCAAAAGGACAAGGTTGCGACATATGTCGAGGACGGCGGCTCGTTGCTCGCTATCTGCGGCAGCTATCAGCTGCTCGGTCGTTCGTACTATATGGGCGAGAATCGCATCGAGGGCCTAGGTGTCATCGCCGCCGAGACCGTGCGCGGCTCCGACCGCCTGATAGGCAACGTCGCCGTCAAGACCGACCTGGCACCCGAGCCCTTTGTGGGGTTCGAGAACCACGGCGGCCGCACCCTGCTCGATGCAGAGGCCACGCCGCTCGGAACATCTGTCGTCACGGGCACCGGCAACAACGGCGACGACGGCTTTGAGGGCCTCATCTACAAGGGCGTCATCGGCACGTACCTACACGGACCGGCACTGCCCAAGAACCCCGAGCTCGCCGACTGGCTCATCGCCCATGCCCTTGAGCGCCGTGGCGATGCACAGGCCGCCGCCCTGCTGCCGCTCAAGCCCCTCGACGACACCTACGAGCACGCCGCCCACGACGCCGCGATGAAGCTCCTCCCCTAACGCCCCGCCACCACAAAGGGACAGGCACCTTTGTGGTGGTTTTGACCCATCCCAGCGGTTTGTCTCAATCTGTAACATCTAGACCACCAAAGGTCGTCTTACTGTTACAGATTGAGACGTTCGTCCCGACGCCTGCATTTTGTCTCAATCTGTAACAGATAAGGCCGATTTACCCGCCCAGATGTTATAGATTGAGATTTTTGAAGATCGGGGGGAGAGGGCCAGCTCCTGTGTGGTGGTTTTTCAGTTTGCCAACGATATGTGAACGGATAAAAAAGTCTGCTATACTCTTTCCCGCTGTCCCCATCGTCTAGCGGCCAAGGACGCCACCCTTTCAAGGTGGATATCGCGGGTTCGAATCCCGCTGGGGGCACCATTTAAAACGAGAAGCCCGTTACCCTCGCGGTGGCGGGCTTTTTTCTACCCCAACGCCGGGATTCGAACCCGACAGGGTGCGGACCCCGGCAAATCGGCGGCAAAACGGACTCCAAAGCGTCCTTCGCAATCAAAAAGCCGGGGCCCGCGCGATGCGGACCCCGGCTTAATACCGTGACGATATGTTGGCTATGCCCTACACGTAGAACAGAATGTCGTCGTAGGTCGGGACCGGCCAGTAGTCGGCGGCCACGATCTCCTCCATGGCATCCACGGAGGCACGCAGCGTATCCATAGCGGGAACGACCTCGTGTGCATACACATTGGCCTGCTCCTGGCCATCGAGAGCCTCGGCCTTCTGATGCACGGCGTCGAGCGCCTTGATGGAGTCGTTGATGGCGGTGATACCGTTGCAGAGCTTGTTGAGCGTGTTCTGCTCGCACTGCATGGCGGCCTCAGCACCGGCGGCACGAATTGTCTCAAGACCCTTAGCGACCTTGGTGGCATAGGCGGTGATGACCGGACGATAGGTACGACGTGCCTCGCGAATCATCGTGGTAGCCTCGATGTTCATGAGCTTGTTGTACTTCTCGAGCTTGCAGTCGTAGCGGCACTGAGCCTCGGCCTTGGTCAGGACGCCCGTCTCCTCAAAGAGCGCGATAGCCTTATCGGAAACAAAAGCGGGAAGAGCGTCGGCCGTGGTCTTGTTGTTGGCAAGGCCGCGCTTCTCGGCCTCGATGGGCCACTCGTCGGAGTAACCGTCGCCGGAGAACAGGATGCGCTGGTGATCGGTCAGCACCTTCTTACAGTACTCGAGCGCGGCGTCCTGGAACTTATCCTCGGGCGTACCCTCGAGTGCGTCGGCGAAGGACTTGAGCGACTTGGCCACGGCGGCATCGAGCACCAGGTTGGAGTCGGAGACGTTCTGCTCGGAGCCGCAGGCACGGAACTCGAACTTGTTGCCGGTGAAGGCGAACGGAGAGGTGCGGTTGCGGTCGGTGTTGTCCTGCATCAGCTTGGGCAGGGTATCGGCGCCCAGGTCGAGCACGCCGCGCGTGGCATGGACGGAAGCCTTGCCATCGATGATCTTCTCGACGACCTCGGTAAGCTGGTCGCCCAGGAAGATGGACATAATCGCCGGAGGAGCCTCGTTGGCGCCCAGACGATGGTCGTTGCCGGCCGAGGCAACGGAGGCACGCAGGAGCTCCTGGTAGTTATCGACGGCCTCGATCACCGCGGTGAGGAAGACGATGAACTGCAGGTTGTCGAGCGGGGTGTCGCCCGGATCGAGCAGATTCTCGGACTCGGTGCCAAGAGACCAGTTATTGTGCTTGCCCGAACCGTTGATGCCCTCGAAGGGCTTCTCGTGCAGCAGGCAGACCAAATCGTGGCGGGAGGCGATGAGCTTCATCTTCTCCATCATGACCAGATTCTGGTCGATGGCCTCGTTGACCTCGCCATAGACGGGGGCGAGCTCATGCTGGCAGGGAGCGACCTCGTTGTGTTTGGTCTTGGCGGGAATGCCAAGCGCCCACAGCTCATCGTCCAGGTCCTTCATATAGGCCGAGACGGTGGGGCGGATAGCGCCAAAGTAGTGCTCCTCGAGCTCCTGGCCCTTGCAGGGAGCAGCACCAAAGAGGGTGCGGCCGGTGATGACCAGGTCCCTGCGCTTGCGGTAAGCGTCCTTCTTGATCAGGAAGTACTCCTGCTCATCGCCCACGGAAGGAACGACCTTCTTGGGGGTCTTACCAAACAGCGCCAAAACGCGCTTGGACTCACGCGAGAGCGCGGTCATGGAGCGCAGCAGCGGGGTCTTCTTGTCCAGGGCCTCGCCCGTGTAGGAGCAGAAAGCCGTGGGGATGCACAGGACATCGTCCTTGATAAAGGCGGGGCTGGTGGGATCCCAAGCGGTATAGCCGCGGGCCTCGAAGGTGGCACGCAGGCCGCCGTTGGGGAAGCTGGAGGCGTCCGGCTCGCCCTGAATGAGGTTCTTTCCCGTAAACTTGGTAATAGCGGTGCCGTCGTGGTTGGGTTCGAGGAAGCTGTCGTGCTTCTCGGAAGTAATGCCCGAAAGCGGCTGGAACCAGTGCGCGTAGTGCGTCGCGCCCTTGGAGATGGCCCAAACCTTCATGGCATGGGCAACGGCGTTGGCCACATCCAGGTCGAGCGGCTCACCGTCCTCGAGGGTTGCAGCAAGGCGCTTCCAAATGTCCTTGGGGAGGTAGTCCTTCATGACTTCCTCAGAGAACACCATGGTCCCAAAGCGGTCAGTAAGTTCGGCCATACGGAACTCCCTTCGTATCGGCACCGCGTGAGAAGCGGTGTTGATTACTAACGAACGAGTCATAGCTTAGACTCGCCGTGTTTCCGCGACATTACCGCTATGTTGCCGTCGCGAAACTAATCAATGAGGTTACCGCATCGCGGCGATGTTGCCACCCTCAACGGCCAATCAACTGTATAAATTGCAGACCTCTCCGCATGGTTTACGGGTAGTCTTTTTGGGACGGGGCTTTTTTAGCTGCCCTATTTAAATATGGTCTCAAGCTTTGGAGGCGCCGGATTGGGTAGCTAAAAAAGCCCCGTCCCAAAAAGACTACCCTGCGTACCTGGTTGATGGGGTAAAAAAGCTCCAAATTAGCTACGCTGTTATAGGGAATGCCGATAGCGAAACATCTTCGATTGATATTTCCAAATAGCGAGTGAAACTCCACCTTAGCGCAGCGGTGCTGTAGAATCCTTGCAACAAAACATCGCACCCAGGCATCTAAAGGAGCACGACATGCGCGTCGACGAGGTTTTTAAGCAGGCAGCATCCCAGGGCACCACGCCCGTTTCGTTTGAGATGTTCCCGCCCAAGGGCGAGCTTACCCTCGACACGGCTCGCGAGGTGGCTGGCAATCTGTGCAAGCTTTCGCCGAGCTTTGTCTCGGTCACCTGCTCGGCCGGCGGCTCGGGCAACGGCGCCACCACCGCCCCCATCGCGCATATGATTACGAGCGAATTCGATACGCCTTCGGTGGCGCACCTCACCTGCGTTGGCCGCACGCATGCCGATATCGCTGCCAAGATCGAAGAATACCGCTCCGCCGGCGTAGAAAATGTGCTGGCCCTGCGTGGCGATCTTCCCGCCGGCGCGAGCGAGGATGACAAGCCCGCCTCGGACTACGCCTACGCCCGCGATCTCATCCCCGAGCTTGTCGACGCCGGCTTTTGCGTGGGCGCCGCAGCCTACCCCGAAGGCCACATTGCCTGTGAGAATCTCAACCTCTCGGTCGGATATCTCAAGCAAAAGCAGGACGCCGGCGCGAGCTTCTTTGTGACCCAGCTCTTTTTTGATAACGAGTGCTTCTACCGTTTTCGCGAGCTTGCCGACAAGGCCGGTATCACTGTGCCCATTACCGCAGGCATCATGCCGTTTATGGGCAAGTCGCAGATCAGCCGCATGGTCTTTATGTGCGGCGCGTCGCTGCCCTCCCCCGTCATCAAGATTCTCGCCAAGTACGAGCATGACCCCGAGAGCCTGCAGGCAGCCGGTGTAGATTATGCAGCCCGTCAGCTTTGCGACCTTAAGGAGCACGGCGCCGACGGCCTGCACCTGTACACTATGAATCGTCCTGCGATCGCCGCAACCATTATGGAGCGCCTGGGGTAATGGAAAAACCGCACATCGATACAGCTTTTGGTGAAGTGCCGGCCGACCTTGCGTCGCCGGCGCTCTACCGTATCGATGATGCCCACCATCCCCGCGTCGATCGTGCCGAGATGCTGCGGTATCTGGGTTACGGCGGCCAGCAGATTGAGCCCGAGCTGTCGCAGCGTATTGAGCTTGTCGTTGAACGTTTGGAACTGGACATTGAGCCCCGTGGCGTGCGCCGCGTATTTGCCGTCGATGCCATGGGCGTGGACGAGCAGGGAGAGCCCAGCATCCGTCTGGTTGGAACCAACGTTGAGCTGCGCGGTCGCGATATCTATCGACATCTCAAAGACGCCCGCTTTGCCGCGCTCATGGCATGCACCCTCGGCATGGACGCCGAGCGTCGTCTGCGCACCACGGGAGCCCAGCAGCCCCTAGAGGGAGCCGTGCTCGATGCCGCGTGCTCCGCCTATGTGGAAGCTGCCGTCGAGCAGATGGACCAGCAGGTCAAGGCTGCGGCCACCGCACACGGACTCGCCGGTAACTGGCGCTTCAGTCCCGGCTACGGCGACTGCCCGCTTACGGCTCAGCGTTCAATCGTGGCTGCACTCAACGCCACGCGGCTCATCGGGCTTACCGTCACACCTACCAGCCTGCTCATGCCCACCAAGAGCGTGACCGCGGTGATCGGCCTGTTTGACGGCGAGGTCCACGACGCCCAGAGTCGCCCCACCTGCAATATCTGCCGCATGCGCGAGCACTGCCGCTTCCGCGCCGCCCACACCACCTGCTATTCCAGCCATTAGGAGCCCCCGATGTTCACCCCGCTTATCACTCATGATCTGGACGGCGCCGCGCTGGCGGCGCCCGTTGATGCTGCCCGCCGCAAGGGCGCCACGTACAAGACGCGCACGATCGACGACCTTTACATTAAGGACGATCGCCTGCGCGCCGCCATCGAGGGCACGGGGCACCTGCTGTTCGACGGCGGCATGGGCACCATGCTGCAGGCGGCCGGCATGAAGGCCGGCGCCCTGCCCGAGCTGCTCAACTTTGAGGAGCCCCAGGTCATTACCGATATTCAGCGTCAGTATGTCGAGGCCGGCTGCGATGTGATCACCGCCAACACCTTTGGCGCCAACGCCCACAAGCTCGACGGTGCCGCCACCGTGGCAGATGTCTTTGCCGCCGCCGTCGCCTGCGCCCGCGCGGCCGGCGCCCACTACGTCGCCGGCGACATCGGCCCCATCGGCGCACTGCTTCGCCCCTTGGGTACCCTCAGCTTCGACGAGGCCTATGACCTCTTTGCCGAGGAAGTGCGCGCTGGCGTCGAGGCGGGTGTGGACCTCTTTATTATCGAGACCATGACCGACCTTGCCGAGATCAAGGCGGCGGTCCTTGCCTGCCGCGAGAACTCCGAGCTGCCCGTCTTTGCCACCATGACCTTTGAGGAGGACGGCCGTACCTTCCTGGGCACGAGTCCCGAGGTTGCCGCTATCACGCTCGACGCCATCGGCGCCGACGTCCTGGGCATCAACTGCAGCCAGGGACCGGCCGAGCTCCGAGGGCTCGCCGCACGCATGCTCACCGTTACCGACAAGCCCGTTATGGTGCAGGCCAACGCGGGACTCCCCCACGTGGACGACGACGGTAACACCGTCTTTGACATCCAGGCCCCCGAATACGCCAAGGCCGTCGCCGGCATGATCGCCGACGGCGTAAGCATCGTGGGCGGTTGCTGCGGAACCACGCCGGCGCACATGGCAGCGCTGCGCACGCTTATCGACAACCACACGCCCAGCCCGCGCCACCGCAAGCCCAGCATGTCGGTCACGAGCGCCCAGACCGTGGTGGACCTCCCCTGTGACGGCCACAAGATCGCCGTCATCGGCGAGCGCATCAATCCCACCGGAAAAAAGCGCCTGCAGCAGGCCCTGCGCGACGGCGACCTGGACTACGTCGTAAGCCAGGGCATCAGCCAGCAGGAGCAAGGCGCCGACATCCTGGACGTCAACGTGGGCCTGCCCGAGATCGACGAGGTCAAGATCATCCAACAGGCCACCGAGCAGCTCCAGGGTTCCACGCTGCTGCCGTTGCAGATCGACTCCACCGACCCCGCAGCCGTCGAGGCCGCCGTGCGCCGCTACGCCGGCAAGCCCATCATCAACTCGGTCAATGGCAAGCAGCAGATCATGGATGAGATCTTTCCGCTGGTCGCCCATTACGGCGCCAACGTCGTCGGCCTCACGCTCGACGAAGGCGGCATTCCCGATACCGCCGAGGCTCGCTTCGCCATCGCCGAGCGCATCGTGGCCGAGGCCGCCCGCTACGGCATCGGCCCGGACCGCATCCTCATCGACTGTCTGGTCATGACCGCCTCGACCAATCAACGCCAAGCCGAACAGATTCTGCGCGCCATGTCCCTGTGTAAGGAGCGTCTGGGCGTCAAATGCGCGCTCGGCGTGTCGAACATCAGCTTTGGTCTGCCCGCCCGCCCGCTGCTGGGCTCGGTCTTTTTGGCTGCCGCTTTTGGCGCGGGCCTGGACGCCCCCATCATGAACCCGGGCTCCAAGCGCTTTATGGATACCGTCTACAGTTATCGCGTCTTGAGCATTGAGGACGAGGGCTCGACCGGATACATCGAGCGCTACGCCGGCTGGACCGATCCGTACAAGATCGCCGCGAACCCGGCGGCGGCTCAGACAGTATCGACCGACACTGTGACCGCCGCTGGCACCGACGGCACCGACGGCAACGACGACCCGATTCGTCGCATGGTCGTCTCGGGCCGCAAAGGCGAGATTGCGGCCGAGACCGAGCGTCTGCTGGCAGACCACGACGCCATGGACCTCATCAACAACCACTTTATCCCCGCCCTCGACGAGGTTGGCGTCCTCTTTGACCAGGGAAAGTTCTTCTTGCCGCAGCTCATGGCCTCGGCCGAGGCCGCACGCGTGGGTTTTGACACCATCAAGCGCCGGATGCCCGCCGGCGAGATTGCCGACAAGGGCAAAATCTGCGTGGCCACCGTCAAAGGCGACATCCACGACATCGGTAAGAACATCGTCAAGATGCTGCTCGATAACTACGGCTATACCGTCTTTGACCTAGGCCGCGACGTCGACCCGCAGGAGGTGCTCAAGACCGTACGGGAGCGCGACATCAAGCTCGTCGGCCTTTCGGCTCTTATGACCACCACGGTCGTCGCTATGGAGGAGACCATCAAACTGCTTCATGCCGAGGTGCCGGGCGTCAAGATCATCGTAGGCGGCGCCGTACTCACCCCCGAATACGCCAAGCAGATCGGCGCGGACTACTACGCCAAGGACGCCGCCGAAAGCGCTCGTATCGCCGAAGAGGTCTTTGGGCAGTAACACAACGGAAACAACCGAGCACCAAAACGTGCCGCATGCGCCACTTGGCACGTGCGGCACGTTAGAATAGACAAGACTATGCTCGTTTTGGCAGATAGGAGTGCAAGGATGGCGATCACGCCCGCAGAAATCGCGGAAACCCGCGGCATGGTTGAGGAGCAGAACCTCGACATCAGGACCATCACCATGGGTGTTTCGCTCATGGGTTGCGGCGACGAGAACCTCGACCACATGTGCACGAAGATCTACGACCACGTGACGCACACGGCTGAGCATCTGGTCGAGACCGCCGAGAACCTCGAGCGCGAGTACGGTATCCCCATTGTCAACAAGCGCGTTTCCGTCACCCCGGTGGCGCAGATCGCCGCGTGCTGCAAGGATGAGGACCTCACCCCCATCGCGCATGCCCTCGACCGCGCGGCCGAGACGCTCGGCATCGATTACCTGGGCGGCTTCTCCGCACTCGTCCAGAAGGGCATCGGCGACGCCGACCGCCGCGTCATCCAGTCCATCCCCCAGGCGCTCGCTACCACCAGCCGCGTCTGCTCCAGCGTCAACGTCGCCAGCCTGCGTGCCGGCATCAACATGGACGCCGTGCTCATGGCGGCTCAGACCATCATCGATGCCGCCAAGCTTACGGCAGATGAGGATTCCGTCGGTGCTTCCAAGTTTGTCTGCTTTGCCAACATGGTCGAGGACTCCCCGTTTATGGCGGGCGCCGTTCACGGCGGTGGCGAGGCCGACGCCGTCATCAACGTAGGCGTCTCGGGCCCCGGCGTTATGGCCGCAGCCCTGGAGAAGCTGCCCGATTCCGCATCGATGATGGAAGTCGCCGAAAAGATTAAGCAGACCGCCTTTAAGATCACCCGTGCCGGCGAGCTCATGAGTCGCGAGGCCGCCCGTCGCCTAGGTGTCGAGAAGGGCATTGTCGACCTGTCGCTGGCGCCTACGCCTGCCGTCGGCGACTCCGTCGCGCGCATCCTCGAGATCATCGGCGTGGGCACCTGCGGTGGCCCCGGCACGACCTGCGCGCTCGCCATGCTCAACGATGCCGTCAAGAAAGGCGGCGTCATGGCCAGCTCCAGCGTGGGCGGCCTCTCGGGCGCCTTTATCCCCGTGTCCGAGGACGCCGGCATGATCGCCGCCGTCGAGGCCGGCGCGCTTTCGCTCGAGAAGCTCGAGGCCATGACCTGCGTGTGCTCCGTTGGCCTGGACATGATCGCCATTCCCGGCGACACCCCGGTCGAGGCTATCGCCGGCATTATCGCCGACGAGATGGCCATCGGCGTCATCAACAATAAGACCACGGCCGTGCGCGTGATCCCCGCCATCGGCAAGGGCGTGGGCGACTGCGTCGAGTATGGCGGCCTGTTTGGCCGTGCGCCCATCATGCCGGTGAACCCCAACGCCGGCACCGTGCTTGCCCACCGCGGTGGACGCTTCCCGGCACCGCTGAACTCGCTCAAGAACTAGCTGAGGGGGACTGGCGAGGAGCCCCGGGGAGGGCAAATATATAAGGTCGCCTGCTCGGACAGTCCTGACTCGCACGGAGAGCACATTAAGTGCTCTCCGGCTCGTGCGGAACTCGCGATCGACCTTATATATTTGCCCCCCCGGGGCTCCCGCACAACGGGACCTCAGTTGGGTTCTATCCCGGTTGCAGTTGCTTCGCTCCTGCACCACTTGGCTGGTGCGGCGGTTTGGCGTTGGAACGGTTCTTTTTCTGATATATGCTTGTTGCGGCTCTTCTTTTGGGAGGGGCCGCTTTTTTGTTGTAAGGGGGATGGCCCGTGGATGATGGTGTAATTCAATCTGAGCTTCTTTCTGCGGATTGGAATGGCGAATGGATGCGCCTGCAAGCTGGTCGGCGGCGGGCTGATGATTCTTTTGAGTGGGATAAGCGGGCTCGGCATTTTCGTCCACTGGAGACTGCCCCCTACGCCCGAGATTTTATTAAGCTGCTGGCGCTTGAGCCCGGCGAGTCGTTGCTCGATATGGGGTGTGGGGCTGGGTCGATTGCTATTCCGCTTGCTCAGGCTGGACATCCCGTGATTGCCGCTGATTTTTCCCCTGCTATGTTGGGCACGCTTGATGCTGGCATTGAGTACTATGGGCTCGAGGATCGCATTACGCCGCTTGAGCTTGCTTGGGATGATGACTGGGATTTGGTTGGACCGGTCGCGAAAGCGGTAGATGTTGCCTTTGCGAGTCGCTCGGTTACTACGAACGACCTAAAAGGCGCGCTTGCCAAGCTCGACCGTACGGCTCGGCGGCGTTGTGCTGTCACGATGGTCGCCAACTCCAGCCCGCGCTATGACCTGCACGTGATGAATGCCATCGGCGCCTCGGTTACCCGTAGCAATGGTTTTGTGTACGCCTTTAACATCCTTATTCAGATGGGTGCACTACCGCAGGTCACGTATTTTGAATCGCCCCGTCGTGACACCTTCGATAGCCTCGAGGCCGGCGTGGCGGACTTCTCCCGTATGCTCGAGCATGGCAACGAGGATAAGATCGATCGTCTGCGCGACTATATCGCCCAACATATGATCGAGAACCCCCATGCCGGCGAGCCGGGATCCAAGGGCGTGCCGCAGGGACGTTACATGCTCGACCACATCCGCAAAGTCCGATGGGCGTTTATCGCCTGGGAGCCGGTCTCTGCGCCCCGACCGTAGCCCATCTAAAGTATGCATCGTCTACCCGCCCGGCATCCGCATTCTTTGCGAACTGGCAAACGCGCTCCACACCGCGCCGTTCCTGCGCTATCGTGGGACAGCTCACGTAGATTAAGGCCCCATCGCGGGGCGCCCCATACATAGAAAGCGAGATCCCATGGCACTGACAGGAGCCCAGGTCAAGCAGCTTCGCAGCATGGCCCATCACCTCAACCCCGCCATCATCATCGGTAAGTCCGATGTCAACGAGGGTACCGTCGAGCAGACGGCCGCCTACCTGGAAAAGCACGAGCTCGTTAAGTGCTCCGTGTTGGACGGCTCCAGCCTTTCTGCCCGCAAGGCCGCCGAGGAACTCGCCGAGCGCTGCCACGCCGACGTCGTTCAGGTTATCGGCCGCAAGTTCTCGCTGTATCGAGAGTCCTCGCGCAAGGATATCGAGAAGATCAAGCTCGTCTAAGGGCCGATCGGTTCACACAGAGCAAGCCTGCGGGCGTCCGAATGATGCGGGCGCCCGTTTTTTATCGCTCAATGAACGGTCGGTTGACCCTGCTTTCGACCAGACGCTCGTAGAGACGCTTGGTCTCGGGCTCGGGAACGCCTGCGACCTGTTCCTTAAGATGATGGATATGCCCGCTATAGAGCTCGACGATATCGCGGCGTCTCCCCGCCGCTCCGTACACGCGCATGGCGCATCGCACCATGTCCTCGCGTGCGGTCTCCTGACGTAGCCCCGCTTCTACCAGCCAGATTGCCGACTGCAGGTCGTTTTCTTCCAAGGCAGCGCTTGCTCCCACAATCATGCAGTCGATAAACTTCGACTGCATGATGCGGCGCATGCGCAAAAAGTACGTCGGATTGCAACCGTTGGGGATATACAGCGGTCCGGTATAGAGCTGTTCGATCTTAAGACACAGCTCGACCAGGTGAGGCCCACGCACTCTTGTGCGATTACCCAAAATCTCGCGGCTTATCTGCTCAAATAGCTTCACATCGGTCTTAACGTAATCCCTGTTGAGGCCAAGGCAGTCGTTTTGAATCAGGACGCACGACTTGCCATCTGGCGTGGGTCCCAAAGCGGATCGTAAGCGTGACACAGTCGAATACAAGTTGTTACGGGCGCTACTGTACTCGGCATGTGGCCACAGTTCCATAGCCAAGGTCTCGCGATCGACAAACGAATCGATACCCAACGCAAGCCGCTCGGCAAGCGTTGCCGCTTTCTTACGACGCCACATCTTGTCTGTGATGGGAAATCCGTCGCGCTCGGCACGAAACGCGCCAAACATGCGAATCTCGATATGATCGATAGCGTCGACGGGTTCGACCTCGCCGACCTGGAACAGCCGCTCGCTCTCTCCCTCCAAATCGTCGCGCAGCGAATATCGCGATAGCTCACGCACCGGGAGCTTCTTTCGAATCTTGGCAGCAGGCTCGCCCAGGCAATGCATCGCAAGGCGTGCAAACAGCCGATACGCTGGCTCCAGAATCCCAGAACGATTCATAGACATCCAGGCGGCAAGATCGCTGTCACGGCCCGCAGACGCCAAATGCAGCGCTACGACCCAAGCCTCCGCGCCGCCGACTTGTGTCCGACTTAGGTCGAGTAGCTCTGCCTCTTCTCGTACCGACACCATCGACGTATTGCGAAGGCTTGATGCACGCTCCAACAGCAACGCGTTGTCGCGCATGTATGCGATCGACTCGTCAGCAAGCTTGAGTACCTGGACCGCGCGGAACTTCGCGTTGACCGGGCGCCCCTCGGCGAGCGCCTGCCAGCCTTCGAGTAGCAGGCCAAACAGCTGGATTTGATTGTCACGCACGCGCACGGCAAAGCGATCGAGCTCATTAAACGCCGTATCGTCAGTCATTGGCAGGCCTGCAAGCAGACGCCGTGCCGCCAGCACCATACGCACCCAGACAGCCGGTGCCTTAAGCCCACGAGCATCGAGTGCCTCCCGTGTTCGAGACATCTCGTCGTCACGCTCATCGATTCCCATAAATGACCCATCGAAGAGCTCCACCAACATCCGATCTGCCCGTATGAGAATCTCTGCAATATCGAGTTCGCAATCATATACCTTGTTCGCCTTGAGTCCCGAAAGCGCTGCGCCGTCTTTCGCCTGTTCGGTCAGCCGGCTCTTAACCTCGATATGCGCCGACAGCATATCGAGCGCAGCACAAGATGCCTCATTTTTTGGAAGCGCAGGATTGGCTGGAAGCCCAAGCTCGCAATCTCCATAACAGACGACCGTAAGCACCTGGGCGACTTTCCAAGAAACCGAATCGATCTCGCGGACCGACTGTGCGCTCGCATGTTCGACAATCGAGGCCATATACCGGGCCAGTTTAGTATTCGAAACGCTTACCGCCGCCAAATAGACACCAAGTGCTTCGGTGGGCGTCGGCTCCAACGCGGGCTTGTCGGCATCCGTCGTCCTCAGTACCGCGCGACAGACATCCCCTCCATGCCCAGTCAGAGCCAAATCGACACCATACTGTCCAGCAAGCTCAAGGACGGCGTCGCGATCCAAAAAGGCATCTGCCAAATCCATCGCAGCATCGCATCGGCCCGCCTTGAGCAGAATGCGTGCCGCGCGCATAACGAGCTCTGGACGAATTTCCGCAACCATTTTTCGTAATCTCAGGCGCGCGTTATCCTCGGTGCCCATACACGTAAAGCTTCGGTCGACCGGATCGACACCAAAAATCGGATAATCACGAACAAGATAGGACTGATCGATCATGGAGAGCCTGACACCGCATGCCTCAAGTTCCGCAATCTTGCCCTCGCCCATCAGGGCCATCACGCACGCCACGTTAAATAGGGCGCCGTTATCGATTGATGCCATATCGGCAAGTGCCGCACCGTATACGTTGACAATCTCGTTTTCGAGCAAGCTGGCAACGTCGCCCTCTCCGTACAGCCCCGTCTGCATAGCCGAAACCAACTCGGGAACACCCTGTGTGAGCTGGTAAAAATCGAGCGACGTGCTAATCGAGAACGCCGATGCCCAAGCCGAATACTCATAGGCATGCACCTTGAGCATCTGCGCATTGATCTTGACCGAGTCACCCAGCCCGCGAATCAACTGGCGATTTGAGGGGCGGCAGGTGACAAAGACCCCGATCCCCATACTGCGCAGGCCTCGAATTCGATCGATAAGCTCCTCGGTATCTTGCTGATCGAGGTTGGGGACGTTATCAATCGCAATCAACGATCGCGGTTTGTCCTCAAGTTCATCTGTGACCACTTCGAGCTGCATAAACACCTCGCGGGCAATCGCGCGGTCAGCCTCGATGATTCGTACCAGACCGCGCGTCGGGTCGCTTTTGACTTCCTGAGTGTACTGAAGCAATATCGATGTTTTCCCAAACCCATCTGGTGCATAGAGCAACACAATGCCCGCCTTGCGGCCCTTGACAATCAACTCGCTCATCAGGCGATCACGTCGGACCATATAACCTGTGCCCAACGGCGCCAATTCGAGATCGTCCGTATCGTTCAGCCCGTTCATCATGCTCGCTCCTTACCTCGACCACATGGACACCGTAATCGCAAGACAGCCCAAGCCATCCCGTAAATCGAACGACGCAGAGTTTTAGGTTGTCTTTCGGTTCGCATTTGGCAAGTTTTTGTTCAGCGAGCGCCGATTGAAACTTCTCCCCCAACCAACCGGTCTTTGCGCAGGTCAATGCGCTTGCCAGCATGTCCCACTCATTTGGCAGTGTAACGCAATGGGGCTTGTAATATTTTGTTGCGCAACTCGCCTACGCGCTGCTACCGTTTGCGACTCATTAGTAGCATTTTTGAATAGACTATGCTAGAGAATGCATCACGCTATACGAGGCACCACCGTCAAGCTTTTGGCAAGCTAATGTTATGCACACCATAAAGTCCGCGCTCATTCTGGTTCCGCTGGCAGATATTGCGGACGGACGCAGTATAAGGGCTCATGAGTCTATAAGCTAGCCGCCATCCCGCATATGCATAATAAAAAAGGCCCCCGCAGAACGGGAGCCTGTAACAAAGTAATAACAAATCGCTCGGATTGTACTACTCGCAGAGCGAAAGGGCAGCCTCGTCGGCAACGACGACACAGTTGGTGTGCAGCTGCAGGATCGAAGCCGGGCACTCGGGCGTAACCGGGCCATAGCACATATCGTGCACAGCCTGAGCCTTGGCCTCGCCGTTGGCGACGACCAGGATCATGCGGGCATACATGATGGTCTGGGTACCCATGGTGTAAGCCTGGCGGGGAACGTCGTCGATGCTATCGAACAGGCGGCTGTTGGCCTGAATGGTGCTCTCGGTGAGGTCAACGCAGTGCGTACCCTTGGAGAAGTGGTCATCGGGCTCGTTGAAGCCAATATGACCGTTATTACCAATGCCGAGCAGCTGCAGATCCGGGTAACCGGCGGCAGCGACGATCTTGTCGTACTCGGAGCAGGCAGCGGCGGCATCGGGGTTGGAGCCATCGGGCACGTGCGTGTTATTCAGATCGATGTTGATGTGATCGAAGAAGTTCTCGCGCATGAAGTAGTGATAGCTCTGGGGATCATCGTGCGAAAGGCCACGATACTCGTCCAGGTTATAGGTGCTGACCTCGGAGAAGTCAATATCGCCCTTCTTGTACCAATCGGCGAGCTGCTTGTAGGCGCCAATAGGAGTGGAGCCGGTAGCAAGACCGAGTACGCAATCGGGCTTAAGGATAACCTGCGCCGAGATGATATTGGCGGCCTTGCGGCTCATATCCTCGTAGTCTTTAGCTTTAATGATCTTCATTACGCATCCTTTCTCGTAGAAGAGAGGCAAGGCTCCCCTTACAAGCACTTGCCCGCGGCCTGCGTCGGCCGCAACCAACGTGTGCGGCCACCAGGGCGAGGTCGCGTAATGTATGTATCTCGTGTCTAGCCGCGTCGAGGCCCCTGCCCGTCCACGGTGACCCGAAGCCTTTTGGCCTCGGACAATTTCCATCTTGCCACGGAGGGCGCCCTCTTTCAAGGGCGCCCTCCGTAAACGTGTTTGAATTGTAGGCCAAAGGGCAAGCGAACGAGTTAGCGCTCGCGAGCGACGATGAGCTGATCCATCTCCTCGACATGCTCGCCAACGGAGCCCTTGATGCTCGAGAACTCAACAGAGTTGCACACCAAAATGGGAACCGTCACATCGTAGCCCTCGGCCTCGATTGCCTCGCGTTCAAACTCGATAAGCACATCGCCCTTATGGACGATATCGCCCACCTGTGCATGCACGGTAAAGTGTTTGCCCTCGAGCTGAACGGTATCGAGTCCAACGTGGATTAAAACATCCAAGCCATCGACCGTGTTGAGCGCAACGGCGTGTCCCGTTGGAAAAATCGCCTCGATCTTGGCATCCGCAGGTGCAATCACGCGCGTGCCCGTAGGCCGAATGGCAACGCCTTGGCCCAAAAGGCCAGTGGCAAACGTCTGGTCTTTAACCTCGGAAAGCGGAATGACATCGCCCGAGATGGGAGCATCCAGCGTAAGGACCCGACCACGCATACCAAAAGACCTTAGGACTTTAGTGAACATGCTCCCCCTTGGACATACCAATAATCAAAACCAGTTTTAGTAGTTTACCACTTGGCATTGGTTTTTGACCATTAGGGAAGTTCGCGCTTGACAACCTCGACGATGTCGTCAACGACGCGCTGAGTCAGCTCGTGCGTCTCGGCCTCGGCCATCACGCGAACCAGCGGCTCGGTACCGCTCGGGCGTACCAGAATGCGGCCGCGACCGTTAAGCTCCTTCTCGGCGGTAGCGACAGCGTCCCAAATGGGCTGGCAATCGTCCAGACCGGCCTTGTTGTCGGAATGCACGTTGACGAGCACCTGCGGGTACTTCTTCATGATGCCGGCAAGGTCGGTGAGGGTGCGGCCAGTGCGCTTGAGCACGGCCAGCAGCTGCAGCGCCGTCACCAGGCCATCGCCGGTGGTGTTGTGCTCCAGGAAGATGATGTGGCCGGACTGCTCTCCGCCGATAACGGCGCCGTCCGCGAGCATGCGCTCCAGCACGTAGCGGTCGCCCACGGCGGTCTGCACCATCCCAAAGCCCTGTTCCTTCATAGCGATGGAAAAGCCCAAGTTGCACATAACGGTCGAGACGATCTCGGAGTTGGCGAGCTTGCCGCGAGCGGCGAGGTCAGAGCCGCAGATGGCCAGGATGTAATCACCATCGATCTCGTTGCCCTCGCTGTCCACGAACAGCACGCGATCGGCGTCACCGTCGTGGGCCAGGCCGATGTCGGCGTGGGTGCGCAGCACGAGCTCGCGCAGGGGCTCAAGATGAGTGGAGCCGCACTCGACATTGATGTCGGTGCCACAGTAGTCGGTATTGATGGCGTGGACCGTAGCGCCCAGACGCTGAAGCGCGGCAGGCGTGGTCTGGCAGGAAGCACCGTGACCGCAGTCAACGGCAACGACCAGGCCGTCGAGCTTAAGGCCGTCGAGGGTGCTGATAGCGTGGTCGACGTATGCCTTGCGAGCATCCTTCATCTTGATGATGTGGCCCACACCGGCGCCGGTCGGCAGCGTGTCGGCAGCCATGGCCTCCTCGGACATGACCCAGGCGCTGATCTCTTCCTCAACGGCATCGGGAAGCTTCATGCCCTTGCGGCTAAAGAACTTGATGCCGTTAAACTCCGGCGGATTGTGCGAAGCGGAGATGACGATGCCGCCGTCGAGGTCGTTTTGGACGGTGAGCAGCGCCACGGCCGGCGTAGGGATAACGCCGCAGCAGTGCGGGCGACCGCCCTCGGCCATAATGCCAGCGGTCAGAGCGCTCTCGAGCATGGTGCCCGAAAGACGCGTGTCGCGGCCAACGCAAATGTCCGGACCAAGGAACTTGGTCGCCGCACGGCCAAGGCGAAACGCGAGGTCGCACGAGAGGTCGGCGTTGGCGACGCCACGGACGCCGTCGGTGCCAAAGATGTTCTGGGGCATAGGATCGCTCCTTCCCAAGTGGGCAAAACGCACTCGCCCACCCTAGTCGAAAAAGAAAAGCGGGACCCGCCGAGCAATCGGCAGGCCCCGCTTGTACATTGTATCTCGTAAGGAGATAAAACCTTAGCGCTTGGAGAACTGGGGAGCGCGGCGGGCCTTCTTGAGGCCGTACTTCTTGCGCTCGACCACGCGAGCATCGCGCGTAAGGAAACCGGCCTTCTTGAGGTCAGCACGGTAGTCGCCAGCGTTCAGAAGAGCGCGAGCGATGCCCAGGCGCAGAGCGCCGGACTGACCGGAGATGCCGCCGCCATCGCACAGAGCGATAACGTCGAACTGACCGGCGGTATCGGTCACCTTGAAGGGAGCAAGGGCGTTCTCAACGAGCTGATGACGGCCGAAATACTGCTCGGCGTCACGCTTGTTGATGGTCACCTTGCCGGTGCCGGGGACGAGACGGACGCGGGCGACGGCGTTCTTACGACGGCCGGTACCCTGGTAGACAACGGTGTTCTCAGCCATCTTTAAGCCTCCAGCTCAATCTTCGTGGGGTTCTGGGCAGCATGCGGATGCTCGGCACCAGCGTAGACCTTAAGCTTGGTCATCTGGGCACGGCCGAGGGTGGTCTTGGGCAGCATGCCGCGAACGGCGCGCTCGATGACCTTCTCCGGGTGCTTCTCCATAGCCTGGTGGAAGCTCTCAGCCTTGAGGCCGCCGTTGTAGCCGCTGTGGCGATAATAGGTCTTCGTGTCGGCCTTGTTACCGGTAAGCTGGACCTTATCGGCGTTGATGACGACAACGAAGTCGCCGCAGTCGCTGTTGGGCGTGAACTGGGGCTTGTTCTTACCGCGCAGGATCATTGCGATCTGGGTGGCAAGACGGCCCAGGACAGCACCATCGGCGTCGACGAGAACCCAGTTGCGCTGGACCTCGCCCTGCTTGGCGTAGTGAGTCGATTTCGAAATCACTTAGACTCCTCCATGTACAGTACGTGTTGTTACAGAGATTCACGGGGCTCTGCAAGTAACCCGTCCATATTACCCCGCCCGTCGCCCGAGTCAACAGGTATTTTGGCTCTGACCAGACTTTCTGCACATGTCGTCCATCGGTAATGATGTCGCGACGCTAGCGCTCGACAAATGCCTCGATATCACTCAGCAGATGCTTTGCCTCCTGGCGACCCTGAATATACAGGTCGAGAAGCTTTGCCGGATCGTGCTCGACGTGACCGACCTCGACAGGCTTTTGCGGGGCAACGACCAGCGCGCGGCCCTCGCGCTCATACTTCCACAGATGCATGCGCTGGATGTTATAGCGGTCGTGGCGCGTCTCGATAGCCTCGAGCAGATAGGGGTAGTCGGCATAGCGGGCGCGTGCGGCAGGCATAAACTCGTAGGGCTTTTTCTCGTACGAGCGGTCCTGCGTGACAATGACAACCGCGCGATCGAAGCCCGCCTCCTCCAGCACGTGTTCGATGGGGGCCGAATCGGCTACGCCGCCGTCGACGTATTTGTGCCCGTCGATCTCGACCGGCGGCGTCACCAGCGGCAGCGACGTCGAGGCGCGCACGGCATCGAGGTCGAGCACGGCGCTTTTGACCGGCAGGTATGCAGCGGTTCCAAAGAGCATGTCCGTCGCGACGGCGTACATCTCGATGGGGCTCGCGTCGAATGCCTCGTTGTCAAAGGGATCCAAGCGGTCCTGGACATCGTTGAAGATGAAGTCGTAACCCACGATGGAACCCGTGGAGGCAAACGATGCGGCGCCCATGAAGCGGTTGTCGTTGCAGAAAGTCAGGTTGATGCGGTTGGCACGGCCGATCTGGTGCGACTTGTAGTTCACGCCGTTGAGGGCGCCGGCCGATACACCGTAGACAGCCGGAATCTCGACGCCAGCCTCCATGAGGACGTCGAGCACGCCCGCGGTAAACTGCCCGCGAAAACTGCCGCCCTCCAAGACGAGCGCGACCTTGCCGGCGTTCTTTGCCTTATCTTCTGCCGTCATGTTGACCTCCTACTGTTTCGTTTTGGCCTTCTTCTACCCAGTTTTGAGATGGGGAGCGCATGGGTTTTGGAGTTGAGTAGGACGGGGCGACTGGCGGAAAGCACGTCCCGTTCTGGGGGGGCGATTCCGGGATGGACTTTCCGCCAACAACCCATCCGGAAAATGCATCCCATTCTGAGCGTAGATTCTGGGATGCAACTTCCGCTTGAGGCGTCAACGTGAGTAGTCAATTTGGGACGGGGCTATTTTAGCTGCCCTTTGACTGTCGACGAATTATTGGGGACCGGAACTAATATCGACTGGCTTATAGGGGTAGCTAAAATAGCCCCGTCCCAAATTGACTACTCCACCTTGTAGAGGCTTTGCGCGGAGAATCCGCGTATTTGCTTCGCAAATCCGCACCGGCTTCGGCCGCCTGCCGGCGTCCTCGCCCGCGGGCTAAAAACGCTTACGCGTTTTCTTTACGCCCGCGCCCTGCATAGAGTTCGATTCTCCGCGGGTTTGGGGTTCCGTTGATGCGGCGCATGGCAGGCTGAGATTCGATAACATTGCATCCATATGAAGTTGAGGCTTTGCGCGGAGAATCCGCGTATTTGCTTCGCAAATCCGCACCGGCTTCGGCCGCCTGCCGGCGTCCTCGCCCGCGGGCTAAAAACGCTTACGCGTTTTCTTTACGCCCGCGCCCTGCATAGAGTTCGATTCTCCGCGGTATCTATAAGTAATAAAAAAGCAGGTAGGTGCGTTTACCTACCTGCCTGTAGCTATTGGTGGAGGCGCGGAGAATCGAACTCCGGTCCACGAAAGCCCCCTGATTGGCATCTCCAAGCTCAGTCGCTGGTTTAGTCTCGGACGCTTTGCGCGCAGCGACACGCTCGCGGCATCCCAACCGGTTCGGTCTTAGCCCGCGCCATACCGATTACGTGCGCGGGAGCATTCCCCTAACATGACGTCGCGCCGGTGTCGGGGAAATCACCGGGTTGACGCGCCGCTATAAACTAAGCAGCGAGAGCCATAGGCTCAAAAGAAGAGTTGTTGTCAATTCAATTTGACGGTACCCCTGTTTAACGAGGCGAGGAGACCTCGGCTTGCTTCCTCTCTCAGAGCTATCGTGTCGAAACCAGTCGCCCCCGAATGTTGGGAAAGTCTGGATGGTATCGGGCCTGCAAACACCCGATAACCGTCGACTTTTCAAGGAACACGCGGGGTAAACCCCGCTCGTGGATAGCTATCTTACCACGTTCTAAAGGCAGACAGCTGCTCTATGCACGAGCTGTGAAGACCCTAATGTGCGCCATACTTCGCATTTTTGCCACTGAACACGTCACGTATATTTTCGCCAAGCAAAATTGACCCGTCGAAAGGACCGTTATGGATACCAAGCAGCAACTCATCAATGCCCTCGCAGGCCTGGGCTCGACCATTACCGAAGCCATGGATGTCATCGAAGGCTTTGTCCCCTGTGGACATCCCGCCCTCACGGTAATGAACGCCCTTGTTGCGCTGGACGCTGACGATGATGCAGCTCTCGCCCAGCAGTTTGAGACCGTCGCGGGCTTTATCGACCACGTGAGCGAGAACCGCGGCGTGGCCGCCTACCACGGCATCGAGGTCGAGTTCGCAGGTCCCAAAGCCGATCTGCTCGCAGCAATCCGCGAGGTAGGCGCCCTTATGCAGACCGCAGGCGTCAAGAACACCCAGGTCAACGAGTGGGTCTACCGCAGTCTAGCAGCACTAAACGATTCCGACGAAAAGGCCGCCGAGAAGCTCGTCGAAGCTCCCGTCATCAAGGCGGCGCTTTTGTAATTAAAGGATGCGTGGCCTTCTGAGCACCGACGTTCCGAAGGCCACGCAAACAGTTCGCGCTAACCGATAGCCGCGCCACCACGTTCGGCCAAAGCTAGAATCGGCATCATTTGGCGCGGGGTCTTTGCTGCAAGATCGGCATGTTCGAGCAGCTTGCGATTGTTGGTCACCAAGTAATCGATCTGCGCGCTTGCACGCGGCGAGCACCAAGTTGTCCTCGTAATCGCGATGGAGCGCTAAGTATTTGTCGGCCAGCCAAAGGCCCGACGCATCTGCACCCACGGCCGTGGCATTTTCGGTCACGTTCCGAACAAACGCCAACGCCGCATCGCCAATTGCACGGACAGATGCCTCGTCGAGCGCTCCCCCGCCGGCAAGAACGCTACGCCTCGGCTCGTGTTGGACAACGTACAGCACGTCCTTGGCGATATGCACCGGAAAGAACAGCAATGCCCCCGCCTCCGTCGCCTGCCCAATAAACGCACGCGCGGCAAGCGTCTCGCTATGGTCGACGCAAACCGAATCGACCCATACGTTGGCGTCCACCATGATCTTAAGGGGGCCTCCGCTCACAGGATCATCCCCTTTTGGCGATAATGCTCATCCATGGCTTCGGGATAGACTGTGTCCCAGCTGCGGTCATCAGACGTAGACGATGTATCGATGCCCAGGTCCGCGTAAAGCTGATCCACCGCCGCCCATGATGCGACAAACGGCGAGGTGCCACCAGCACTAGGCGGTTGGTCGTCAACGGCCGACAACACCTCTTCGCACGAACCGCCACCCTGCGCTACCTTGGCCACCACCTTTTTGATGAGCTCGGGCAGTGTCCCGCCCGAAATCCGCAGCGCCTCCTCGGCACGGTTCTTGACCTGGCGATCCACGCAAACGTTCACCTGCGCCATGCCGCTAGCAGCACCCACGTCGATCTCGCTCCCTTCAATTGCTATCCTCGATAGCAACACTATATAGAGACGCTATCAATTGGGGTCAAATGCAAAAGGCCTGCGCCCGGACGACACCGATGCCGTCTGGGCGCATGCCAGATAACGTGGGCAAACACGTCTGCTAACGCAGGTAAGCCTTCGCGTTGCTCAGGCTGTAGGCGATCGTCGAGCCGTTGTGCAGCAGCGACGATGCCTGCGAGGCAATCGCGCCGGTACTGCCCAGTGCCAAGAGCGCCGAGTTGGTGAGCATCACCTTAGAGTAGGAGCTCGTCAGACGATCAACGAGGCCCTGGCTCATACGGCGCAGGCGCACGATCGCGGCGAGATCTGTATCGGTCAAAGTGCTCGGAACCGATGATGGCGCGACGCCCTTCGATGGACGAAGCGATGCCGTACGCCACGATGTACTCGACGGCAGCATACCGCACGCGATGCCCTGCACGCAGGCATTCTTTACCGGAGCGCTGGCGAGCAGCTTGATGCCAGCCGTACCAAGCAGAAAACCGCCACCGACAAGCAGGGTGTTAAACGTCGGCCTCTTCATGTTGCTTCTCCCTTTTGCCGCATTGGACACGGCACGGTGCCTCAGCACCCAAGTGAATAAGTTTGCATGAGCACACTTTTGGATAATAGTTAAGTAGTACTAACTATTAAGGTCAAAAATGGTTAACTTTCTGGAAATCTTAGGGTGCAGACCGGCCGACTTTCGACAATCGGTCTGCCGCAACGTACATCTCCGGCATCCAAGAAAGACTCTCCCCCGTCCCAGCAAATCGAGGTCTAATACTTTTCCCGAGAAGTGAACGAGCAAAATCGGACCCCTGAAGCATCCGCATTTTTTAGTAACAAAACCGCAGGGAAAACTCGGCAAAACCGCAGGAAACAGCGTCCAAATAGTGTCGATGCTTCAGAGGTCCAAATAAGGTCGTTCACTTCTCGGGAAAAGTATTAAGCTTCGCTTTCCACAGCCCAAAAATGTGACCAAGGGACCGTCCCTGCGCCACATCCACAAAAAAATGAGGGTGCCAACGGCACCCTCATTCACCAAATTCCATTCAGCCCGACTGACCAGAACGGCTGAGTCGCCACGGAACCCGGGAGCCCCGGCAGGGCGGGCGCTTGCTCAAAATGAGTTCCCTTCAAAAACAATGGGCGCGCCAACGGCGCGCCCATTCACTCTATTTCCATTCAGCCCGACTGACCAGAACGGCCGAGTCGCCACGGAACCGAGGGGCCGGGCGCAGGGCCTTGCCTCTCAATGAGTTCCGCACGAACAGGAGGCGCCAGTGGCGCCTCCGTCGTGAGTCAGGACTGTCCGAAATTGAGAGGCAAGGCCCTGCGCCCGGCCCCTCGGTTCCCGCTTACGAGAGCGAGGTTCTCAGCAACTCGTTGAAGAGCTTTGGGTTACCCTTGCCGCGACTCGCCTTCATGCACTGGCCCACCAAAAAGCCGATGACCTTCTGGTTGCCGTCACGATACTGCTGTGCCTGCTCGGCACAGTTTGCCAGCACCTCGTCCACAATCGGCTGCAGCGCGCCGGCATCGCTCACCTGACGCATACCGCGCTCGTCGACGATCTTGTTGGGGTCGTCGCCGGTCTGGGCCATGGCCTCAAAGACTTCGTGAGCCTGGTTGGAGCTGATGGCATCGGTCGCCAGCAGCTTGGCAAGCGCTGCCACCTGAGCCGGCGCGATGCCGGACTCGGCGAGCGACACGCCCGCGCCCTTAAGGTAGGCGATCATCTCGTTCACCAGCAAGTTTGCAACCGTCTGGGCCTCCTTGCCAGCCATACCGGCAGCGGAGGCCTCAAAGAACTCGGCAAACTCCGGGTCACCGGCGATTTGCTCGGCATCGGCCGCCTTAATGCCAAAATCGGCCTCAAAACGGGCGCTCTTGGCATCGGGAAGCTCGGGAATCTCACCTCGGCAGCGATCGATGAACTCGTCGTCCAGATCGAACGGCGCCAAGTCGGGGTCGGGGAACAGACGATAGTCGTCGGCCGTCTCCTTCACACGCATGACCACGGTGCGCTTGCGGCTGGGCTCCCAGTGGCGGGTCTCCTGATAGATAATGCCGCCCTCCTCGAGCACCTCGGCCTGGCGGCAAATCTCGTAGGCAAGGCCGTCGTGCAGGCTCTTAAACGAGTTGAGGTTCTTAAGCTCGGTTTTGGTGCCCAGCTTGGTCTCGCCGCGGCGGCGCAGCGACACATTGCCGTCGCAGCGCATGGAGCCCTTCTCCATGGAGCAGTCCGAAATGCCCAGCGTCACAAAGATGCGACGGAGCTTTTCCATAAACAGGCGAGCCTCCTCAGGCGTACGTAAGTCGGGCTCGGTGACGAGCTCGATCAAAGGCGTGCCGCAGCGGTTGTAGTCGACGAGCGACTCGGCAGCGGCGGTAATGCGGCCCTCGGCACCGCCCACGTGCACCATCTTGGCAGCGTCCTCCTCCATGTGGATGCGCAGAATGCGGATGGGCACCGTGTAGGAACCGTCCTCGCGACGCTCGGGCATCTGCAGGTTGGACGCGTCATAGCTGGCCAGATGGCCGGCACGCTGATTGCCCTCGCGCATGGTCGACGTCATGGACGTAGACAGGCCCTCGGCGTTGGCCGAGGCGCTCGCCAGGCTCTGGGCCTCGGCCTCGCCAAACGCGCAATCGGGGCGCTCTGCAGCGCCGCGACCAGTCACGTCCAGGTCCAGGTGACCGTACATGGCAAAGGCGACCGGACCCTGCGTGGTCTGAAAGTTCTTGGCCATATCGGGATAGAAGTAGTGCTTGCGGTAGAACATCGAGTGGCGCTGGATCTCGCAGTTGGTGGCGAGGCCGGCCTTAACGATGCTCTCGATGGCGCGCTTGTTGGGCACCGGCAGGGCGCCGGGCAGGCCCAAGCACACCGGGCACACGTTGGCGTTGGGCTCGTTATCGTGGCTGAGCTTGCAGTTGCAGAACATCTTGGTATCGAGTGAGGTGAGCTCGGTATGAATCTCCAGGCCGATCACGGCCTCCCAATCCTGCAGGACCTCGGAAAGCTCCTTCATTACAGCTCGCCTCCCTTCCCGGCAAAATCGGGCGCGACGGAAAGCGCGGGCGCACCCGTGGCGGCATCGGCAAAGCCGCGCTCCAGGGCGCGGGCAAACGTGAGCAGCTGACGGTCCTTAAACGCCGGACCCACCAGCTGGGCAGAAACGGGCAGCTGAGTATCCTCGCCCAAGCCCAGGGGCACCGAGATACCACCGTTGCCGCAAATGTTGAGCGAGATGGTGTACAGGTCGGAGAGGTACATCTGCGTGGGGTCGCTGATCTCGCCAAACTTAAAGGCCGTGCGCGGCGAGGCGGGCATGAGGATGGTGTCCACCTTGGCATACGCGATGTCGTAGTCCTGCGTGATGAGCGTGCGGGCCTTTTGCGCAGCGTAGTAATACTTGTCGTACACGCCCGAGCTCAGCAGGTAGGCGCCGAGCATCTGACGGCGCTTGGCCTCGGCGCCAAAGCCGTGGGCGCGCGACAGCGAGCTCTGGTCGGACAGGTTGGCGCAGCCCTCCTCCTGATAGCCGTAGCGAATACCGTCGAAGCGGGCCAGGTTGGAGAACGCCTCGGCCGGGCCGATGACGTAGTAGGCGGCGATGGCGGCATCCAGGTGCGGCAGGTCGACCTCGACCAGCTCGGCGCCCTGGTTCTGCAGCTCCTGGGCGGCGCGCTGAACAGCGGCCTTGACCTCGGGCGTCAGGCCCTCGGCCTCCATAAACGCGGGGATGATACCCACGCGCTTACCCTCGATGCTATCGTTGAGATGCTCGGTAAAGTCGACGGCGCAATCCTGGCTGGTGCAGTCGTAGGGATCGTGGCCCGCGCCGGTAAGCGCGTTCATGGCCAGCGCGACATCCTCGACCGTGCGGCCGAAGGGGCCCACCTGGTCGAGCGACGAGCCAAAGGCGACCACGCCGTAACGGCTCACGGCGCCATACGTGGGCTTAAAGCCCACCACGCCGCACAGCGACGCCGGCTGGCGAATGGAGCCGCCGGTGTCCGAGCCCAGCGAGAGCGCGACCTCGCCCGCGGCGACGGCGGCAGCGGAGCCGCCCGAGGAGCCGCCGGGCACGCGCTCGGTATCCCAGGGGTTGTTGGTGCGGTGGAACGCCGAGCTCTCGGTGGAGCTGCCAAAGGCAAACTCGTCCATGTTGGCCTTGCCCATGGGCAGGCAGCCGGCATCGAGCATGCGCTGGACGCAGGTGGCGGTGTAGACGCTCTGGTAGTTCTCGAGCATGCGGGAAGCGCAGGTGGTGCGCGTGCCCACAAGGTTCATGTTGTCCTTGATGGCCAGCGGCACGCCCGCGAGCGGGGGCAGCGGCTTGCCTGCGGCACGATCGGCATCCACGCGCGCGGCGGCCTCGAGCGCAAGCTCGGGCGCCACCTGCAGGAATGCCTGGACCCCGCCCTCGCGCGCCTCGATGGCGGCAAGGGAGGCCTGGGCCACCTCGGTAGCGGTAAAGTCGCCAGCGGCAACGCCCGTGGCAATCTGGACAGCGGTAAGGGAATCGAAGCTCTGCGCCATTACTCGCTCTCCCCCTCTCCCAAAATGGACGGCACGCGGAAGTAGCGGTCGCGCGCGCTGCCGGCGTTTTCGAGCGCGACGTCGAGCGGCAGGTCGCGCTCGGGCTCGCGCAGGTCATCGCCCATCACGTTGGACAGGCTTCCGATGGGATGGAACGTGGGCTCCACGTCGGGCAAGTCATATTGCAAGACGGGTTCGAGCATCTGGACGGCATCGTTCATGTAGGACGTCATCTGGGCGAGCTCGTCATCGGTCAGTGCGATCTTTGCGTACTCGGCGATACCGCGCACGTCTTTCTCGCTGAGTGCCATAGGCGCTCCCTTCCGCATAACAGTTAAACCGCTCTAGTATACAAGGCAACGCCGGCTTGGAGCAGGCGCTTTACCCAAATGCAGCGAAAACGTAACGAGGGTGGCGGTTGGCAGGCGGCGGGCCGGCGGTTCTGCAGCGAAACCGCACCGTCCATAGCAAAAACCGCCACAAAGGTGCCTGTGAACTGCGCCCTTTGTGGTGGCCGGACCCGCAAGATGGCATGACCCGGGGCGCAAACCATCACAACATTCGACGTTATTCGGCAAAATCGCGATTTTCATCGAATGTTGTGATGGTTTTTACTGCTTTGCGGCACGATCCAAATGCCGGCGTCCAAACAGCAGCAGTGCCGCGGGAACCGCCGTCACGACCATACCCGCCCCGATGAGCGTCTGCTGCACGCCAAACGTCGCCGCCAGCCACGGGGCAATCGCCAGCGGCGCCACGCCGGCGAACATGTTGCCAAAGCCCATGACCGAGTTGACGCGACCGAGCTGTTCGAGCGGGACCGTCGTTTGCACGATCGTGTTGTGGAGCGGGTTGACGACGCCCCAGGCCACGCCCAGGGCAATCTGGCCGACAAGGGCTACGCCCACGTACGGTGTCCCCACATAGAGCAAACTTCCCAGGCCCACGGACAGAAGCGCCACAAGCAGCGTCTTAAGGTTGACCAGGTGCGGCGGCAAGCGGAGCGCGACCACGGCGCCCAGCACCGCGCCCACGCCGCAGGCGGACGAGAGCCAGCCCATCCACTCGACACCGACATGCAGAACATCACGGTAGAAGAATGACTCCAGTGGATCGAAGGCGCCATAGCCAAAGTTCGAAAGGAAAATAATGCAGAACAGCAGGGCGAGGACGCTGTTGGTAAAGACTGTCTTGATGCTGGTCACGAAGGTGACGCGGGTGGATTTATTGGAGTCGGAGCTTTGAATGGCAGTACTTGCCGTTGTGCTGCTATCCGCGGGAGCACTTTCGCGCGCGGCGACGCGACCTGCTTGCGGCCTAAAGCCCCAACCGGCGACGAGCGCCAGCACGGTAAAGATCATCATGAGCAAAAACACCGCGTGTGACGATGCAGCCGCCGCGACAAAGCCGCCCAGCGTGGGGCCGACGATAATGCTCACGTTGGAGGACATGGTGATGGCGGAGTTGATGTCTTTGAGCTCGACGGGGTCGTCGGTGAGATACGCCGGATAGGACGTGGCGACGGGCTGGGCGAATCCTATCACAAAGCCCAGGAGCACCGCGCCGGCAAGGACTGTTCCGGTCGCGCTGCCAAAGGCGATAATCGCCGCGCCGGTTGCCAACGTGCCGAAGATACTCGCCCGGAAATGCCGGCACGGACCCCAAGCGTCAAGCGCCGCTCCACCCGCAAAGGATCCCAGCATCACGAAGACGTTCATAAACAGGACGGCCAGCGATGTCGCAACGACCGAGGCATCGTCCGCATAGGTGAGTGTTCCGATGACGCCGATGAAGTAGCTGGTCTGAAAGCCGGTATATATGAGGAAGCGCATTGCCACCAGGTGCTTAGCCTGCGCGGACAACGAAGGGTGAGGTTTTGAGAGAAGAGATACGAGCACGGAGACTCCTCGTTTCATACGAATACGGGCGGTGGACATTCGTCGCCGTCTGTCAAATCAATCTATCCGCATGAAACATTAAGGACGCATCAGGACCCTTCTCTCCGTTTTTCGCCCGTCATGAACTACTTGGTAGATTGTAAGGCATGTCACAAAAATCTACCAAAGCAAAAACCACCACAAAGGTGCCTGGCCCCTTTGTGGTGGAAATGACGTTTGCCCAGATAGAACCTGCCAAAATAAACCTGTCCCTTTTTGGCAGGTTTTAGGCCAGATGGTCTTGGATAAGGTCGCAGATGGCGCGGGCGTCGTTGATGTTGATGGCTCGGGTCGCAAAGCCTGCATCGAATGCCTGGCGTGCCAGGGCTTCGTTGCAGGCAAGGGCCAGCGTGCGGCCGTCGACCAGGTCGAGCGAGCTCTTGCCGCGCAGACGGTCGACACCGGAGCGCGCGACCACGATGTTGTCGAAGCCCTCGGTCTTGTAGCCCTCGATGATCACCACGTCGACATCGTTGTAGCGCGACAGCAGCTCGCGCGCGGGCATCTCGTCCTCCTCGCGCGTGTCGGCGTACTCCGCCCAGCGCGTGGCGCAGATGAGGCCCACGTGCTTGGATCCGGCCTGGTGATGGCGCCAGGTATCCTTAGCGGGCACGTCGATATCAAAGCCGTGATGCCCGTGATGCTTGAGCGAACCCACGCGCAGGCCGCGACGGGTGAGCTCGGCGATAACCTTCTCGACGAGCGTGGTCTTGCCCGAGTTTTGGTAGCCGATAAACGCGATCGCGGGGACGGCCGGTGTCGGAGCTGCGGGCGCGACGGCGACGGGTGCGCTCGCGGGTGCGGCACCGTCAGTGGCCACGGCCTCAACAGCAGCGGCCTGACGCCCTGCGCGGTCCCACACGCCCGAGCGGCCGCCCTCCTTGTGCAGCAGGCGCACGTCGACGATCTCCATACCGCGATCAACCGCCTTGCACATGTCGTAGATCGTTAGGCACGCGGCACTCGCGCCGGTCAGGGCCTCCATCTCGATACCCGTCTTGCCCGTCACGCCGGCCGTAACCAGTACGTGAAAGCCAACCTGCCCGTCCGCGCGCGCCGGTGCCCAGCCCTCGGGCACGTCCTCGGCCGGCGTCCCCGCCGGAGCGATGGGCGCAATGTCGCACTTGCTCTTGGTAATGAGCAACGGATGGCACATGGGAATGATGTCGCTCGTGCGTTTGATGGCCATGATGCCCGCCACGCGCGCGCAGGCAAGCACGTCGCCCTTTTTGGCGCGGTCCTGCAGCACCATGGCCTGTGTCTCGGGGTGCATAAGGATGGTGCCCTCGGCGATGGCGATGCGATGGGTCTCGGCCTTGTCGGACACGTCGACCATGCGTACCTCGCCCTTGGCGTCCACATGCGTCAGCTCGTCGCGACGGGCGTCGCGGGCGGGCTCGGTGGCAGCACTGGCAGACGGCTGCGCAGACCCGTCGGCGTTGCCAGCATTCGCCGCAGCCGTGGCTTTGTGGGCAGACATCGCGGCCCTGCGAGCGGCCTTGGTGGCATCGGCGTACCTGCTCTTGGCCATATGATCATCCTCCGATTTGGGACATAAATCGTTGCGTGCCCTCAATTATCGCGTGTTCCTGCGGTTTGTGGGCCACGGCATCGCGCCAAATCGAAAGTACCTGCATATCATCACCACGGCGCAGGGCGTCGCGCACCGAATACTCGGCATCGCTAAACAGGCACGGACGCACGTTGCCATCGGCCGTCAGGCGCAGACGGTTGCAATTCGCACAAAAATGGTTGGACATGGCGCTAATGAAGCCGACCGTTCCCGCCGCGCCCGGAAAGTGCCAATAGCGCGCGGGGCCCGCGCCGGCAGGAGCGTCGTTGATGTCGAGCGGCTCGAGCTCGCCCAGTCCCGCCGCGGCGGCCCCGACATTGATGCGTGCCCGCAGCTCGTCGCTCGGTACGGTATCGCTCGCGTCCCACAGCTCGGGATTGAGCGCGGGCGCATGCGGGTCCACAGCGCAATGCGAACTTGTGCGTTCGTCGCCGATGGGCATGTATTCGATAAAGCGCAGGTGGATGGGACGGTCGAGCGTGAGCCGCGCGAGGGCCGCCACATCCTGGTTGAGCCGGCGCACAACAACGCAGTTGACCTTAACGGGCTCAAAGCCCCAAGCCAGCGCCGCGTCGATGCCGGCCATGGTCTGCTCGAGCCGACCCAGGCGCGTGATCTTTCCAAAGAGCGTAGGGTCGAGCGTGTCGAGCGAGATGTTGACGCGGTTAAGCCCGGCATCTTTGAGCTGCGGCGCCAGCTTGGGCAGCAGGGCGCCGTTGGTGGTGAGCGAGATGTCCTCGATCTGAGGGATCGCGCGGATGTCGCGAATAAGCGGAATAATACGGCGGCTGACCAGCGGCTCGCCGCCCGTCAGGCGCACGCGGCGAATGCCCTCCCCCGCCACCAAGCGCACAAAGCGGGCGATTTCCTCGGCGCTGAGTAACTCGTCGTGTGCACGGGGCGCCACGCCATCGGCCGGCATGCAGTAAATGCAGCGGAAATTGCACTTGTCGGTAACGGCGATGCGCAGGTAGTTGATATCGCGGCCAAAACCGTCATGCTGCACGTGCCCGTCCACGCAGCCCTCCCCTCACGCGGCGTTTTATTCTTCGGAAAACATAATACCCCACGAGAGAATCATGCCGACACCCGTACGACAGGACAGGTCGCTTTGAGCAAGACCGGCTTCCCAAGCCCATCCTCAACACGCAAACCTTGACTCTACAATCGTTGTAGGGTTTTCACTACACTGGTACGGAAACAGACCCAGCCAGAAAGCCCCACCTATGGAACACGACCTCACACGCGGCAATGTCCTTAAGACCATCGCGGTCTTTGCCCTGCCCTATATGCTCTCGTACTTTTTGCAGATGCTCTACGGCATGGCCGACCTGTACATGATGGGGCAGTTTAGCGGTGCCGCCGGCATCACCGCCGTGGGCAATGGCGCACAGACGCTCTATATCATTACCGTGACGCTCGTGGGTCTGGCCATGGGAACGACGGTTATCGTCGGCCACGCCGTGGGCTCGCGCCGCTTCGATCGCGCCGAGACCGTCATCGGCAACACCATCACGCTGTTTATGGGTGTCTCGGTAGTGCTGGCAGCCATCCTGCTCGCACTGTGCCCGCAGATCGTGGCACTTATTGGCACGCCAGCCGAGGCAGTCGAAGGAACCGCCGCCTACCTGCGCATCTGCTTTGTCGGCATTCCGTTTATCGCCGCATACAACATCCTCTCGGCCATCTTTCGCGGGCTGGGCGATTCGCGCTCGCCCATGTACGTGATCGGCGTGGCGTGCATCATCAACATCGCGCTCGATTTTCTGTTTATCGGCCACTTGGGGCTCGGCCCCGTGGGTGCGGCACTCGGCACGGTAACCGCCCAGACGGCAAGCGTTGCCCTCGCGCTCGTGTGGCTTAAGAGCCGCCGCACGAACATCCACGTTAAGCGTAGCGACCTGCGTCCCCAGCCCGAGGTGCTCGGCGGCATCCTTAAGATCGGCGTGCCCGTGGCCGTGCAGGACGGCTGCATCCAGGTGGCGTTTATGTTTATCACCGTCATCGCCAACCATCGCGGACTGGTCGACGCCGCCGCCGTGGGCCTGGTCGAAAAGATGATCAGCTTTTTGTTCATTGTTCCGAGCTCCATGGGTGCCACCGTCAGTGCACTCACGGCGCAAAACGCCGGCGCGGGCAAGGGCGATCGCGCGCGCCAGGTGCTCAAGGACGCCATGACGATCTCGGTGGTGTACGGCTGCCTGATCACGGTGCTGATGTGGCTGGTGGCACCGGCGTTTATCGGCTTTTTCGCCAAAGACCCCGCGGTGGTCGCGGCCGGCACCGGCTATATGCGCAGCTACATTTTCGATGCAATCTTTGCCGGCATCCACATTTGCTTTAGCGGCTTTTTCGCTGCATACGGCAAGAGCTATATCGGCTTTGCGCACAACGTGCTTGCCGTGGCGCTTATTCGTGTGCCAGGCGCGTGGCTGCTGTCGAACGCCTATTCCGACACGCTGTTTCCCATGGGCATCGCTTCGCCGTGCGGATCGATTTTGTCGGCAGCCATCTGTGTTGTCGCGTTTACCGTGCTCAACCGGCGCGGGGCTTTTGACAACTTAGCAGCGTAGCGGGGCAACGCGAAATCGCCCTCATTGACGACATCATCAGCGACGACCCCGCGACCTACGTGACGCAGATCACGGTGCCGGTTTCCCCAACAAAGTAAGAACCGCCCGGAAGGCATCGCGCTTTCGGGCGGTTCTTCAATTTGACTATTGATGCCTTAAGCCTGAGGCACCTCACCGGTAGCCAAGATCTGCTCGAGTGCGTCCTCGTCCAGCACGGGCACACCCAGCTGCTCGGCCTTGGTAAGCTTGGAACCCGCTTTGGGGCCGGCGACCAGATAGCTCGTCTTCTTTGACACGCTGCCCGAGACCTTGGCGCCGAGCACCTTGAGCGCCGCGCCCGCCTCGTCGCGCGTGCGGTTGACGAGCGTGCCGGTCAGCACGAAGGTCAGACCCGCGAGCGGCTGTGCGTCGGCGAGCTCGCCTGCCACGCCAGCGTCGGCTGCGGCTTGCGCGTGCGCGGCGCCCAAATCGACCTCGAGCGAAAGGCCCGCCTGGCGCAGACGTTCCAGGACGGCAAGGTTCTCGGGCACGGCCAGGAACTGCTTGACGCTCGCCGCAATCTTGGGGCCGATGCCCTCGCACTCGGCAATATCCTCTTCGCTCGCCAAGATAAGCTTGTCAATCGACAGGAATCGCTCGGCGATGACCTCGCCCACGCTCTTGCCCACGTGACGGATGCCCAGGGCAAACAGCACGCGACCGAGCGGCTGACTCTTGGACTTGTTGAGCTCGGCGATGATTTTCTCGGCCGTCTTGAGGCCTACCGGAATGGGGTCGCCCTTCTTAACGCCCTTTCTGCTGTTGGAGCTGGCATAGGTGCGCCCCGTGTCCAGGCCGGCGATGTCGTCGACCGTGAGCTGGTAGAAGTCTGCGACGTCGTGAATCAGGCCGGCGGCGATCATCTTGTCGACGATCTCGTCGCCTAGGCCATCAACGTCCATGCAGCCGCGGCTCACCCAGTGGAGCAGGCGCTCCTTGAGCTGTGCGGGGCAGTCGATGGACACGCAGCGGTAAGCCACCTCGCCATCCTCGTGGACCACGGGGCTACCGCACACGGGGCAGACCTCGGGCATCTGCCAGTCGACCGAATCGGCCGGGCGCTTGTCGAGCACCGGACCCACGACCTCGGGGATAACGTCGCCCGCCTTGTGCACGATGATAGTGTCGCCCTCGCGCACGTTTTTGCGACGGATCTCGTCGATATTGTGCAGCGTGGCGCGCGCGATGGTGGAGCCGGCAACCGTCACCGGGTCGAACTCGGCGACCGGCGTGAGTACACCGGTGCGGCCCACCTGGATGCGAATTTCGCGCAGGACGGTCTGCTTTTCCTCGGGCGGGAACTTAAAGGCAATGGCCCAGCGTGGTGCGCGAGCGGTAAAGCCCAGGTCGAGCTGCTGCTGGAAGCTGTCAACCTTTACGACCACGCCGTCGATGTCGTAATCCAAGTCGCCGCGGTGCTCGAGCGCCTGGGCACAGAACTCGTGGACCTCGGCCGGCGTGGCACAACGAGCCACGTTGGGGTTGACGCTAAAGCCGGCGCTACGCAACCAGTCCAGAAACTCGCGCTGGCTGTGGACGTGCAGCGGGTCGGTATCGGCGATGGCATAGATAAAGGTGGCCAGATCGCGGCGCGCCGTGACCTTGGGATCCTTCTGACGCAAGGATCCGGCAGCGGCGTTGCGCGGGTTGGCGAAGGGGTCGCGGCCCTCGGCATCGGCCTCTTCATTCAGGCGAACAAAGCTGCCCTTGGGCATATAGACCTCGCCGCGTACCTCGATGGTGCGCTCGCGGTCGGCGCCCATATGAGCGAGCGCCGGCTCGGATAGGTGCATGGGCACATCCTTGATGGTACGGACATTGAGCGACACGTCCTCGCCCGTGGTGCCATCGCCGCGCGTGGCGGCGCGCACGAAAGTGCCGTTTTGATAGGTAAGCGCGACGCCCAGGCCGTCGATCTTGAGCTCGCAGGTATAGGTGACGCTACCGGCGCCGAGCGCATCCTCGGTGCGTTGGAGCCACGCGTCGAGTTCGTCCAGATCCATGGCATCGTCCATGGAATACATGCGCGCCATGTGCTTGACCGGCGTAAACTGCTCGCTCACGTAGCCGCCCACGCGCTGGGTATAGCTGTCGGGCGTCACCAGGTCAGGGTAGGTAGCCTCGATTTCCTGCAGCTCAACGAGCATTTTGTCAAAGGCAGCGTCCGTGATCTCGGGCGCATCGAGCATGTAGTAGCGGTAAGCATGGTAGTCGAGCTCGTGGCGCAACTCAGCCGCGCGCGCTGCCGCCTGGGCACGGGTATCGGCCGGCGCAGCGGTATCCGTGCTCGCTGGCGTTTCGGTATCGATGTCCACGCCGTCACCAAACAGGCTCGATTGCTCCATAGCGGCACTCCTTCGCTCGATTTCAAACGGATACAAGAGTACCACCGGTCGCGATGGGGCCGAATAGCAGTCTCAAACCGCACCGAATTGGCAGCGGCCGGACCAGGGTTGGACAGTTAGTTCAGATTTGTATAATTACGCGCGCCGAATCGAGCTGAAATATCGGCTTTTCGCCCCAATCAATCGTTCTGAACGGCAAATTAGGTTTGCTTCCGTCTTCGAGACACCCATCTCGGCCCGTCTTTCATTTCAAAACCGCTCAAAACACGCCTCAGACCGCACCCGTTTTTTACAAATCTGAACTAACTGTCCAAGCCCTTCCGAACCATGCCCTTGCCATTTCTAAATGATCCGTTTTCCTCCGCCCCCAACGGATCAATAAGAGAAGAGGGGCTGTCCCGCGCTGGCGGAACAGCCCCTCTGGCTTCGATATGTGCGATACGGCTCGTTAGAAACCCTGACCGTAGCCTTGCCCCTGACCCAGTTGGCCCAGCAGTTCTTCCAGGTACTGGCGCAGTTGCTCGTCGGTAATGCCGCCGTTGCCGGTGTCGGTCGCGCTGTCGTTCTGCTGCTGGTTCTGCAGCTCCTCATCAGAACCCAGCTCGACCGTGACCTTCTTCTCTTCCTTGCCGCGCACGAGCGTAATCTCGACCTTCTCGCCCACCTCGTGGCTGCGCAGCGCGATAATCAGGCCATCGGCGCTCGTAATCTCATCGTCACCCAGCTTGGTGATGACATCGCCCTCTTGGATGCCAGCCTTGGCGGCAGGACCGTCCTTGACGACACTTGCCACATACGCGCCGCTATCGGTGCCGAGATTGTTAGTGCGGGCGTTGAGCGCGTTGACGCTCGAAAGCGTGGCGCCCAGGTACGGATGAACCGGCGTCTTGCCGTCGATGATCTGGTCGGCGATGTTCTTGGCATAGTTGACCGGAATGGCAAAGCCCACGCCCGAGCTGGAGCCCGAGTAGCTCTCGATAAGAGAGTTAATACCCACGAGTTCGCCATTGTCGTTAACGAGCGCGCCGCCGGAGTTGCCCGGGTTGATGGCGGCATCGGTCTGGATCATGTTGGCGTAGATGGTGTTGCCGCTGGTAGAACTCATGGCCGTGGAGCGATACAGCGCCGACACAATGCCCGTGGAGACAGATTGCTCGTTGCCGAACGGCGAGCCGATCGCCATGACCCACTCGCCCACGTTAAGCTTGGAGGAATCACCAATCTCGATCGGCGTGAGCTTGGAGGCGTCAGCATCCTTGAGCTTGATGACGGCCAGGTCGCTCGAGGCGTCGTTGCCCACGAACTCGGCCTCGTAGGTGGCACCGTCGTCCATGGTAACCACGTACTGGTCATAGCCATCGACCACATGGTTGTTGGTGAGGATGTGGCCCTCGGTATCGAGCACCACGCCCGAACCGACGCTGCCCGAACCATCCGACTCGTCGGCAGACTGCGAAAGCGAGCCATTCTGGCTACCGCTCGAAGTGGCGGTGATGGAAACGACGGAGGGCAGGGCCTTGGCAGAAACGGCCTCGGCAAGCGTGGTGTCCTCGGAGTCGATCGTAATCTTTTGCGTCGATGAACCCGAAGCACCCGCCGTCACGACATTCTTTCCGCCGCCAATGTTGAGCGTGCCACTCATAATGAGCGCGATGACCAGCAGGGCGCCGCAGGCGCAGCCGGCGAGCGCCGTAATAAAGATCGGTAGCTTTTTGGTCTTGGTCTTGACCACCGTGTGCTTGGTTACAACCTGCTGACCGCCCAGCGGCTGGCCGGTCTGTGTGTCGTAGGCCTGCACGTAGGGAATGTTGCCGTCGGCAGGCGTCGACTCCACCTGCACGCGCGGCTGCTGCTGGGTCTCGCCAGCGTTGCCCGCATCCTGGGGACGCTGGGAATCGTTCTCGCTCATTGACTGCGATCCTTTCGTCTAATAACCAAAGGCCCGCCAAACATGTGGCGGGCCATCATTGTTCACGTTGAGTTGTACCCCAATATGCGGGCGAACGTGTATGAGAACGCAATCTTTAAGGAATGCTTAAGTTCTGCTGCAAACTCGAAAGGGATCCACGCATGCGGCAAAACCACCACGAAGGCGCCTGCCCCCTTTGCGGTGAAAAGCTAGTCCTTAAACAGATAACCCACGCCGCGGACGGTGGTGATATGTGCCGCGATCTGCGGGCCCACCTTGGAGCGGATGCGTCGAATGTGCACGTCGACGGTGCGCGTGCCGCCGCAGTACTCAAAACCCCACACGCGGTGCAGCAGCACCTCGCGACTGTAGGCGCGGTTGGGGTGCGTCGCCAAAAAGCTCAGCAGCGAGTACTCCATCAGCGTCAGGTCGATGGGCTCGTCGTCGAGTGTCACCTGGTAGGTAGCCAGGTTAATCTCGAGATTATCGATGTTGAGCACATCGTCGGCGGTGATGGTCTCCTCCTCGCCCATCAGGCGCTGCGCACGAGCCTTAAGCTCGTTGGGTGTCGCCGTGGGGCATACAAAGTCGGCATGCGCGTGATTGGGCAGGCGCAGGGTGCCGAGCGCCTCGTCGTCGACGATTACCAACATGGGAACGCCGCCGCGGTCGTCGAGCCATTTGGCAATCTGATCGATGCGGTCGCTGCGGATGCCATCGGAATCGAGGATCAGCAGGTCAAAGTCGTGCGCCGCAGTCGGCGAATCGGGGGTTGCCAGGCTCACCTCGACACCCAGGGTGGTCGTCAAGCTGCGGGCAAACTCGTGGAAGCGCGTCGTGCGCGCCATGAACAGGGCACTCTTTTCGGACATATCGACCTCCAAGGAAATGAGCTCAATCGTACTGGAATAAACCAGCGCGATTAGGAGTTCGCCAGATAATGCTTGATCTCCCACTCGGTAATCGTGGACTCAAACTTATGCCACTCGTCGCGCTTCTTTTTGAGGAAGAAGCTGTGGATGTGCTCGCCGAGGGCATCCTTCATAAACTGCGAGTCCTCAAACACGTCGAGCGCCTCTTTGAGCGAGCGCGGCAGCGGCGTATAGCCGGCCTCGACCATCTGACGGTCGGTAAGCTTGAGCGTCTCGGCCGTTGCCTCGGGCGGGAGTTCCAGCTTGCGCTCGATGCCGTCCAGACCAGCCGCCAGCGTGACGGCGTTGACCAGGTACGGATTGGCCATGGGATCGGGGCTGCGCAGCTCGATGCGCGTGGACAGCTGCTTGCCGGGCTTGTAGACCGGGATGCGGACCATGCTCGCGCGGTTGCGCAGGCCCCACGTAGCGTACTGTGGCACGGAGTCGCCGCCCGTGGTGATGCGCTTGTACGAGTTGACCGTGGGGTTGGTGATGGCGCTGATCTCGCGCGCGTGTGCCAGAATGCCGGCCATATAGTGCTTGGCGATACCGGAGAGGTGGTACTTCTCGTCGTCCTCGCCCCAAAAGACGTTGTTGCCGTCGTGGTCGAACAGCGACTGATGCAAAAACATGGCGCTGCCGTCCTCGCCCGCCAGCGGCTTGGGCATAAAGGAGGCGTGGCAACCGCTCTCGTAGGCCTGCTGCTTAATGATGAGTTTGGCCGTGGTGATGGCGTCGGACATGCTCAGGGCCTCGGCGTGACGCAAGCTAATGCCGTGCTGCGAGCGGCCGGCGGCGTGGAAGGTGTACTCCACGGGCACGGACATCTTCTCGAGCGTGAGCACCGTATTGCGGCGCAGGTCGCGAGCGGCATCGCTCACCGAAAGGTCGAAGTAGCCCACGTTGTCGAGCGGCTCGGGGGTGTGCTCGTCGGGGAAGTAGTAATACTCCAGCTCGGCACCCACGTTGAGCAGGTAGCCGGCCTTCTCGGCCTTATAGAACATGCGGCGCAGGGCGTCGCGCGGGTCGCCGGCAAACGGCTTGCGATCGGGAGTGCACACATCGCAGAACACGCGGGCGACGCCGTTATGGCTCGGGCGCCACGGCAGGATCTGGAAGGTCGAGGCGTCAGGGAACGCGAGCATGTCGGCTTCCTCGGGCGTGGCAAAGCCCTCGATGGCGGAGCCGTCAAAGCCAATACCCTCCTCAAAAGCGACCTCGAGGTCTTCGGGGCTAATGGCAAAGTTCTTGAGGCGGCCGAGAATGTCGACAAACCACAGACGCACAAAGCGGATGTCACGCTGCTCTACGGAACGGAGTACGTAATCGATGTTCTGCTGGTTCATGTCGCTCCCCTTTCTTTCGGGCGGGTTTCGACTGGTCTATATCGCAGATACTATCGCAGAAAAATGTTTCCGCAGGGTTAAAGCGTATCAAGCGCCCAAAAAACGTGCGCGAACAGGCAGTTACGAACGAGCGGCTAGCGCGAGGTCGAAGCGCGGTGTTCGATGTGGCCGGGAACCTCGATGCGTTTAGGCGCCAGCTTTGCGGCATCGCCCACGGTGGTGGTAACAACGTCGATACGCTCGGAGAGGCGATCGACCACGCGCTCGGCGATGGTGAGGGTGTCCTGCGCGGCCGTGGTGACTCCACCAAAGAGCACATGGTTCCAGGGATAGTCGTCAAACGTCGCGATCTTGAGCCCCGCCGGCAGCGAGGGGCCAAGCTGCGCCAGCGCCTCGGTCAGGCGCAGGAAAACCAGGCCGTTGACGGTAATGAGGCCGAGCTCTTTTCCTGCATAGCCACGGATGGTCTCGTCCAGGCGGCCGACGCCCGTGGCGCCGCCATCGGCCAGGGTGACGACCTCGCCGGAAAGGCCGCGGCGCGAAAGCTCGTCGGTAAAGGCCTCGGCGCGCTCGCGACGGACGGGGCTGTCGTCGCTTGCCTCGGTGAGCAGGCACAGGTGCTCGCTGCCCGCAGCAGCCAAGGCGTCTACCAGGCCGGCGACCAGCTCACGGTTGTTAGATGTCACCAGATCGACACCGCCGTCGGCAACGTCGCGGTCGAGCAGCACAACGGGCAGGCGTCCCGCTGCCGCGACGATCGCCTCGTCGTTACCACCGCAGGTATTGACGACCAGGCCGTCCACGCCAGCGTCGATAAGCCTGGTGAGCGACTCGGCCTCCTTGGCGGGATCGTTGCCGCTAATGGCTGTCATGAGCGAGCAGCCGCGCGCGGCGGCGCTGGCGGAAAGGCCCTCGAGCATGGCGCTCGAGAACGGGTTGGCGATGTCAGCCAGAATCACGCCAATGAGGTTCGTACGCGAGCTGCGCAGATTGCGCGCGGCGGCACGCGGGCGATAGCCGGTACGCTCGATAACCGCCGCGATGCGAGCACGGGTTTCCTCGGTCATTTGCCCGGGGCGATTATTGAGATAGCGCGAGACCGTGGCCGGGCTCACACCCGCCTCGACGGCAATGTCCTTGATTCTCATCTGCGCCATAGCGCACCCCGTTTCCCCATTGTCGGCAGTCTGAGCCATTTTAGGCATTTTTTAAAATTCTCGGTTGCAAAACGCTGTAGGTGAGCAGCATCGTTTTTGCGTCTCGAGCAGATGCGATAATGGGCTAGATAGCCGAGTCTTTGGACAGCTCAAAATAATCGGGATGTAAGGCGATAACCGGACCTTGCTCTTCGGGCATCAGGTGCAGGTGTGTCTCTGCCAGATAGCTCGCCGCGTCGGTATCGCCCCTCTTAATGGCCTCGAGAATCCGGCGATGCTGCCGACGAATCGGCTCCCAATCTAGATCCTGCGACACCATACGCAACCAGTTGTATCGCTCAAAATGCGTATTGACGCTCTTCATCCAATCCCACAACATGTGACGGCCGGCAATCTCAAAACACGTCTCATGGAACAGGTTGTCCAGGTCAAAGAAACGACGCGTTTCGCCATGGTCGAGCGACTCAGACTCGGCAAGAATCTGATCGAGCCGATGCTTTTGCTCGGGCGTGGCGACCGAGCAGCATTTAATGAGTACGCTTCGCTCGAGTTTCTCGCGCAAGAAACAGGCGTTCTCGGCGCGCTCCATGCTGATCTTAGAGACGTAGGTGCCGCTTTTGGGACGCGTTTCCACCAGCTCCTGCTCACGCAGGCGCACAAAGGACTCGCGAATGGGCGTACGCCCGATTCCCGTCTCCTTTTCCAGACCAATCGCCGAAAGGCGCGTGCCGGGCTTGAGCTCGGCATAGATGATCTTGGAGCGCAGTGCATTGTATGCCTGATCTTGCAAGCTTTGATTATGCTGGTGCTGTTCCATAAAGCCCTCGGATGAAGCCCGCGGTTTGTCAAATTTCACCACGTAATACTATCGCATCGACACGCCCCAGCTCCCAATCAGTCTTTTTGGGACGGGGCTCTTTTAGCTACCCTAGCCCGCAGATCGGCCCCTTGCCACAAAAGTGGCCCATCTACTACGTTAACACGGATAGCCTCGGCCATACCAAAAACCGTGAAAACAAAACCGCAGGTAGGCAGCTTGTCGATTTTCGAAAAAGCCGACTATGGTTGACCCCTGCGGCTTAAACGTAGTAGATAGGCCCTTTTCGTGGCGCAGCACTACTGCACCCCAAATTGGCACCCCGAGCCTGTTATAAGTTGCTGCGAAATACGGACGGTTGATGATCAAGGCGCGCTATGCGGGTTGCTATAGCTCGAACGTCCCACGTCCGATGCACCAAAGCATTTGCGACAGCTTCGCGAAACGCCTCGAGAGGAATTCGATCGGTTTGGACGCGCTCCATCCCTTCGATACGCTCATAACGGTAGTAGCGTGCAAACATAGCTACCGCCCTGTCCACCTGCTCAATTGCGGATACATTTGTCGCCGCCTCGCGATCCAAGATCACATCCTCGGTATCACCAAAACGGACGCAGTCGATGCCCGGAAAATCATTCTTATCCGCCAAAATCGCCGCAGCGTTGGTATAGCCATCTTTGCCGAGCAAGCGAAGCGTGCGCATAATATCCGGCGTTAGCTCAGAAATGCCGAGATGTTCAACACACTTATGCTCGAGCGTGTGAAAACTCAAGTCCTGGCGAGCCGACGTGAGCGCGTCGAACGTTACGTTGCTGCCTTCGAGCGTCAGCCTGCCATACTCAAACCGGTCGACCTCCACCGTTGCCGAATCGTTTCGCCTGTAGGCCTTCAAGATATAAGACGAAAACCGTTTGCGTACTGATTTATCCGAGACGCAAACGGTTTTCATCTTGATTTGCGTACGGAATTAAGACGCATAATTTCGCTCTCGTATGGCTCAATACCGGACGCAGACTGTTTTCGTCTGTCAATACGTCTGCAATCCAAACGAAAAGAGCCCCGAGCTCGTATGAACTCGGGGCTCTTGATGCCGCACATCTATGAGAGGATAAATTCGATGCGTACGGGCGCTACTCCATGAAGCCGCCCTGGGATGGCGGCAACCTCGTCGTTACCCGTCTGATGGGTGTGTTCAAGGCGTCCGTTCCCCTTTTTATCGACGTAACGGGCAAAAAAGCTCGTCGAGGAGACCATCCACACGCACCACGGTGCGGCCGACGCCATCGAGGCGCGCAACCCCACTGCCGCTCACGATGCGATGTATCTGCACCTGGCCTACAACCGCAACATGATTGTGGAAGGCACACAGACAAAAGGCATTTAAGGCTCGGCAATGATCTTTCTTTGATAAAACGCAAGCGGCGGCCGCCCAAACACGGGACGGCCGCCGCTTGCGTTTTATCAAATGGTGCAATGGGGTCAGGTTCACATGCACCAAGTTGGTGCAAAGTAACCTGTCCCCATGCAACAGGGGGTTGACTAGAGCTCGCAGGCGACCTTGTAGCCATCGCCGATGGCGTCGCGAATGTTGCCGCACTTGTTGGCATCGCCCAGCACGTGAGTGGTAACGCCGGCTGCCGCCAGGTCGTCGGCCAGCTTGGTATTGGGACGATAGCCCATAGCAAGCACCAGCGTATCGGCACCGGCGATGGTGTGGACCTCGCCGTCCTTCTCGTAGCTGATAGTGTCCTCGGTAATCTCGGTCACCTTGGCCTCGGTCAGCACGTGAACGCCCTTTGAGAGCATGCGCGTGATGAGCACCGCGCGACCGGCACCACCCTCGTTGGCGGCGAGCGTCTTGGTCATCTCGATGACGGTGACGTCGCGGTTGGCCGGCGACAGGTCGTTGACCAACGGGGCCAGGTAATCGGCCGTCTCGCAGCCAACGGTGCCGCCGCCCACGATGACGATCTTCTTGCCCGGGAAAGCCTTGCCGCCCAACAGGTCGTCAGCCGTCATAACCTGCTTAAAGCCCTGCATGAAGGCCGGGGCGATAGGCTCGGCGCCATAGGCCAGGACGACCTCGTAGTCGGCGTAGTCACGCTGAATGTCCTCGGCAGTAAGCTCGGTGCCAAAGACGCACTTTACGCCGGCCTCGGCCAGGCGACGGTACTGATACTTGATCACGCGGGTGAGTTCCTGCTTTGCCGGCGGAACGGCTGCGATGCGCATCTCGCCGCCCGGCTCGTCCTGCTTATCCACCAGCACCACGTTATGACCGCGTTTGGCGGCAATGTAGGCTGCCTCCATGCCCGCGGGACCGGCGCCCACAACCAGTACGTTCTTGGCCTCGGCGGCGGGCTCGTAGCCAGCCTCGTCGCGCTCCACGTCCGGGTTGACGGTGCAGGAGATGCGCTTGCCAAACATAATGCCGTTCAGGCAACGCAGGCAACCGATGCAGGGACGGATCTCGTCGGCGTTGCCAGCGGCTGCCTTGTTGCAGAATTCGGCATCGCACAGATTGGCGCGGCCCATCATACAGATGTCGGCCGCGCCGTCCTCGATCAGCTCCTCGGCGATCCAGGCCTCGTTAATGCGTCCGACGGTGGCGACGGGAATGTTGACGTGCTTTTTAATCTCGCGCGAGCAGGCGGCGTGCGAGGCCTGCTGGGTACCGGCGGCGGGAATCGCGGAGCCGCGCTTGATGGTGGTGCCGCCCGACACGTGAATCATGTCGACGCCGGCCTTTTCCAGGCGACGCGAGACGTAGATCATGTCGTTGAGGGTCAGGCCGCCATCGGTGTACTCATCGCCCGAGATGCGGACGTCGATGATAAAGTCCTTGCCGCAGCGCTCGCGAATCTCGGCGATGACCTCGAGCAAGAAGCGCATACGGGCGTCGAGCGAGCCGCCGTACTCGTCGGTACGCTTGTTGTAGAGCGGAGTCAAAAAGCCGCCGAGCATGCCGTGGGCGTGTGCCGCATGGACCTCGACGCCATCGACACCGGCCTTCTGCATACGTACGGCAGCGTCGCCAAACTGATGCGTAAGCTCGTGAATCTCATCGACCGTGATAGGACGCGGTGCCTCGCGGGCATAGGACGGGCCCACAAAGGACGGAGCGATCAGGCGCGGCGTGCCCGGAATGTTAAAGGCCATGTAGGCGGGGTGGAAGAGCTGCGGCATGATCTTGCAGCCATACTCGTGGACGGCCGCGGCGAGCTTTTCCCAGCCGGGGATAAACGTGTCGTCGTAGCAGCACATGTCACCCGGCAGATAGGTATAGGTGGGCTCGACCGTCACGACCTCGGTAATGATGAGGCCCACGCCGCCCTTGGCACGGGCACGGTAATGATCGACCAAGTCGTCGGTCACATAGCCGTGATCGGCTAGGTTGGTGGACACCGGCGGCATAAAGACGCGGTTCTTGACCTCGGTCGTACCGACCTTGATCGGGCTAAAGAGCATCGGGTAGGCACAGGACTCCATACAGGCTTCCTTTCGTTTGAGCCGCTCGGCGGCAGTTGCTGATGTACCTATTGTATCAGCAGCTGCCATATCCGCAGTCATACATGCCCAAGCGCCGTTCGGCTAATGAATACCGCGGCCCAAGTCTTCGGCGATTTTGTCCACGCCCTTAAGTGCGGCACACGTCTTTTTGTTGGAGCAATGCCCTGTGCAAACGCCACCCTGAGCACAGTCGGCGCAGGTGCCCTTGCGATAGATGCGCACGCATACCGCGACAAACGCAATACCGATAACAGCCAGAACAACAATATCGATAGGTGCCATAGCAAGCCTCCTCTAGTTAACCGCCACTTACTTTACCCCATTTTCCACCTGCCAAAAAGGGACAGGTTTATTTTGGTCGGTTTTATCTGCGGAAACGCCACATCTTACTTCTGGAGCAAAGCAATCTGTCCCCCATTACGCCAAAAAGCCCGAGTGTCGCTGGGACACCCGGACTCGTGGAAAGGGGCCAATCCTTATTCGGACTTAAGCGGAAACTGCGGCGGAAGCAGTGTTGGTCTCGTCCTCGTCGGTCCATGCATGCGCAGGGATAGGGCGAAAGATCTGGAAGAGCATCGCAACCAGCAGAACGATGGCCACAATCGTCCAGATACCAAACTGTCCCAACACAAACAGGTTGTAGAACTGGTTGATGAACAGGCCGATCACCCAAGCGAAGGCGCACTCGTAACCGATGGCGATCGCGGTCCACTTGCCGGACTCCATCTGGTTGCGGATAGTGCCCATGGCGGCAAAACACGGAGCGCACAGCAGGTTGAACGCGCCAAAGGCAACGCAAGCGCCCATGGTGGGGAACATACCGGCAAACGCAGTCCACAGGCTCGGGTCGGTCTCGGCGGCGTCAGCCACGGACAGCAGCGAGCCGGCGGTGGCGACGACGTTCTCCTTAGCCACAAGGCCCGAGACGGTCAGCGCAGTTGCCTGCCAGGTGCTAAAGCCGAGCGGAGCGAAGATCCAAGCGACCAGGTTACCGAGCATGGCAAGCACGGAGTAGTCCATGAACTCCTCGGGGATGCCGTCCATTGCAGGCAGGAAGCCAAAGGAACCGTTGTAGCTTCCAAAGTTGGAGAGGAACCAAACAACGACGGTGGATGCGAAGATGACCGTGCCGGCCTTCTTGATAAAGGCCCAGCAGCGCTCCCACACGTGCAGTGCCCAAGAGCGGATCGTCGGGAAGTGGTAGGCAGGAAGCTCCATAACGAACGGCGTCGGGCGACCGGCGAAGAGCTTGGTCTTCTTGAGCATAAGGCCCGAGGCGATGACGGCGAAGACGCCCAGGAAGTAGAAGAGCGGGCTGATCCACGCCGCGGTGGTGGAAGAATCACCGATGATGGAACCCATGAGCAGGGCGATGATCGGCAGCTTGGCGCCACAGGGAATAAACGTGGTGGTCATGACCGTCATGCGGCGGTCCTTCTCGTTCTCGATGGTCTTGGTGGCCATGACGCCGGGGACGCCGCAGCCCGAGGACACGAGCATGGGGATAAAGGACTTACCGGACAGGCCAAAGCGGCGGAACACGCGGTCCATGATGAAGGCGACGCGGGCCATATAGCCGCAGTCCTCCAGGAAGGACAGCATGACAAACAGCAGGAACATCTGCGGGACGAAGCCGAAGATAGCGCCCAAACCGCCGACGATGCCGTCGCAGACCAGCGAATCGACGAGGCCGCCGTCTTCGGTGCCACCCGTCACAAGGGCATCGTGCACCACGGTGGTGATACCCGGGACATAGGGGCCGTACTGCGCCGGGTCAACCGAGTCGGCGTCGTCGCCCGCAGCCTCGGCAGCTGCGTCGTAGGCGTCGCGACCCTGGCCGAGCACGTACCAGCCGTCGGTGCCAAAGAGCTGATCGTTAGTGAAGTCGGTCACCGTGCCGCCTAAGGTGGAAACGGCGATGTAGTACACGCAGAACATGATGACCACAAAGATCGGCAGGCCCAGAATACGGTTGGTAACCACACGGTCGATCTTCTCGGAGGTGCTCATCTTGGCCGGAGCCTTGGTGAGGCACTCGTCGATGATGTGCGCGATGACGCCATAGCGCTCACCGGTGATGATGGACTCGGCGTCGTCATCGCAGTCCTGCTCGCACTGGGCGACCAGCTCTTCCACGCGAGCGGCCTTCTCCTTGGTGAGGTTGATGAGCTTGCAGGCGTCCGCATCACGCTCGAACAGCTTGACCGCGTAGTAGCGACGCTTGTTGGCGGGAACGCTCGCCGGCAGGTTGTTTTCGATGTGGTCCAGAACGTCCTCGATGGAGGAATCGAACTTGTGCTCCGGCACCTGGCCCTTGGAGGCAGCGAACTTCTTAACCTGCTCGAACAGCTCCTTAATACCCTTGTTCTTAAGGGCCGAAATCATCATGACCGGACAGCCGAGCTTCTTGGAGAGCTTGTCCGTGTCGATCTTGTCGCCGTTCTTCTCGACCAAGTCGGCCATGTTGAGGGCGACGACCACGGGTAGGCCGGTCTCGATAACCTGAAGCGCCAGGTACAGGTTGCGCTCGAGGTTGGTGGCGTCGACCACCTGAACGACGACATCGGGCTCGCCGCTCATGAGGTAATCGCGCGAGCATTGCTCCTCGGGGCTGTAGGGGGAAAGCGAGTAGATGCCGGGGAGGTCCGTGATGGTAACGTTCTTGTCGCTTAGGAGCTTAGCCTCCTTTTTCTCAACCGTGACGCCGGGCCAGTTGCCAACGTAGCCGTTGGCGCCGGTGATCAGGTTGAAAAGCGTGGTCTTGCCGCAGTTGGGGTTACCCGCCAGCGCGACATGGGTCTGAGAATCCGCCATTCAATCCTTCTTCCTTGTGCGCCCGCGCTGCTTTCTCCGCGCGGGCTGGATGATGTGCTTCAAAGTTGCTGCATTAAGTTAGAAAATTCTAACTTAATCTGCAGAAATATACGCCGTGGGCCCTTACTGGACCTCGACGACGGCCGCCTCCTCCTTGCGGATGGAAAGCTCGTAGCCGCGCACGTTGATCTCGACCGGATCACCGAGCGGTGCAACCTTCACGACCTTGAACGAAGTGCCCTTGATGAGCCCCAGGTCCATAAGGTGGCGGCGAAGTGCGCCCTCACCGTGAAGCTTGACGATGGTAGAGCTCTCGCCCACCTTAACGTCACCCAACGTCTTCATCCTCTTATCCCCCTTTCGGTTTTTATGAAATGCTGCAGATTAACCGACGGTCATGATGTGCATGGCAACCTTGGAATCGATGCCAAAGCGTGAGCCCAGCACCGTGACGATGATATTGGCGCCACTCGAGCTCACCACGTGGATCTCGCTGCCCTCGACAAAGCCGAGGTCCTTGAGACGGTGCTTTATGTCCTCATTGCCCTTTACACGAGACACACGCACGGTTTCGCCCGCTTTTACCATCGAAAGCGGCATGGCCGGCATCTGCGGTCCGCAAGACATGAGTGAGCTCCTAACATCGGTTCGTCCTCAACATCGACGCGATAAAAGTTAACCGCGTCTATGTTCGAACTAGTAAACTAACACGCGGTTAACTTTTTGGAAAGTATCTCTATTCAGTTTTCGAAAAAGTTTCCCATATTAAACAAAGGCACCGCAAAGACGGTCTCTTTGCGGTGCCTTGTCATACCAATGTATGCAACAGAGGGGACTCTCCCCTTTTTACATTGTTCCGCTTAGAGTGAGAGATTTCTGATCGATGTGACGCAGGAGGCCTCATCCACGCCCGAAACACGAAAGACAACGCTCTCGCCGCACTCACCATAGAGGGCCATGAGTCCCATGATATCGCGGCCATCCGTGTGGCGATCGCCGATGCTGACCGACACGTCACTACGATGCTTGGCGATAATGTCATAGAGAAGCGCAACCGGGCGAGCATGTAGTCCCAACGGATCTTTAATCGTCTTTGTAAACTCGACCATGTCCCCTCCCGCAGCATCGCACATTTGGCCGGCCAAACCCAGCCACGTGGTAGTTATTGTAGCGTTAGATGCTTGTCGAGAGCGGGACGGAAACCACATCCCACTTCGAGTGTTAACGATGGGACACAGTTTCCGCCAGAAGGCTCAACCGGAAACTGTGCCCCATTATTTTGCCGAATTCTGGGCCGCGCTTTCCCAGAGGGCCCCCTTTGGGAAAGCGCGGCCCATTCTGGACGCAGATTCCGGGACGCACTTTCCGCGACGTCCGGTCACCCTATGCCCTCGCAACGCCCGCGCATAAAAAACGAGGGAAGGCACGCGTCCGTCCCCCGTTAGAGACAATATGTAGCCGCTCGCCTACATCAAGCGCAGGCTGACGTCCTTGAGCTGGGCGCCGGAAACGGCACTCGGGGCGCCCGACATGAGGTCGGAGCCGCTGGCCGTCTTGGGGAACGCCATGACGTCGCGGATAGAATCGGAGCCGGTAAGCAGCATGCACACGCGGTCCAGACCCAGGGCAAAACCGCCCATCGGGGGCGCACCAAACTTGAGCGCCTCCATGAGGAAGCCAAACTGCGACTCGGCGCGCTCCTCGGTAAAGCCCAGGAGCTTGAGCATGGACATCTGCATCTCGGCGTTATGGATGCGCATGCCACCGCCGCCGGCCTCAAAACCGTCCATGACAAAGTCGTAGGTGCAGGAACCGGCAGCCAACGGGTCGGCCTCGATCTTGGCGATGTCGGTCTCGGTCGGCAGAGTGAACGGCTGGTGCTCGGCTGCATAGGCCTTGCGGTCCTCATCCCAGTGGAACAGCGGGAAGTTGACGACCCACAGGAAGTCGTGACCCTCGCGTTTGATCTCGAGTGCGTTGGCCATGTGAGAGCGCATGCCGCCCAGGATCTCGTCAGAAAGCAGGCGCGGGCCGGCGGCGAACATCACGAGGTCGCCAGGCTCGACGTTCATGCGCTCGCGCAGAGCCGCCATCTCCTCGTCCGAGAAGAACTTGACGATGGGGCTGTTGATGGAGCCGTCCTCGCGGAAAGCGATCCAGGCCAGACCCTTGGCGCCAAACGTGGAGGCCACGCCGGCGAGCTTATCGATCTTGGCACGTGCCCAGGCACCGGCGCCCTTGGCGTTGATGGCCTTGACGACAGAGCCCTCCTCGTTTGCGGCAGTCGCAAAGACCTTGAACTTGGAGTTGGCAAAGATGTCGGTCAGATCGACCAGATGCATGCCATAGCGGGTATCGGGCTTGTCGGAGCCATAGGTGTCCATGGCCTCCCAGTAGTCCATGCGACGCAGCGGCGTGGGCATCTCGACACCCATGCGACCGAAAGCATCGGCCAGGACCTCTTCGAGTGCGCTCATGACGTCGTTCTGGTTCACGAAGGACATCTCGATATCGACCTGGGTGAACTCGGGCTGACGGTCGGCACGCAAGTCCTCGTCGCGGAAGCACTTGGCAACCTGGTAGTAGCGCTCGACGCCACCGACCATGAGCAGCTGCTTTAGGAGCTGCGGGGACTGCGGCAGGGCGTAGAAGTTACCCGGCTGAATACGGCTGGGAACGATGAAGTCTCGAGCGCCCTCGGGCGTGGACTTGAACAGGGAGGGCGTCTCGACCTCCATGAACTCACGGTTGTGAAGCGCCTCGCGAATGGCAAAGGTGAAGTCGGAGCGCAGCTTGAGGTTGGCCATCATCTCGGGACGACGGAGGTCCAGATAGCGATAGCGCAGACGGGTGTCCTCGCTGGTCTCGATGCCGTCCTCGATCTGGAACGGCGGGGTGACGGAGGTGTTGAGCACCTCGGCGTGGTCGGTCAGGACCTCGATCTCGCCGGTCGCGAGCTTGGCGTTGGTGGTCTCCTCGCCACGAGCGCGCACGACGCCGTGAATCTTGATGGGCCACTCGGGACGCATGGTCTCGGCGATCTTAAAGGCATCGCCGTCGGAGTGCTCGGGGTCGAAGGTGAGCTGCGTGATGCCCTCGCGGTCGCGAAGGTCGCAGAAGATAAGGCCGCCGTGGTCGCGGCGACGGCTCACCCAACCGGTGAGGGTGACCTCTTCGCCCACGTTCTCGCGGCGAAGCTCGCCGCAGGTATGGGTGTGCATGGAATGCTCGTCGATAGGACGGGTCTGGCTCATACCAGTGATCCTCCTTTATGGATCTGTGCCGCCCCGTGTCGTTCCGGGCGGCGTCGTACAGATTTGCCCAGCCTGCGTAAACCGCGCAGCCGGACATGGCGTTCTATCTTATCGCACCCGCGCCGATGTACCGCGAAAAAGTGGCTCCCGCTCAAAGACTTGACGGAGACGAAACAATTGGCGCACCGCACTGCCCGCCCGCGCTTGTCACGTGCGACAATGTGCCTACAATACAACCGCACTCGGAAAGGCCCACCATGACTTCACGCCTCATCGTTATGGATATCGATTCCACGCTCATCAACCAGGAGGTCATCGACCTGTTGGGCGAGGAGGCAGGCATGGGCGGGCAAGTTGCGCGGATCACCGAACGCGCCATGCGCGGCGAGCTCGACTTTAAGCAGGCGCTCGAGGAGCGCGTGGGGCTGCTTGCCGGCCTGGACGAGAGCGTTTTCGAGCGCACCTTTGAGCGCGTGACGTTTACCCCCGGCGCACTGGAGCTTGTGCGCTCGGCGCACAGCAAGGGCTGGAAGGTCGGCGTGGTAAGCGGCGGCTTCCACGAGGTCGCCGACAAGATCGTAGCTGCCGCGGGCATCGATTTTTGCCTGGCCAACCGCCTGGAGGTCGTAGACGGCAAGCTCACGGGCAAGCTGGCGGCAGACATTGTGACCAAGGAATCCAAGCTTATCCAGCTACTGGATTGGGCGGTTGAGTGCGGTGTCGATATGGCCCATACCGTGGCGATCGGCGACGGCGCCAACGACATCCCCATGATTCAGGCCGCGGGCACGGGCATCGCATTTTGCGCCAAGCCCAAGACGCGCGAAGCCGCCCCGTTTGCCATCGACGAGCGCAACCTGATGCTCGCCATGGACATCATCCTGCGTGACTAGCCGATCCATCTAACAACAGAATCAAATCCCCTATATCTAGTTTCCGAACAATTTTGTCTTAGTGTTCGGAAACATACCCTTTGAGTGCTAGACTTTGCGCCGTCGAAGGGAAGATATATGGATAAGCGAGATCTTGAGCAGTTACTGAGCGATGTTGCCGACGGAGCAGTCACCCCGGCAGTCGCCCTTACGCGCATCCAAACGGCGCCAACCGCCGATCTGGGTTTTGCGCAGCTCGATCTTTCGCGCGGGGTGCGCCAGGGGGCCGGTGAGGTTGTCTACGGCGCCGGTAAAACCGCCGAGCAGATTGCCGCCATTATCAAAGCGCTGCGCGATGCCGGTCAGGAGCGCATCCTAGTCACGCGCTTGGACGCCGAGAAGGCAACCCGTACCTCGGAGCTCCTCGACAACGGGATCGACCTGGGATATGTCCCGAACGCCCAGCTCGCCCTCGTGGGCGGTAAGCCCTCCCCTACCGGTAACGGACGCATCGTTGTCGCCTGCGCCGGCACGAGCGACTTGCCCGTCGCCGAAGAAGCCGCGTTGACGGCCGAGTTCTACGGCAACGAGGTCGACCGCCTCTACGACGTAGGTGTCGCCGGCCTGCACCGTCTGCTCGCGCATGCCGAGGAACTTGCCCAGGCACAGGTGGTCATCGCCATCGCCGGCATGGAGGGCGCGCTGGCGAGCGTTATCGGCGGTCTGGTAAGCTGTCCGGTCATCGCCGTTCCCACCAGCGTGGGCTACGGCGCGAGCTTTGGTGGCGTAGCCGCGCTGCTCGCCATGCTCAACTCCTGCGCCAGCGGCGTTTCGGTCGTCAATATCGACAATGGCTTTGGTGCCGCCTACCAGGCAAGTCTTATCAATCATCTGAGCGCCGGAACACCCTGCGCCCGTTAAGGAGCATTCCATGTCCAACCATCAGCACACGCTTATCATCGACGGTACCTCGGGCATCAGCGGCGATATGACCGTCGCGGCCCTGCTCGACCTGGGTGCCAGCGAGGAGCACCTGCGCGAACAGCTCGCCACGCTGCCGGTCGACGGCTTTGAGATTGCCGTTACACGCGTAAACAAGCATGGCATCGACGCCTGCGACTTTGACGTTCAGCTGGCAGAGGAGCTCGAGAACCACGACCACGACATGGCCTGGCTCTTTGGCAACGAAACAGCTGCCGAGCACACGCACGAGCATGAGCACCACCATCATGACCATGGCGGACATGAACACGAACACTGCCACGAGCATACGCACGAGCATGACCATGAGGCTCACGGCCATGGCCACGAGGACCATCACCACGCCCACCACCATCACCACCGCTCTTTGGCGGACGTCACCGCCATCATCGACGGCTCACAGCTAAGCGATGGCGCCAAGCGTCGCGCGCTCGCCATCTTTACCGCACTCGCTGCTGCCGAGGCCAAAGCTCACGGCAAAACGCCCGACACCGTCCTGTTTCACGAGGTGGGCGCCATCGACTCCATCGTCGACGTCTGCTCGGTCGCCATCTGCCTCGACGACCTGGGCATTGAGGATGTTGTGGTCGAGTCGCTCTCCGAGGGCCACGGAACCATCCGCTGCGCCCACGGCCTCATGCCCATTCCCGTCCCCGCTGTCGTCAACCTGTGCCAGGCAGGCAATATCGCCCTCACGCCTGCACCGGTCGCCGGCGAGCTCGTGACGCCAACGGGTGCCGCCATCGTCACCGCGCTGCGCACGTCCGACCAACTGCCCTCACGCTACCACATCGAAGCCGTCGGCTACGGCGCCGGCAAACGCCCCTACGAGGGTTGCTCCGGCACGCTCCGCTGTCTGCTCGTTCACGCGGACGCATAGCCATGGATGCCCGCAAGGCAAAAAGCCGCGCTGCCATCGTTGCGGCGTTCTCCGAGCTCCTGCGCGAAGAGGACTACGGCAAGATTGCCGTTGGCGACATCATCGCTCGCGCCCATGTGGGTCGGGCAACGTTCTACGGCCTCTTCAAGAGCAAAGATGACCTGCTCGCTGAGTTCGTGTGCGATATCTGCACCCATGCCCTCGACGATGACGGTACACCCCTCAATGACCCGATCGTACAGGTCGAGCATATCCTCAACAACCTCTGGGATCGTCGTCAGGGCGTACGCGCCCTCGTAGCCGGCGCCGGCTCGCGCGTCTTCGCCGACTGTCTCCGCAAGACCATCATGTCGCGCGCAGCCGAAACCGTCCCTGTCGACCCCGCAGGCCCCGCCAGCACCATGGATCGCAACTTCCTCCTCCACCACATAGCCTCAAGCTTCGTAGCCACCGTCCAATGGTGGGCCTGGCACAACTTCCAAGCCGACAAGGCCGACGTAGCCAAAGACTACCTCTCAGCCATAAAGCCCCTCTTCGCCTAAGTAAGAGGCTCATCCCAGAGCATTGCCCCAACCCAAGGCGCCCGCGCATCCCAACGTGTCACTCGCACTTCAACGCCCCCCCCAACAGCGACAAGCCCCTCCCATCCAAATTCAAAAATATGTTGGGTTGCTTGTACGAACGCAACAAAGACCCCTCAGCTGTCCGCATGGGGTGACTTCCCAGCGCATTCCACAGGACGAAAGAACCCCCGCCGCACGAAGTGCGCAGCGGGGGTTCTTTCATGTCCGAGGACGCGCTGGGAAGTCACCCCATGCGGCCAGCGGACTACTATGCGGCCTTGGACTAGAACATGCCCAAGAAACCGTGCACAAACAGCGCGGCCAGAGCGGCACCGATAAACGGCGCGATGCCAGGAACGAGCAGGCCGTACTTCCAGTTGTTGTCAGCCTTGTTCTTGATCGGCAGCACCTGATAGGCCATGCGAGGACCAAGGTCGCGTGCCTGGTTCATGGCGAAGCCGGTGATGCCACCCATGCCCATGCCAACGGCCCAAACGATCAGGCCGACGCAGATAGCGAGCATCAGAACGTTCTCGCCGGCGCGGCTAGCGGCAGCAAGGATGGCGCTGATGAACACAAAGGTGCAGATAGCCTCACAGAAGAAGTTGCGTGCATAGTTCGTGCCCTCGGTGGTGGGGTTGGTCGAGAAGATGTTGCGCTGGGCAATGGGGTCAACAACGCCCTCGGAAGCCTTGAACTCATCGGCATACATAAACCAAGCGATTACGGCGCCCACAAAGCCGCCGAGCATATCGGCAATCATGAAGGGGATGCAGCTGCTCCACGGCACCAGACCGACGATGCACTGGGCAAGCACCATAGCCGGGTTCATGCACACGGCGCCAAAGACAAACAGGCAGACCGAGATGCCAAAAGACCAGGTGGTGATGGCAAACATGTGGCCGGAGCCCTGATACTTGGTGCCCTTAAGCACGGTATCGCAGTGTACGCCCACGCCAAAGATGATCATGAGGGCCGTTGCGCCGAATTCGCAGAGGAGCTTGGTAAGCATAAAACCTTATCTTTCTTGTCGGTTACAAACGATTCGTTTAGGCCGCGCGCTAGTGCTGAGCGACGACAACGCCCAGGCCATCGGGAATGACGGCTACCTTGGCATCGGCACCCTTCATTTCAAAGGCGAGCTTGAGCGCCTCCTCGAGGGTGTTGACCGGCGTCATATGCATATCCTTGAGCATCTGGTGATCGCACAGGTCGGTGACCATGATCACAGGGTGATGCGCCAGGATGCGGGCAAAGATCTGGCTCGTCCACTGGTCGGGCAGGGTCTCGTCCTTAGGACGGTCGATGCAGGCGCGCTCAAACTCTGCCGGATCGTTGTCAGCGATGTTGTGATAGAAGCCCTCGCCACCGTGACCATCGGCGCAACCGGCGACATCGATGATCACGCCGCCCTCGGGAAGTGTGGCCTCGGCAGCGCACATGCCCTTCACGGCCTGATAGACGTTCTGATCGAGCGGATAGCCACCGTTGGTGGTGATGGCAATCTCGCACTCGACGGGCTCAACGCCGGCAAGGCTCTTCACGAACTCGCAGCCGGCCTCGTGCGCCTTGTGAATGTCGCCGGCAAAGGAGCCGATGACCTCGTGCTTGCCGTTGAGTACCACGTTGAGCACAAAGGCAAGGTGAGCCATCTCGGCAGCGGCAAACATGTCCTCGCTCACGTGGTTGTGGCACAGGTTGCCGGCGCGCGAATGGGAATCGTTCACAAACTGGCCGTTGTGGTTGTACATGATGGTCTTGTAGCTGGCGATGCCGGGCAGCACGGACTTGCGGCTGCCAGAAAAACCGGCAAAGAAGTGCGGCTCAATAAAGCCCTCGGCAAGCAGTAGATCGCAATCGGCGGCAATCTTGTTGATGATGCACTCGCCACCAGAAGGTAGGGTGCCAATCTTTTCCATCATGCTGTCGTCGGTCGCGACGTGCATGACAATTTCCTCGTTGGCAACGATCTCCTCGCCATACTTGTTGACGAGTTCCTCGTGCGTCGATGGACGATGCATACCCGTAGCAACCAGAATGCGAACGCGCGCCTCAGGCGCAGCGGAGTGGATGTGATGCAGCAGAATAGGCATCGTCACACGCGAGGGAACGGGGCGCGTATGGTCAGAGCTAATGATGACAATATCCTTCTTGCCAGCGCAAAGCTCCTCGAGCGAAGGCGATCCATAAGGGTTGGCAAGCGACTCCTCTACCAGCTCTTCCTGCGATTTTGCAGTCTTAAACTCATTTTGGTGACCTTCCATCACACCCGCGAAGTTCTTATCCTCGAGCTCCAGATGCAATGTCTTGTGGTCAAACGGCAGTTCACATTCAAACAATGACGAGCGCCCTCTTCCTTTCAACTGACACACTAGATAAACCGTTGGAAGGATACGCCACTCACCGAAAAACGCCACCGTCCACCGAGTCGTTAACACAACGTTCATATTTGACCCACAATAAAACGGCCGCGATCCCAAGGGAGACCGCGGCCTCCTGTCAAAGAAGCTATGGGCAGGGTGGATTACGCAGCGCCGAGGCAAACATCAATCCTGTGGCATGCGCGTGTAAGCTATCTTGCATAAATAGGTCAATATACTGCATAGAATGACGTATTGGGTTTCGAACCGCAACATGGTAGCCCCCTCCGGAGCGTGCATTTTTGCGAGTATTCAGCATCGCAAGATAAGATTTTCGTGTCAAAAGTCTTTCAAAAGGTAGATCGTCCTCATGACTCGTCCCATCTGGATAACATGCGGCGAGAAACCAGCCATATATGAGCATCGCCAAGGCCCAATTGTCTTGCAAAATCATCAACAAAGGCAGCGAGGGCCGGCTATGGCCTTATGCATCGATCTTTGGCTGCTGAAAACTCCGTTTTTTGCACGTCGCCCCAGGCACCACCCTCACCCAGCGGCCTTCCGCCGAAGCTGGACATCGCAGGGCCCGCCATCAGTTTACTTTTAGGCACACTCCGCAGGACGCAAGAAGCCCTCGCCGCACTCCACGCTATGAGCGAAGCGCGCCATTCTTCTCCTCAGCTTTAATTCCAGAGGACCGAGGACGAAGGGGCCCGACGGGTTTCCCTCTGAATGCATTCCGCAGCACGAAGCCCCCTTATCCGCAGCTCCGAAGGAGCAGGATAAGGGGGCTTCAAGTGCGAGGACGCATTCAGAGGGAAACCCGTCGGGCCCCGGTGAGAGCCACAGGGCTATCGATTACCCCGTGTTTTGCAGACCTGCCGAGACGCCGGTCACAGTCGAAAGAATCAGGCTCATGTACTCGGCCTTCTTCTCCTCGGCCATCTCGTCCTGGTTCATACGCACCTCGCGGAGGGCGCGGACCTGGGCGATGGACAGGGCGTCGACGTAGGGGTTACGCACGCGAACGGCACAGCCGAGCACGCGACGACGCTGCAGCGGCCACTCGTCACCGACGATGGCAAGGACCCACTTACGGGTGAGCTGCATCTCGGTAAAGACCTTCTTGGACAGGTCATCGCGGTCGCCCAGATGCAGATACATCTTGGCAATGCGCTGATCGGTCTTAGCAATCGACATCTCGATGTTATCGATAAAGGTGCGGAAGAACGGCCACTCCTGGTAGGCAGCCTTGAGCTGGTCAAGATCGCCCAGCTGCTCGCAGGCGGTGCCCAGGCCGTACCAAGCGGCCAGGTTAATGCGTGCCTGGCTCCAGCTGAAAATCCACGGAATGGTACGCAGGTCGTCGAGCGACTTGGCACCCAAGCCGCGCTTGGCGGGACGCGAGCCAATCGGCAGCAGACCGACCTCGGTCAGCGGCGTCACAGTCGAGAACCACGGTGTAAAGTCCTCGGTGTTCAGCAGGTCCAGATAGCGCTCGTGGCTTGCGGCGTTAAGTTTCTCGGCCATATCCCAGAACTTCTGCGTGGTCTCGGTGTTGGTCTTCTCGATGCTCGGGGCCGACTGCAAAAGCGTTGCGGCGGCAACGGACTCAACATGGCGCTGAGCCAGCGTGCGGTTGCCGTAACGGGCAAAGATGACCTCACCCTGCTCGGTGAGCTTAAAGAAGCAGTTGACTGAGCCCTTGGGCTGCGCCAGTACGGCCTTGTTGGCCGGGCCGCCACCACGGCCCACAGCGCCGCCGCGACCGTGCATGAGCACCAAGTCGATATCGTTCTTCTCGGCCCACTTGGCGATGCGCTCCTGCGCGGAGTGCAGCGCAAGCATGGCCGTGGTAGGACCGGCATCCTTGGAGGAGTCGGAGTAACCCAGCATAACCTCCATGCGGCGGTTGGTCTGGGCAAGACGCTTCTGCACCACGGGCAGCGTAAGCATCTGGTCGAGCACGTCAACACAGCCCTCGAGGTCCTCGAGCTGCTCGAACAGCGGGATCACGTCGAGCTCGGGAACGTCCTCCTCGTGTGCGAAGGACAGGTGGGCCAGCTCAAAGACGTCGGCCACATGCTGGGCACTCTTGGTAAACGAGATGATGTAGCGGTGTGCCATCTTCTTACCGTAGCGCTTTTGGATGGAGCCGATAGCGCGGAAGGTGTCGATGACCTCGCGCGTCATGGGCTGCAGGTCGCCATGGATACCGTTTTCGTGGATATCCTTGAGGGCGCGGGCATGCACCACGGAGTGCTGACGGAACTCCATCTCGACCATATGGAAGCCGAAGGACTCGACCTGCCAGATGATGGTCTGCACCGGGCCGTAGGCGGCGCGGACGGCACCGCAGGCAGCCAGCGAACGCTGGACGACGCGCAGGTCATCCAGGAACTCGTCGGCGCTGTGATACATGGTGTCGGTGATACGGCGTACGGTGGCGTTCAGACGGTCGGCCATGACGAGCATGACGGCGCGATGCGGCTCGTGCTCGGAGATAAGCTCGGCGCGGGCCGTGTAATGGGCACTCATCTCGACCTGATGGTTCCACAGGTTGATAAGCTCGGCAGACGGCTTGCTGTAGGTGGCCTCGAGCGTGAGGTTGCGGCCGATGCGGCGGCACTTGTCCTCGAGCTTGAGCACCATGTGGGTGAAGTACTTGGCGGCGACCTCACGGCTCACCTTGGCGGTAACGTTGGGGTTACCGTCGCGGTCGGAACCGATCCAGCTGCCGGGATGGAAGAACGCCGGGCACAGCGGCGGCACGGTACCGGCCTTGTCACCCAGCACCCAGTCGTCAAAGCGACGATAGATGACGGGGATGACGTCGAACAGCGTGTTATCGAAGATGTCGATGATGGTATCGGCTTCCTCGACCGGCGTGGGCTTCTTGAGCGCGATGGGGCTCGTACGCACCAGGGCGTCGATCTCCTGCAGCATATGGCGCTCGTTCTCCACCAGGTCGGAGCCGCCCAGACGCGGACGCTCCTCCAGCAGGTTAGAGATACGGCGAATCTTGCCCTCGACGGCCTTGCGACGGGCCTCGGTGGGATGCGCGGTAAAGACGGGATGGAACTCAAGCTTGCCGAGCAGCTCGTTGGCGCCCTTGACACCCATCTCATCCACCAGCTGGTGATAGGCGACGGTGAGTTCGTTGGCGGGATCGACCTCGGTATCGGTCGATGCGCCGACCTCACGCTCGCGCAGCTGCTTCACACGGTAGTTCTCCTCCGACAGGTTTGCCAGATGGAAGAAGCTCGTAAAGGCGCGGACGATAACCTGCTGCTTATCGAGCGGCAGGCTGTCGATCAAATCGACGACCTCGCGAAACGCCACAGCAGTGGGCTCGTCGGCGGTGGGCACGCCCTGCTCGTCGACGGCCTCGTCGGCGGCACGGCTACCGGGGTTGCCGGCATTGGCCACGATCTCGGCCGACAGAATCTTGTCGAACAGGTCCGCGATCTCGGGATCATACTCGCTAAGCACACGGCGCTCCAGGCGCAGGAACAGCGCAAGGTTGTCGCGCAGCTCCTCGGGAATCTCAATCTCGGCGAGACGCTCCCTGGACTCGGCATTCGAGCCGATTCGGTTAACGAGGCGGTTGACCACGGCAGCGACGCGCGCCGCGGCTTCGGGTACAGACTGGTTGCTTAGGTTCTCAGCCACGTTTCCTCCCATTCCTCCTTCTATGCACGTAACATGCGGTATTCATTATAGGCACTTGAGAAATACTTTCGACACTGATTGCGCTTTACCACACAAAAGTATTTTCTGCATTGCAAGGCTTTTTGCCCCAAATGGTCGTATTTCTCGGTGGGCGGCATATGCAAACGGGGACATTCCGCATAAAAGCGAAACACCCCCGTAACAATCGTTCGCCGCGAGCGGGACGCGTTAGCGGACCCGCAGCTCAAAATGATGCGCTACAGGCGCTCGCGAACCGACTCGACAACGTTGGCCAGATCGACCAGTACCTCGTCATGGCTCTGCATGTCGCGCACCTTGACCTTGCCGGCGGCAAGCTCGTCGCCGCCCAAGACCAAAATGAGCTTGGCGCCCACCTTGTCGGCCTGCTTAAACTGAGCCTTGAGCGAACGACCCTGATAGTCTGCCTCGGTCACGATGCCTGCGGCGCGAAGCTTCTGCGTAATGGCAAAAACGTTCTGACGCAGTTCCTTGCCGGCGTTGGCAACGTAGACACACGGAGCCTCATCGGCACCCAGGTCGCTGCCAAAGGCCTGCAGGGCCAGCAGGGCGCGCTCAAAACCGACGGCGAAGCCGACACCGGCCGTGGGCTTGCCGCCCTCGAGCTCGACCAGGCCGTCGTAGCGGCCGCCGCCACCGATGGAGCCGACGCCGGCGCCGGGGGCCTCGACCTCAAAGACGGTACGGGTGTAGTAGTCCAGGCCGCGCACCAGGGTGGGATCCTCGACATACTCGATGCCGGCGGCATCCAGATAGCGCTTGACCTGCTCGTAGTGCTCGCGGCACTCGTCGCACAGGTTGTCGCCCATCAGCGGGGCCTCGGCCATGATCTCGCGGCAATGGTCGTTCTTGCAGTCGAAGGCGCGCAGCGGGTTGAGCTCGGCGCGCTCGCGGCACTCATCGCACATCTCGTCGGCGTGATCGAGAATGAACTGCTTGACCTGCTCGCGATAGGCCGGACGGCACTGGGCATCACCCATCGAGTTAATGAGCAGACGGAGCTTGGAAAGATCGAAGCCCAGACGCTTGTAGAACTCCATGAGCATAATAATGCACTCGGCGTCCGCAGCCGGATCGGGAGCACCGAGCCACTCGATGCCCACCTGATGGAACTGACGCAGGCGGCCCTTCTGGGGGCGCTCGCCGCGGAACATGGCCTCGGCATAGTAGGCCTTAAACGGCGTGGAGCCCTGGGGCACCAGGTTGTTCTCCACGACGGCGCGCACCACGCCGGCAGTGCCCTCGGGACGAAGCGCCAAGCGCTGTTTGGGCTTGAGCTTGGCATCGGTGCCCTCGGTAAAGACACGCTCCAGGTTGGCGCCGCTAAACACGCGGAACATCTCCTTGCGCACGACATCGGTCGACTGGCCGATGCCGTGGACAAACACGTCCACCTGCTCGATCGCGGGCGTCTCGATGGGCTTAAAGCCAAACGGCTCGAACACGCCGGCAGCGATCCGCTGCATCTTTTGCCAGGCGCGCATCTCGGCGCCGATAAGGTCGCGGGTTCCCTCCGCCTTCTGTGCCTGCATGGGCAAACACCTTTCTTTTAGTATCGCGTCATAGGTAGTGGTCATTATACGGCACAAAAACAAAACGCGGCGACGCGTCTGACCGAACGAGGGTATGGGGGCTCGTTCGGCCAGACGTGCCGCCGCTGCAGCCGATCCGCTTTCCTCCGCCCCCCTTCGAATCACACAATCTGTTGGGGACAGAGGAAAACGGATCATTTTGTATGCCCGTGGCCGCCTTGAAAACCGAATGATGGTACGAGCATCCATTCGGCTTCCAAGGCGGCCACGGACAGAACACGGGGCGAACAGAAAAGAGCGACGGACGTCTACTCCCCCGCCACGCTCGCACGCAGCTTAGCGGCGATGGGCTCGGATGCCAGCAGGAATACGAGCATGACCACAGAACACACCAGGCACACGATCCAGGTGCTCGCAAAGGAGCCCGTGGCATCGAACAGCACGCCCGAGACAATGGCACCCACGGTGCCGCCGACCATCTCGAGCGAGGTAATGGTGCCCGTGACCTTGCCCAGATCGGCCATGCCAAACTGCTTGGACGCGGCGATAGTGGGCGTGATGGTGCCCATGCACGTTCCGACACCAAAGCTCACGGCAGCCACGATGGGACCAAGATCGGTCGCGGGGAAGCACAGGGCGACGCAGGCGATAATGCACGCAACGGATCCCAACACGTTGCCAAAACGTAGGCCAAAGCGATCGTAAATGACGCCGAGCGAAATCTTGGCGATAACGACGGTGACCATATAGGCCGAAAGCACAGTGCCCGCCCACACGGGATCGTGACCGCCCGTGACAATCTTGGCGCCGTTGACGGTAACGCTCGTCATGTTGGTGATCTGGTTGGGCAAGATGGCACCGTTAACGAGGCCCATAAAGAGAAAGGCGACGACAAGCAGCCAAAACGCCGGGCTCTTCTTGATGCGAGACCAACCGACGTTAACCTCGGGAGCCGTGTGCTCGTCCTTGTCGCCAGCTGTCGAGACGGACGGATCGCCCGGGTTCTCGCCGAGCGGCTTAAGGCCTATCTCAGAAGGCTTGGTGCGGAAGGAATAGGCCGTGATGGGCAGCGCCGCCACCATGCAGATAGCCGCGAGCACCAGGAAGGCGGAACGCCAGCCAACGCTCACGATAAGCGAGCTCACGGTGGGAGACAGAACAGCGCCTCCAAAGCCCGAGCCCGAAAGTGCTATGGAGATCGCAAGACCTCGCTTGGCCGTAAACCAGTTGGCGGTCACAAGGCTAATGAGCAGGCGGGTCGAGGCGACGGCAAAGCAGCCCGAGACGGCAAAGAGCACGTAGACCTGCCACAGCTCACCGACAAAGCTCATCCCGGCAAGAACGGCAGAGGTGGCGATAACGGTAAGGGAACCCAAGATGCGACCGCTCACTTTGTCGGCAACATGGCCAATGACAAGCGAGCCGACAACGCTCACCACGGTTGAGATGGCGTTGGAGATGTTGTACTGAGCAAGGGAAATGCCCAAGTCGCTCACGATAAGCGGCTGAAACAGGCTCATGCAGTTAACGAAAATCGTGTAACACGTGGCCATGATGACAAAGCCGGAGGCCACGACGAGCCAACCGGGGAAGAATTTATGCTGCTGGGACATGGATTACTCCTTGTGGTCGGCGATATAGCCCAGGGCGACCGCCGCATAAGCCGCGGCGCCGAGCGGCAACTCGGCATCGCTAAAGCGTGCCTTGGGATGGTGCTGGGCAAAGTGCTCGTCCGTATCGGTCACAGCCGCACCGAACGTAAAGTACGCGCTCGGTATCTCGCTCGAGATAAGCGCAAAGTCCTCGCTCGCCATGGCATGGAACAGAGGCAGGAAGGCGGCCTTGGGCAACGTCGCACCCACATAGCCAAGCGAAGCCTGGGTCATATCGTCATCGAGCACGAGCGGGGGAACATCCGAGAGCGTCTCGATAGTCGCCGGCGTACGATAAGTCGTGGCAACGCCTTTGACGACCTCCGCGATGCGGGTCTTGAGGTGCTCCATGAGCTCAACGTCAAAGCCGCGCAATGTTCCCTCGAGCACGCAGGTGTCGGGAATCACATTGGCCGCTTGGCCACCGGCAAACTTACCCACGGTGAGCGCGACCTCCTTGGCCGCCGGCACCTCGCGAGCGATAAGCTCCTGGAGCGCCAGGTGCACATGCACGCCTGCCGTGATGGGGTCGATGCAGATCTCGGGGCTCGAACCGTGGCCGCCCTTGCCCTGCAGCGTGATGCGGAAACCGTACACGCCCGAAAGCGCCGGGCTGCCGTAGAGCACCAGGCCAAGCGGCGACTGGCTGTTGACATGCATGGCAAAAGCCGCCTGAGGACGCGGGTTCTCGAGCAAGCCGTTGGCGATGGCAGCACGTGCCCCCTCAAAGGTCTCCTCACCCGGCTGGAACAACAGCTTGACGGTGGCATTGGCGTCGACAAGCGCGGCCTCGCGAGCCTTGAGCAGGCGCGCCGCACCAAGCAGCGCCGTCGCGTGCATATCGTGACCGCAAGCATGCATGCAGCCATTGGTAGATGCAAAGGGCTCGCCGGATTCCTCGACAACGGGCAGGGCATCCATGTCGCCGCGCAGCATAACGACCGTACCGGCCTGTTCGTCCGTGCAGACGCCATTGCCCTGGGCCACGGCGGCACCGGCACCGACAAGGCCCACAACGCAGGAACCATCGACGAGCGTGGAAAATGGGATGTCCATCTCGTTCAGGCGCGCTTGGATATACGCAGAGGTCTGTGGGAGGTCGTTACCGAGTTCGGGCATCCGATGCAGATCGTGACGCCATGCGGCAAGCTCATCGGCAAAAGCCTGAGCCTCTTTGACCAGACCGTCGCCAATGGCGGCTTGCGCCGCCGCTGAGGTCTGAAGCGCTGGTTGTGGTTGGAAATCGGACAGAGCTGGTGCCATAGATGCCCTCCAGTAAAGTTTTAGCAGCAAGCACTTTCATACTCTAAAGTGCAGGGCATAACTTTAAAGGCGACGCATAAAAAACGCCGCCCCAGAGGGACGGCGCAACAGATTGTTTACAAACGCGCTCGCGGCTTTTTACGCAAAAAGTCAAAGTGCGTCTCGCTCAAGATAATCGACAGGAAGATGAGCGCAAAGCCGGCAAGCAAACGCGAGGTGAGCGCCTCCCCCATCAGCAGCACCGAGAATAGCACGCCCGATGGCGACTCCATCGAAAGCAGTAGTGAGCCCGTCGAGGCCGGGACATGCGCCAAACCCACGTTTTGGATGAGCAAACCCACGCATGTGCAGCCCACCGAGAGAAATGCCATCACGCCAATAAAGCTCGGCGTCCACACGGATAAAGGCGCCTGGGTCTCGAACGGCAGCGAAGAGATCAGGCACAGCACACCGTTGCCCGCAAACATCCAAAACGTGATGACGTTGATGTCCATCTTGCGACCGTACTTAGCGGCCACCGCCATCTGGATAGCAAAGAAGACCGCGCCGCCCAGCGTAATAACATCGCCGGCATTGAACTCGACGCTATCAAGCGCCACCAAGCCAATGCCCGCCAGGCACAGCAACGCGGCGCCCAAGTTGTAACGGGTAAGTTTTTCGCCGCTTAGGACATAGCTCGCAAACGGAACCAAGATGCAGTACGTGCCCGTCAAAAACGCGCTTTTGCCTGCCGTGGTCTGCGCCAGGCCAATCGTCTGCAAACCGTAGGCACCCCACATGAGCACACCCATGCCAAGTCCAACAATCAGATTTCGAGCGTTGAAATGGGCAACAATGCGCTTGTGGAAGACGGCAAGCATGACCAGCGACGCCGGAAGAAAGCGAATGTAGAGCAGCTCGAACACCGGAATGGTATCGAGCGCGTCCTTCATGGTGGTAAAGGAATAGCCCCAGATGACCGCTATCGAAAGCAGCAATACCTTCCAGAACAGCGGCGAGCGCGCACCGGCACCGCGAGAGGCACCGCCGGCACCCAGGTCTTCGCGGGCTACAGGGCTATCGGGCATATTTTCGATTTCAATAACGGTATGATGGGCCATAGGGCATCCTCGCGCTCGGTCTGGGCGTGGTGTCCGCACGCGCGCGACCGCATGCCGCCTCATGGTCAAATAAAAACGGGACGCGCCGGACCCCCGGCACGCCCCGCAACTGTAGCAACAATCAAGCAGCCCACGCAATTCAGCCCACTAAAGTATCGAACAGAAAAGCCTCGATGCTCCGGCAATGTCAGCGTTCACATTGTTGCGCTAGATTAGTTTTGTACTCTCCAGCTTTTCGATAATCCAGTCGTTGGCTTTGATGACCGGACGACGGAAGACCACACCCAGGGCCAGCGACGGAATCAGATAGCTCGCCAGGATACCCAGCTCAACCCAGTACTCCATATGGTAGGCGCCAGCCATGGCGGCATGCATGGCGTTGATGCCATGGGTAAACGGCAGGAACGGATAGATCGCCTGGAACACGGGGCCGGTCATCTCGATGGGGAACGTGCCTCCCGAGCCACCGACCTGCATGACCAACAGCACGACAGCGAGCGCCTTGCCGATATCGCCAAACGAAACCGTAAGCGTGTAGACGATATTGGAGAACACGAGACTCGCGACCCAGCCCGCCAACACAAACTGCAGCGGGTTGTCGCACTGGATTCCAAAGAACAGGATGTCGCCCGCACACACGAGCGTCGCCTGCAGCAGAGCCAAACCGCCAAAGAACAGGTAGCGACCCAGGTAGATTTCGTGCAGGCGCACGGGGACGAGCTCGTTGATAAGCTCATCGTCGACCGAGACCTTCATCATGGCTGCCAGCACAATCGAACCCACCCACAGCGACAGAATCGTGTAGAACGGCGCCATGGCCGAACCGTAGTTGCGGATCGGATAGACCGGCTTGCGGTCGAGCGCGACGGGGCCGGAAAGCGATACGGCCAAACCCTCGGGATCGTTGCCGATCATCGTCTTAATCGTCGCAAGGTCATCCGACATCAAGGCACCGTCGAGCTCGTCCTTAAACGCGCCGATCTTGTCCGACGCCTCGCCCAGCTGATCGGAAACCTTGTTGACCAGCTTTGCAGCCTTGGAGAGGCCCTTTGCCAGCGAACCGGATGCGTCGGTCAGGCCGTCTACGGCGCTATCCAGATCGCCCGAGATACCATCGAGCGAGTCTAGAATGCCCGAGACGGTCTTCTTGAGCTCCTTGGCCTTAACCGAGAACGTGGAATCGTAATCGGATTTAGCGCCCGCGATGCCGGCCTTGGCATCGGCGATGGCCTGATCGACCTCGGCACGCGTGCTGTTGACCTCTGCCATGCTGTCAGAAAGGGACTTAGCAGTTGCCGTCAGGTCCTTGGCGTTGTTGCGATACTCCACCGCGATCCTGCCCAGCGATGTTGCTACAGACTTAAGGCTCTCCTGGAGCTTTTCGTCACTGACCTGCTCGGCAAAGCCGCGGAGCTGGTCGGCCGTGGCGTCGATATCGTCGGCACGTGTATTGAGCGCCGCCGCGGCATCGTTGAGCTGGGACACCGTAAGGTCCACATGCTGGTTTGCGGTGTCGAACGCCTTCGCGAGCTCGGCAGACACATTGTCGAACGAGCCCGCGCTTCCGTCAATCGCCGCGTCAACGGCATCGTTGGCGGCCTTGAGCGCTTCCTTGGAATCATTGATGCCGCTCTTGGCGTGTTCCATCAACTGCTTGGTCGACTCATCGACGGTACCCGTCTGCTGGAGCATACCGCTCGCCGACGTCAGCGAATCGGACGTGGAGCTCAAAATGCCCGCAAGCGACGTTGCGCTGGCCTGAACGCCCTGCAGGTCCTGGACCGAATCGCCGAGCGTCGAGGACAGGTTGGCGATAAAGTTGCTGACCTGGTCGGTGCTCATGTAATCGAGCAGGCTGGACACCGTCTTAAGACCGATGCTCGTAATGGTCTCGGTAAAAGTTTCGTTAACCTGGCTTTGAACGGCGTTCGAACCCTTCTCGGTCACGATCTGCGCGATGGCGTTGGCCTTCTGGTTCTCGTAAAACTCGATATCGGCGTGCTTCACCTCAGTCGAGAAAAGCGTCATCATGTCGGCGCTAAACGTTTTAGGGATAACGACGGCAGCGTAGTACGCGCCCGACTTAACGCCCTCGATCGCCTTATCGCGGTCGTTGAGGACAACCCAGTCGAAGTTCTCGTTGCCGCGCAGGGTGGCGGTTACGTTTTCGCCCACGTTGACCTCGACGGGAATCAGATCGCTCTCGTAGCCCTCGTCGGTGTTGACCACGGCAATCTTAAGATTGCCGGTGTTGCCGTACGGATCCCAGCTGCCGGCGATGTTAAACCACGCGTACAGACACGGCACGATAATGAGGCCCATCACGACAATCAGGCCGATCACGGAGCGAGACACGTTTTGGACATCGCGCTTAAACAGATGCAGGATGTTCTTCATTTATGCCTCACCTCCTTTGGAGTGCTTGCCAAGCGCGGTGGTATCTCCATCATTTGTGGCTGTGCTGTCGCTGCCCTGAGATTTATGGTGCGATCCTATATGCGGCAAGCGGCCCGCGGACTGATCGCCGCCCTTGGCACCACGCTCGCTGGCGTTGAGGCCAAACATGTGGCGGGCGGCAGGAATGGCGGCCGTGTGTTCGCGCATCTCGCGACGCAAGTCCTCATCCGAAAGCGCCGAGATGCGCATCTGGGTATTGAGGCTCGCGCGGATATATTCGATATTGATAAGCCAGCCGCAGATAGCAATAACCGAGATGATCCAAATGACAAGCAGGATGATCTTGCCGTTATTGTCGATATCGAGAACCGTCGACAGGACAAAGAGCAGGACCTGAACGCCCACCACGGCGGCAAAACCGCCCTTGATGTAGTAGGGGTAACGGTGCTCAAAGGTCACCGCATGGTCGAGCAGTTCGCGACGGTACGAATCAGAATCGAGCATGACACGCATGGCCGTGCGTAGCGAGTAGCGCTGGCGCGGCAGGTCGTTGGACTCGCAAATCATCATACCGGTCGTGGAAAGCTGTTTATCAAAGAGCAGGTTAAGGTTGAGCAGCAGCGGACGCAGCTGCAGGCCGATAAAGAGCGCCACGATCAAGAACACGCCCAGAATGCACAGGTTAAACAGGTAGTTGAACGAATACATGCCGCCGACCGTCTCGCGCAGCAGATTGATGCCGTAGGTAAAGGGCAGCAGCGGATGCAGCCACTGGAAGAAGCCGGGCATCATCTCGATGGGGTACATGCCCGAAGAGCCCGGAATCTGCACAATGACCAGGATGACGCCGATCGCCTTGCCGATATGCTTAAACGTGGTGGACAGCGCATAGATGATATTGACGTAGGTGAACGAAATGGCGATGCCGCCCAGCACGAACAGCAGCGGGCTGACGCACTGCACGCCAATCACCAGATCGCCTACCGTAACGATAATGGCCTGGAACGCGCCCAGGATCACCAGTAGCAGCCAGCGGCCAAAGTAGCCCTGACGCGCGGTAAAGCTGCCGATGCCTTCGCGGTCGACCTCGAGCTTGTAGATAGCGATAAGCACGTAGCCGCCCACCCAAAGCGCCAGATTGGTATAGAAGGGAGCGATGCCCGAGCCAAAGCTCTTGACCGGGAAAATTGACTTGGAAGTCAGCTCTACGGGAGATGCCATAAAGTCTGCCACGTCATTGACGTCGACACCCATCAGTTCAGCCAGCTCGCCCATGGACTCGGAGGTCTGCAGCGCCGCAATGTCGTTGGCGGCGGTTGCGAGCTTGTCCTGGACCTTGGCAAGCGAGGCATCGGTCTGGGACAACGTGGTCTTGGCCTGACCGAGCGTAGCGTTGAGTTGCGAAAGTGTACCGCGCGCACTTGCAATAGCAGGCGTGAGGCCAGACACGATTCCCGTCAGATCACCCGAGACGGCGGCAAATGAATCAAGCGCGCTCGAGGCCTTCGGCAGCGCGTTTTGACCCAGGTCCGTCTGGGCCTGGCCAAGGTTAGTCGCACCGGTCTGGATTGCGTTATTGATAGCGTCGCTGGCACCCGAGACAGCCGCGGCGTCATTCGCCATGGCGCTCGACTGCGCAGACAGACTATCCTTGATGCTCTGAAGCTTTTCATTCTGCTCGCGGAGCAAATCGATGGTCGATACAATGCGCGCGTCAATTTCCTCGGAACCTGTCGACGTGTCATTAACGAGAATTTCCAAGTGCCCGATAACGGCCTTATTGTGGTCGATCGTCGCCTGGAGAGACTCAAGCGAGTTGTCGATACGGGTGGTCGTAGATGTGACCGTGCCCGTCAGCTTGCCAATCGCAGCGTTCGCGGAGGCTGACGTCTTGGTGAGCGCAAGGCTGCCTTCCGAGAGCGCCTTGGAGAGCGAGGTGATGGAATTACCCGCCGTGGCGCGCGCCTCGCCCAGCAGGTCGTTGCCCTGGGAGATCGCCTGCGTCAGCGACGGCGCCTGACCCTGTAGACCGGCAAGTGCTGCATCTGCCGAGGCAATGGAACCACTCGTCTTATCGATGGCTGCATTCATGTCGCCAATCGAACCACGCACCTCGCCCAAGGTATCGGATGCTTCGGACACCGAACTTGCCAGCGAATCCTGGGTCTGGGTTGCCTTGTCCTTTAAATCGACTCCGGCATCCTTGGCAATACCGGCAACGGTCTCGCCCGCCGTGGAGACAAATTCCGAGTTGATCTGCTCCTCGATGGTGCTTGCACCGGTGTCGGTAACCTTCGGCGCAATAGCGCTCTTCTTCTCATTGACGTAGTACGTAAGCTTGGGCTGATGGTAGTTGCCGTCGAGCATCGAAACCAGGTTATCCGAGAAGTTCTTGGGGATTACGATGGCCGCATAGTACTCACCGCTCTCGACGCCCTCTTTGGCATCGGCCGCCGAATCGACGAAGGTCCAGCCCAGCCGATCGTTCTCCTTGAGCTGATCGACGACCTTATCGCCCGCGTTGAGCTCGCCCACCAAGTCGTTTTGGGTGCCCTGATCGTTGTTGGCGATGGCAATCTTGATACCCTGGGTGTTTCCGTACGGATCCCAGTTTGCCACGATGTTGTACCAGGCATACAGCGAGGGAATAACGCACACGCCGATGGTAACCACCAAGGCGACGGGATTCACAAGCAGTCGCTTAATGTCGCGCTTAAATATCGCAAAGGAGACCTTTGCATCGGATAGTTTGCTGCCGAGACTCACGCTTGGACCATCCATCCTGTCGTTGAATCGAATCGTACTATCGATAACCATTGTACGAAGGCGTTTTAACGTCTCGATGCACAATGGTATTGAGTTTTGCGGGTAGCAATATACTACGAAGATGAGTTAACGTACAGTTGTACAGTATCTTAAATTCCCGCAGCTCCCAAAACCACAACCCGCACAAATTAGCAACCCAACTAGTCATTGGGGACGTTCTTAAACGACCAGTCAAACAAGAACGTCCCCAATGACTACTTAGGATCACGAAAACGTCGCTGGTTGAGCATAAGTCAGCGAAAACGCCCCTAAGCGAGCAAGGTGACGTGAAAGAGAAGGGAAGCGTACTTTTGTACGCGACCGACGATTGAACGTCAGATTGCCGCTTAGGGGCGTTTGCAGCGTCGACCGGTCTGCCGTTCGTTAGAACGGCAGAACCAATAGGTTCGTTAGAACGGCGGAACTGAGGGCAGCGTCGAGCCGTTCCGCCGTTCGGCAGAACGGCGGAACCAATTACATAAGCTCGCAGACAGCCGCCGCGAAGGCAACGGGGTCCTCGGGCAAAATACCCTCGACGAGCAGAGCCTGGTCATAGAGCAGGCCGGAGTACTGCTTGATCTTGTCGGCGTCGCCCGCCTTCTGAGCAGCGACGAGCTTGGCAAAGACCGGGTGCTTGGCGTTGAGCTCGAGCACGCGTTGGCTCTTGGGCATACCGTCGGGCGCACCCTCGGGACCCTTCTGAAGCACCTTCTCCATCTCGAGCGAAAGCGGACCCTCGGTGGTGATGCACGCGGGAGCATCGGTCAGGCGCGCAGAGACGGCGACCTTCTCGACCTTGTCACCGAGTGCCTCCTTCATGGCGCTAAAGAGGTCCTCGTTCTCCTTAGTGGCGTCCTCGGCCTCCTTCTTCTCGTCCTCGGTCGCCAGGTCAAGATCGCCGGTAGCGACATTCTTGAGCTCCAGGTGACGATCTTCGACCTCGGGCTCGGCACCGTCGGCAACAGCCTTCTCGGCAGCCTCGCGGGCAGCGTCGTCCTCGTAGATCTTGGGCATATCGACGGCAACGTACTCACGCATAGCCTGGAACGTGAACTCATCCACATCCTGCGTCAGCAGCAGCACGTCATAGCCGCGGTCGAGTACGCCCTTTACCACGGGCATCTTGGTCAAGCGCTCACGCGAGTCGCCGGCGGCGTAGTAGATGGCCTTCTGATCTTCGGGCATGCCCTTGGCATACTCGGCCAGGGTAATCATCTTCTGCTCCTTGGCAGACCAGAACAATAGCAAGTCGGCGAGCTCATCGGCCTTCATGCCATAGCTCGAATAGATGCCGTACTTAAGGCCACGGCCAAAGTTCTCAAAGAACTTCTCGTAGGCCTCGCGGTCGTTGTCACGCATATCCTCAAGGTCGGCGGTAATCTTCTTTTCCACACGCTTGGCGATGGCCTTGAGCTGACGGTTCTGCTGCAGCGTCTCGCGCGAGATGTTGAGCGACACGTCGGCGGAATCCACGACGCCGCGGACAAAGTTATAGTAGTCGGGAAGCAGGTCGTCGCACTTCTCCATGATCAGGACGTTGGAGCTGTAGAGCGCCAGGCCCTTCTCGTAGTCCTTGCTGTACAAATCGAACGGCGCGCGGCCCGGCACAAACAGCAGGGCGTCGTACTCGAGCGTACCCTCGGCGTGGAAGCTGATGGTGCGCGCAGGATCGTCAAAGTCGTGGAACGTAGACTTGTAGAACTCGTCATAGTCCTTCTGCTCAACATCGGAGCTGCGCTTCTTCCAGATCGGCGTCATGGAGTTAACGGTCTCGAGCTCCTGGTAGTCCTCGTACTCGGGCTTGTAATCCTCAGGCGCGTCCTCGGGCTTGGGTTTCGGGCGGCTCTTGGAGACCATCATTTGGATCGGGTAGCGCACATAGTTGCTGTACTGCTGAATCAGGCTCTTGAGGCCCCACTCGGTCAGGAAGCGATCGTAGGTCTCGGCCTCGCCATCGGCGTCGAGCTTCTCGTTCTCGCGCAGCGTCAGGATGACATCGGTGCCGTGCTCGGCGCGCTCGCCGTCCTCGATGGTATAGCCCTCAAGACCGTCGGATTCCCACACATGGGCGACATCCTCGCCATAAGCGCGGCTGACCACCTTCACGTGGCTGGCGACCATAAAGGCCGAGTAGAAGCCCACGCCAAACTGACCGATGATGTCGACATCCGAACCCTGCTGCTCGGCGTTCTCGGTCTTAAACTCCTCGGAGCCGGAATGGGCGATGGTGCCCAGGTTGCGCTCGAGCTCCTCGGCGGTCATGCCAATGCCGTTATCCGAGATGGTAATGGTGCGGGCGTCTTTATCAAAGGAGACGCGAATAGCCAGGTCGCCCTGGTCGAGCTTGACGCTCGGATCCTGCAGGCTCTTAAAGTTGAGCTTGTCGACGGCGTCGCTCGCGTTAGAGATAAGCTCGCGCAGGAAGATTTCCTTGTTGGTGTAGATGGAGTTGATCATGAGGTCGAGCAACTTTTTGCTCTCGGTCTTAAATTGACGCATGTGCAGTCCTTTCGCGCTACCCCCGTCCGCAAAAACAGCCCGGTTACCCGAGCCGTATCGCAGACCTGCTATGTTCAGACTTAGATTTTATAACCCATTAGCGCGCATATATACATGCGGAATCGAAAAACTGTATGTCCGAGCACTCCGATGCGCCAATTGCCAAGGAGTGTCCCCAACTGCCGACAGGAAAGGAACGTCCCTATCTGCCATCTACGCGCTTGGCCATCCAGGCATGGGGCTGGCCCTCGTCTTCGTAGTCAACCGGGGCAATTTGTGTGTAGCCAGCCTTTTCATAGAGCGGCAACACGTATTCCTGCGCGTGCAGCTTAATAAGTTTAGCGCCGGCATCGCGTGCGCATGTATCGCTGGCCTCGACGATCGCGCTTGCCAACCCGCGACGACGCATAGCCGGCAGCACGGCGACGCGCCCCATAATGTAGGTCTCCCCCGCGGCGACGCCTTCGTCCAAGTCGCACGCCGGTGGCACCGGAGCCTCCGCATCTGCCGCGCGCTCCAGCTCCTCGGGAAACACGCGCGAGCAGCCGGTGAGTTGGCCATCCACATACAGCGTCACATGGATGCAGCCCGGGTCCTCGTCAATCTGGTCAAACTCGTTTTCATAGCCTTGTTCGTCCATAAAAACGGCGCGGCGCACCAGCGCCGCGTCCTCAAAGCAACCTGTCTTAAGTTGGATATCCAAAGCGGCCCCTTTATCGGTGTTCTTCGCCTTAGCCATGCCTATTTACCACCTTTCATAGCCGGAATTCGGCCAACAACGGGAATACCCAGGAGCTCTTCTGCCTCTTCGGCACCGCAGATACGCATGTTGAGTATATCTGCCAAAACAACGTAGGCAATTGCGATAAAGACGCCGGCAAGGAACGCAACGGCAACATACAGCAAGCGCTTGGGGCCGCTCGGAGACTCAGGGGTCTTGGCCTCATCGACCACGTTAATGCTCTGGGCGGCGCCAACATTTTGGGCGACCGTGCTTACCGAGTTGGCCATTGCCCTTGCAACCTTGGCCGTCTCCTTGGCATCGGTACCCGTCACCGAAAGCGTAATGACGCGCGTCGTGGTCTCGGACGAAACGGCAATCTTGTAATCATCCAGATCGGAAAGGCCCAGATCCTTGGCAGCACCGCTCTTAACGCTATTGCTGTCGAGCAGCGTGGCGATATCGTTGGAAAGCATCTGGCTCGCCGAAAGGTCGTTATAGCTCATCTGACCGCCGTCGGTCTTAGCGAGAATGTACATGCTCGTCGTGGCGGTGTAGGTATTGTCCATCATGGCAAAGGACGCGATACCCATGACGATCGCACAGACCACCGGAAGGGTAATGACCAGCTTGAGATGCTTTTTAAGCAGCTGGAACAATTCGAGAAGGGCCATGCAGCGTGCCTTTCAGTTCCCGAGTTCGTATTGACAAAACTGTCCATTTGTTATCGCATCTTTTTCCCATGTCCAAACTCTATACATAAGCTACAGCGCTTATAACAATCTTGCGCAACAATAACGCCGCACCGGCAACCCCGATGCGGCGTTTACATCAAGGCCAGCGGCCAAGCGCTATGCAAACGGCTCTTTCTGCTGTGCGGGAAACGCCACCGTGATGGTTGTCCCCACCCCCGGCTCACTCGACAGGTCGATATTGGCATGATGGTACAGGGCGGCGTGCTTGACAATGGCCAGGCCCAAACCGGTTCCGCCGCGCGCCTTAGAACGACTCTTGTCCACGCGATAAAAACGCTCGAACACTTTACCCTGCTCCTCGGGCGCAATACCGATACCCGTATCGGCAACAGACAGGTACGGATGACCCTCGTCATTGGTCCCGCAGCGCAGCGTGACCGTACCGCCAGGTCGGTTGTAGCGAATGGCGTTGCTTGCAAGGTTGTAGATTAGCTCGTCAATCAGGCGCGGCACGCCTTCGATCACCATGGGCTTCGTCTCGTGCCCAATGGTCACATTCGACTGCCGGGCAACTTGCTCAAGACGCTGTTCCACCGTCAAAATGGCGCGAGAGAGCTCGATGGGTTCTGTGGACCCAATGGGCACCGCCTCGCCCTCGGATGCTCGCTCCGCCTCGTCCAAGTTGGAAAGCGTAAGAATGTCGTTGACGAGCGCTGCCAGGCGGCCCGCCTCGCGATAGATGCGGCCACCAAAGTTGCGCAAGTCGTCCTCGCCCTCAACCATGCCGTTTGCAATAAGCTCGGCATAGCCCGAAATCGCGGTAAGCGGGGTCTTGAGCTCATGGGTGATATTGGCCGTGAACTCGCGGCGCATTCGGTCGTTGTCCGCTAGCACCGCCATTTGGCGCTTGAGTTCCTGGCGCTGCGACTCGATACGCTCAAGCATGGGGACCATCTCGGCATAGGCGTGCTCATAGCTACGGCGTGGGTGGTCCAAATCCACCTCTTGCAACGGCGCGATGATTGCACGGGACTCGCGGCGCGCCATAAAAAACGAGAGTACTGCACCCGCTGCTGCGATAAGTAGCATCGGCGCCACCATCGACAGCAAAATCGCCGCAACGCCAGGCTGGGCTTGCGCCAAGCGGACAACCTGGCCGTTATCAAGGGCGACGGCGCGATACAGCATAATCTCGTCGAGCGTAGAGCTTGCGCGCTCCGCGGAACCCAAACCACTCTCAAAGGCCTCGATGACCTCGGGGCGATCGCCATGGTTGGGCAGTGAGGAAGGCGACGCCTCGTTGTCGTAGGCAACCGATCCATCCTTGTTAATCAGCGTGATGCGCAAGTCCTCGCGATCGAGGCTACGCAAGAACGGGATGGGCTCCTGCTGTTCGTCGAGGGCGGCAGCAATGAGCTCGGTTTCCTGCGCCAGATTGGCACTCGTGGCATCCGCCAAGGTGTTTTGCACAAAGAACGCACCCAGCACCGTAAACGCCACGATAACCGCCATGGCGCAAACAAAGATCGTCACAAAAACGCGGTGCGACAGCGTATGTTTTCCCTGGGGGGCGAAGACCACGGGTTACTCCTCCGATGCGGTGGCCGCGGTGTCGTCACCTTCGGCACCGTCACCAGCAGAAGGCTCGGCCAAGCGGTAGCCCACGCCGCGCACGGTCTCGATGGCACTGGCATGCTCGCCCAGTTTTTGGCGAAGCGTCTGCACGTGCACGTCAACGGTGCGCGAACCGCCGTCGAAATCCCAACCCCACACGCTCTGCAGCAACGACTCACGGGTAAAGACCACGCCGGGCTTGCGCATAAGGTACTCAAGCAGGTCGAACTCACGCAGGGTGAGCTTAAGCGGCTCGCCGGCAACGGTTACCTCGCGATGGCTGGGCGAAAGCACGATATCGCCCACGCTGAGCACATCGCTCGCCTGCTTGACCATGCCGCCGCGACGCAGCAGTGCGCGGCAGCGGCTCGCAAGCTCCATGAGCGAAAACGGCTTAGTCAGGTAATCGTCGGCACCGCCATCGAGCGCCATCACCTTGTCGAGCTCGGTATCCTTGGCGGTAAGCATCATGATGGGCACCGTCTCCGTCAGGCGATCGGCACGCAGGCGACGCATAATCGCCAAGCCATCGGTATCGGGCAGCATGATATCGAGCAGCACGGCATCGGGCACCCGTCGCGCCACGGCAGCCTTAAACTCACCGTCGCACGAAAAGCCTTCGGCCTCGATCCCCTGCTTGCGCAGTGCATAGACCGTCAAATCCCTGATGTTGTCATCGTCCTCGACGTAATAGATCATGTTGAACCCCTTTGCGGCCGGCATGACCGCATCTTAATCCTAAAGGTACCTTTACTAGATGGTATCAGCCAAAACGTCCCGTCAAATAATCCGCCGTACGCGGGTCGGTAGGATTTTTGAAAAGCTGAGCGGTGGGCGCGTGCTCCACCAACTCACCTAGCAAGAAAAACGCGACGGAATCGGATATGCGCGCCGCCTGCTGCATATTGTGTGTAACGACCACGAGCGCGCAGGTCTCTTTGAGCTCGCAGGCCAGCTGCTCCACCACGAGCGTCGACACGGGATCGAGCGCCGAGGTCGGCTCGTCCATCAGCAGAATATCGGGCCGCACGGCAAGCGCACGGGCGATGCACAAACGTTGCTGCTGTCCGCCCGAAAGCCCCAGACCAGACTCCTTGAGTTTGTCCTTGACTTCGTCCCACAGGGCAGCGCGGCGCAGGGAATCCTCGACCAGCTCATCCAGCACAGCGCGATCGCGCACACCCATACCGCGGGGGCCATAGGCGACGTTGTCGTAGATGCTCATGGGAAACGGGTTGGGGCGCTGGAACACCATGCCCACGCGCTGGCGAAGGCGGCAGATGTCGTAATCGCCCAGGATATCTTGACCATCGAGCGCAATCTTGCCCTCGATGCGGCAGTCCTTGATGCCGTCGTTCATGCGGTTAAAGCAACGCAGCAACGTCGACTTGCCGCAGCCCGAAGGACCGATAAACGAGGTAATCTGCTTGTCGCGGATCTTGATGGACACATCCTTAAGCGCGTGGTGATCTCCATAGAACAGGTCGAGGCCCTCGACATCGATGCGCGTCGGCGAGGTGGCAAGGTCCTCTGCCGTGGGGCGAGTCGCATCCCCAACTTCGCGCTCATGCGCGGCCTCGGCCTGCGCTTCCATTAGCTCCTCGAGCTCCGTGGGCCCCACAGCCGCAGCAGCCGTCATACCGCATACCTCCACATCGATATCAAATCAGCAGTATCGATAGTAAAAATCGCAGCTCATATATGCGTGAGGGTATTGTCAAGTATTTGTAAGGACCTCCTCGATACGCGACGGGCAATCATATCGACCGTGCACACCCAAGCGTCCGCTCAGACACGAAGATAAACCTTACGCGCCAAACCCCAAGCGGCACAGCCGGTAAACGATATACTCTAGAGCCAAAGGAGACCATCCCGTCGAAAGCGAAATCAGTGAAGCATCTTACCCCTCTTGTAAAGCGTTCCGCGCAGCTGACCGTTGGCCTTGCCTGCGCCGTCGCCCTTGTCGCCGGTATTCCGTCCGTCGCCGGCGCCCAAGTGCTCACGACCGATAACATCTGCGGCAAAGCCGCCGATGCACGCGGCATTGCAGCCGAAGACCTGCCCGATATCGATGCCTCCAATGCGTTTGTCATGGGTAAAAACGGCACCGTCTACTATGCCCGTAGCGCTGACGAGCAAGTCAAAATCGCCTCGATCACCAAGGTCATGACTGCAATCCTCGCGGTCGAGAACTGCAAAATGGACGAGAAAATCACCGTGAGCAACGCGGCGGCAGCCGTAGGCAACTCGACCGCGGGACTCCTCGAAGGCGACGAGCTCACCGTCGAGCAAGCGCTGCGCGGCCTGATGATCCCCTCAGGCAACGACGCCGCCATCGCGCTTGCCGAACACGTGGGCAAAAAACTTGACCCCAAGACCAAAGATGCCGTCGCTACGTTTGTAAAAGCCATGAACGAGCGGGCCAAGAAGCTCGGCTGCACGGGAACGCTCTTCGAAAACCCGCACGGGCTGGATTTTGACGAATGGGCCGGCGATATGCATTCAACCGCACACGATGTGGCATTGATGATGCAAGAGGCCATGAAGGACGACACGATTCGCGAAGTCATGGCGATCAAAGATCCCTGGATCGAAGTGACGGGCGCCGACGGCTCCGATCATTCGCATTCCATGGATACGCACAATGTTTTATTGGACCAAGACGGCAATATCGGCGGTAAGACCGGCACCACCGACGATGCCGGATACTGCTTTGCAAGCGCCTACAATCGCGATGGCGACGAGATCTATACCGTTGTCTTGAACTCCAGCACCACCGACCAGCGTTTTGCCGATACGGCTACACTTGCTAGTTGGTATTACGACCACAAGGTAACGGTCGAAATCGCCAATACGCAAAAGAAGACCGCCAACGGAAATCCGCTGATGGCACGTGTCAGTCAAACCGACTGGACAGACAAAACGATCGACGCCACGCTTGCCGACCCCACCGCGCAGGCAACGGTGTTCTCACTCGCCGGCGAAGTGACCGAAAAGGTTAGCTACGATGACCTTTCGGGCACGGTGCATGTTGGCGATAAGGTGGGCAGCGTTACGCTTAAGCAGGACGGCACCAAGATTGCCGTCATGGACCTGGTTGCCGACGAGGAAGGAACGGGGCCCAATCCCATCGAGTGGCTGCTCGTGAAGCTCGACCGCCTGGGCCGCCGCATCGACAACCGCCCGCTCACAGCCGAGAGCGAGACCGTAGCCAAGGCTCCTGAGGTGTAGGGCCAAAGCGTTATCACATCGAACCAAATGAGGCGTCCAACGGGGCGCCTCATTTTTTGAGGTTTCGAATCCCCAGCTAACGTTCTCCATACCAAAAAGGGCCCCTTACGGAGCCCTTCTTCAAATTCGTACTGGCGGAGAGCTGGGGATGTCCGGGCATGCTGCGCATGCCCTCCGGCTTCAAAGCCTGGCGGCTTTTCGCCCACGGGCTACAAACGCTTTCGCGTTTGCTTAACGCCCGTGCCCTCTCGGGTTCGAATCCCCAGTTAACATTCTTCTAATCAAAAAAGGGCCCAAATGGGACCCTTCTTTCAAGTCATACTGGCGGAGAGCTGGGGATTCGAACCCCAGATGCCCTTTTGGGGCATACTCGCTTAGCAGGCGAGCACCTTCGGCCTCTCGGTCAGCTCTCCGTAACAGCCGTTCCATAGTAACCAAACACTCGAATCCGGGCAAGGGGAAATTTTGATAATTGGCCGGCAGGCTTTCCTCCCCCATAAATCAAACCCCTATCCCAACGAGCGGCTGAGGGAGCCGAGCTCATCGTTTCCCATCGTGCGCCACATTTGGAAGATGCAGACGCGTGCCAGGAAAAAGAAACCGTTATCGACCAGCTGCACAGCAGCGTCTGCCAGCTGGTTGGACACGGCGGGCACCGGCGGCAGTTCGAGCCCGGCCTTACTGATGGTCTCAACCGCTTCCTCGAACGTCGGTGGCTCATTGACACCCATCTCGTTCATAAGGCCCTGCATTTCCTCCAGTGCGTTGCTACCCGACTCCTCGCCGCGCGGTACCAAGCGGTAGCACGCCAACGCCAGCTCGAGCTGATCGCAGTTCCAGTAGGCAAACGCTAGGCGATAGAACAGGTAGCCGATTGAGGAACGGTCACTGGCAATGCGCAGGCCGTGGCGCGCCACCTCAATGACCTCGTCATAGCGCTCCAGACGTGCCAGCACGTTGATGAGTGCAAAGTGTGATTGCATGGATGAGCGCGCCAGATCGTAAAGATGACGCACCTCGGGCAATGCCCGCTCAAAATCCTCCTGATCGGCGTAAAAGCTGCAAATCTCATGCTGGGCAAAGTACAGAGCATCGGGAGCGCGCAAAATACGAACGGAGCGGTCTTCCTCCATTACCGGCAGCACCATACGCACCAGTTGGTTGTCGCAGAACAGCGTCTGGACCGGTCCTGTCGCCAAAAGCTCGGCAACGGCGCACTTGGCCTCCAGCTCCTCAACAAGACGGGAAAAGCCCTCAAACGCACCCGCGCGGTCGACTTTTGCCCGCTCGCGCAACTCAGCGACGCGCGCCACATACGGGTCATCGCCCTCCTCCATAACCTCAAGCTCATCAGCCGTATCGGCAAGCAGCAGGTCGCGCAACGCCGGCGGCAGCGAACGGTGGTCGTCACGCGGGCGAGCATGAACCTCAGCGGGCTCAATCGCATCCGGCGCGTCCGACTCATATGCCTCAAGCATGCGCTTGCACGGCATATCATCCATATCCATACTTTCAAAATTCTTAGCGGCGGGAACGCAATTGGCCAGATAGGCCGCACGCCCAAAGGAATATGTTGCAATGATGCGCTCGCCCTGCTCGCCATCGGGAGCCGCAATCTGAACGTAGCAGCGCGTAATGCTGGCACCGGCAGCAAAACAAGCCGCTGCTAGCGTGAGCGCCACGCGCGCATCGTGCTCGGTGGCCCATGCTGCGCGCTTAGGCTCATCCACCTCGCGCCAGGCATCATCTTGAGCATCGTATTCGCGCTGCGGCAAAGCATCGACAACCGTGCGGCCAAATCGAACCAGCATGATGCCCTCGGCGACGTTCGCTCGATAGATGTAGTCGAGCCGCGTGACCACGTTGAGTGCCTCTACGATACGTGCAAAGCGGGTGCGAACGTCCCACTCGCCACCCGGCTGGCACGCAACCGTCCCCGGTTTGGCCCACGGGTTGTCATTCGACAGCGTTTCGAGCAGGCGAGGAACGTCGTTTGTCGTCTTGCTGATATGCCATAGATCAAAGAGCGAGCAGCCCTCAAAGCTTGGCGACGAGGCAACGGGGCCCAACCCTGCCCCAATACGCTCAAGGATGCCGGAGAGGCGGTTAAGACGACACTCGATAGCAAACAGCATGTCAATCTCGTCTTGGTCCAGCAGGCTACGATCAAAATTGAGATAGAACAGCTTTGAGCGGTCGATACGCGCTAGGCCCATCTCGGACTTGGCAGCGATGGTGCGCAGTCGGGGCAAATCGACCTCGCTCATAAGGGCGGCGGCATAACGCTCGATACCGCTCGGATTATCGGCATGGTCAACGCGGTAGAGCAGCGTCTCGATAGCATCGGGGAGCGGTGCCGTGTTAAAGCCCAAAAACACCTCGACCGGCTCGGGCAACTTTACGAGTTTGATCTTGTTGGCGGTGTTTTTTATACCCTCATCGAGCTCGTCGGCAGGTACCGTGTTCGCAAGGGCGTTTTTGGGGTCGGCAAATATCACGTAGCGCAAGAACATCGAGGCCATGAACTCGCCATAAGGGAGAGAACGGCTCGAATTCCATGTCTCGTGGTCGGACTGCTCACGCATGGGCCCTTTGGGAGAGCCGACCGTTCGCGCGCAAGCGCGCATTGCGCCGTTGGCTCCCCGCACCAAAATCTCGCCAACACTGGAATCGGACTCGTCAAGGACCAATTTCATGTCGGGGTTCTTGGGCAATGGCACTTTCTGAACAGGGCCGTCAACCTTATAGACCTCACCTGACACGCTCACGTAGCCCAAAAGCGATATGTGGCTTTTGCCTACGAATTCGACGACGTAGCAAGACTCTTTAGGATCCTCGCCAAAAACTTTCCAGACAACACCATACGAGCGCCCCGCGGGTTGCTCTGGCATCGATGGAAAACGCTTTTTGGGGTCGAGAAACCTGAGCTTGTATGTCGGACGCTCTGCCACGAAATATCACCCTGATCGGTCGTCTAGCGAAGGAGTGGTCGCGGACGGACCGCGACATCTACTCGGAATCTTACACGAGTCGATAAGAAATAGTCTCCCGCGGGCGGAGGCGCACGATTCCAGTCGAATGTCTGGGGTCGAATGGCGGCGTAAAAGAAAAGCCCCCGTTGCCGGAGGCTTCAAGTTCGATTGGTGCGGCGTATAGAATTCCGCGCATCCGCTTCGCGGATCCGCACCGGCTTCGCCCGCCTGACGGCGCGCTCGCCCGCTCGCTAAAAACGCTCCGCGTTTTCTTTACGCTCGCTCCTCGACCGAGGTTCGAATCCATGCATGGCTTCCAAAAAAGAAAAGCCCCCGTTGCCGGGAGCTTTAAAGTCAATTGGTGCGGCGTATAGGATTCGAACCTATGACGTTCTGATTCGTAGTCAGACCCTCTATCCAGCTGAGGTAACGCCGCAACGCACGGATTATTATGCACGCGAGGCCCCGACGGGTCAAGCGACAATTTGAAAAAATTTTACGATGTGGTGATTATGCTGCTCGCGCCTCGACCGAGGTTCGAATCCATGCATGGCTTCCAAAAAAGAAAAGCCCCCGTTGCCGGAGGCTTCAAGTTCGATTGGTGCGGCGTATAGGATTCGAACCTATGACGTTCTGATTCGTAGTCAGACCCTCTATCCAGCTGAGGTAACGCCGCAGCGCAAGACATATGAAACCATTTTAGTTAATTGGAGTCAAGCACAATCTTGATTTTTTTCTAGACCATTTTCCTCACGCAGCTCCGCATGTATCACCGTTTCCCATACGATCGATCGGCTCTTCAACCACATCGAACCCAACACCGAGTTCCCTCAATAGCGAGCGCACCCGCTGGGCGCAATCATACTCGGCAAACGAGATACTCAGCATGCGTGCCACCTGGTTAGAAGTCCCAACTCCATAGAACCGTTCGAATGTTGCAAGCCCTTCGTGCGTCACAAAGGTCTCGACTACATGTGGCGACTCCTCAAAGCACCATTGGGTCAACGGACCCTCGCTCGTTTGCCTCACCACCAAGCCACCCATACCCGATGGCTCACACGTAACTAGCAGGTGCTCCCCACCTTCATCGCTCTCAAACAAAACTACCCGCTCATCAAATAGGTCCATCACATCCCCTTCTCTCGCTCGTATCTAGTAAAAGCATAGCAGGTAGACGACCTTATACAGAACATTTGTTCGTGTATTTTCTATTGAGCTGTCCGCGCGACATGGTAAGGCTCCGCGCACAAAAAAGGCGCCCCGGATAGGGGCGCCCCCGCAAATCGCTTATGCAGCAAACCTACGCGACCGGCTCGATCTTCTCGAGGCCGCCCATGTAAGGACGCAGAACCTCGGGGATCGTAATGGTGCCGTCGGCGTTCTGGTAGTTCTCCAGAATGGCGGCCATGGTGCGGCCAGCCGGTAGACCGGAACCGTTAAGGGTGTGCAGGTAGCGCGAGCCCTTGAAGTTCTCGGGATCGCGATACTTGATGTTGGCGCGGCGAGCCTGGAAGTCGCCGCAGTTGGAGCAGGAGCTAATCTCCTTGTAGGCGTTGTAGCTCGGCAGCCAGACCTCAATGTCGTAGGTCTGACGGGCAGAGAAGCCCAGGTCACCGGTGCACAGGCTAATCACGCGATACGGAAGACCCAGCTGCTGAAGCAGGAACTCGGCCTCGGCGGTCATACTCTCGAGCTCCTCGTCGGACTCCTCCGGCTTGGCAAACTTGACCATCTCGACCTTGTCGAACTCGTGCTGGCGGATGATGCCGCGGGTGTCGCGACCAGCAGAGCCGGCCTCCTCGCGGAAGCAGGGGGTGAAGGCGGTGTAGCGGCGCGGCAGGGTGTCGGCATCGAGAACCTCGCCGGCGTGCAGGTTGGTAAGCACGACCTCGGCGGTGGGGATCAGGAAGTTATCGCCCGAGACATGATAGGCGTCGTCCTCGAACTTGGGCAGCTGGCCCGTGCCAAACATGGTCTGGCGCTTGACGACGATGGGCGGCCACCACTCCTTAAAACCACGGCTGGTGTGCGTATCGAGGAAGAAGTTGATGAGGGCGCGCTCCAGACGGGCGCCGGCGCCACCGAGAACGGTGAAGCGGCTACCGGAGAGCTTGTTGCCGCGCTCGAAGTCGAGGATGTCGAGGTCGGTGCCCAGATCCCAGTGCGGTTTAAAGTCGAAGTCGAACACGCGCGGGGTGCCCCAACGACGGCGCTCGATGTTCTCGTCCTCGTCCTTGCCGTACGGGGTGGCCTCGCAGGGGATGTTGGGCAGGTGAGCCATAAAGTCGTACTGCTCCTGCTCGAGAGCGGTGCGGCGCTCGGCCAGACCGTCGATCTTCTCGTTGACGGCGCGCACGGCCTCCTTGGCGGCCTCGGCCTCGTCCTTCTTGCCCTCCTTCATCAGGGCGCCGATCTTCTTGGACTCGGCATTACGCGTGGCCTGGAGCTCCTCGACCTCGGTGATGACGGCACGACGCTCATCGTCGAGCTCAAAGAACTTCTCGCGATCCCAAGACGTCTGGCGGTTAGCCATGGCGGTATCGATGGCATCGGGGTTCTCGCGAACAAACTTGATATCAAGCATTAGATCCTCCGGCGATATACATTCCATTTAGGTTGCAACCTTGTACATGTATGGGCAAGTATATACTTATGAGCGTTTACGACCCAACTCAACTACGCAAGAAGGCACCCAATGGACGCAGTTTTTTCCTTTTTGTTTGGCACCCGCACCGGTTTTGCCATCCTTTTCGCCGGCGGCATCCTGCTGTTTGCGATTCTTGCCTTTGTAATGGAGAAGCGCACCCATAAGCTCTACGTCGACCGCGGGCCCAAATCCGAAGAAGATCAAGACAGCTTCTGGGACTAACCTGCCATTTAGGGACAGGTTTATTTTGGTCGGTTTCATCTGGGCAAACGCAAACGCCCCGCAACCGGTATCAACCCGGTTGCGGGGCGCTTTTCGCTATAGAGATAAAACCGCAGGAAAAACCTGCCAAAATAAACCTGTCCCTAAATGGCAGGTTTACTGAAGGGTGGCGTCGATGGCCTTGACCAGGGCGCTGCGCATGCCGGCGTCCTCGAGCGCGACGACGCCCTTGATGGTTGCGCCGCCGGGCGAGCACACGGCATCCTTCATCGCCGCAGGATGCTGCCCAGTTGCAAGCTGCAGTTTCGCCGTACCCAGAACCATCTGGCTCACAATGCGATAGGCGTCGGCGCGCGGAATGCCGTGCTTGACGGCCGCGTCGCCCAGGGCCTCAATCGCCATGGCAACAAATGCCGGGGCGCAACCGCCCACGGTACCGCCCACAAACAGCAAGCTCGTATCGAGCTCAACGACAGTGCCAAGCTTTCCGAGCAGGTCGAGCACCACGGCACGCTGCTCGCCGTTGAGCGTAGAGGACTTCTCGCAGGCGATGACGCCCTCGCCCACCGAAACCGGTGTATTGGGGACCGTCGAGATGTGCGCGACACCCGGCAGAACCTGCTCCCACTTGACACTGTCCCAAGTCCAGGCGACCGAAAGGACGACCTTATCGGCAAGAGTATCCTTGAGCGGAGCGAAGACCTTCTCGATCATGTACGGCTTGACCGCAGCAACCACGATATCGGATACAGCGACAACCTCCGCCGCATTACGACAGGCAAGTATCCCACGCGCCTCACAGCGCTCAACCAGGGCATCGTAGCGGCCCGCGCAGGCACACATGTCGCTCGCAGCCACACCGGCGGCAATCCAGCCATCGGCCATAGCGCTCGCCATATTGCCAAAACCGACAAATCCAATCTTCATATCTCATAGTCCTCTCAGACAGGTTCTTCAAATCGAGAGCTATTGTCCCACGGCATTGTTTCGTGTTGCCGACCTATTTGTGATACGGCTCACCACGGCTAATCTTGCAGGCGCGGTAGACCTGCTCCAGCAGCACCACGCGCGCCAAGTTATGCGGCAAGGTAATGCGTCCAAAGCTGAGCATTTCGTCAGCTCGTGAGCGAACATCGTCGCTCACGCCGTCCGATCCGCCAATCACAAAGGCGATGTCGCTGTTGCCTCGCAACATAAGATCATCGAGCCGCGCCGAGAGTTCCTCACTCGAGCGCTCTTTGCCCTCAATGGCCAGCAGGATCACATGCGCTCGGGGCGGCAGGGCTGCAAGAATCGCCGCTCCCTCCTTGTCGCGCGCGGCATCCACGCCGCCCGCCTTGGCCGGGTCGATATCGGCCACCTCGCGCATATCCACCTTGGCATAGGCGCCCAGGCGCTTGGTGTACTCGGCGCAGGCATCCTTCCAAAAACGCTCTTTGAGCTTACCGACGCATACAACGGTGCACTTCACGCGCGCCTACTCCTTCGAATCGTTTTGAACTTTGCCGGCGGTCAGCATCTGCTCGAACATAGAGGCCGACTGCGAAAAGTCGCTCGGCAGCACGACCGTCGATGTTTTACCCGTGCGAGCGAACTCCGTCATCATCTCGGACCATTGCGTAAACATGAACAGCTGGTTGGCCTCATCGTTGCCGACGCCCGTCTCCTGGATAATCTCGAGCGAATCCTTGATACCCAGCGCGATGGCCTTGCGCTGGTTGGCGATGCCTTCGCCCGCCTTTTCCATTGCCTCGGCCTCGGCGGTCGCCTCGGTAACGCGCTTGATGCGGTCGGCCTCAGCGAGCTCCTGCGCAGCAGCGCGCTTACGCTGGGCGGCGTTGATGTCATTCATAGAGTTCTCGACCTCGGTCGGCAGCGCGATCTTGGTGATGAGCGTCGACACGAGGGTAAAGCCGTAGGCGGCCATCTGCTCGGATACGGTGGCGTTGACGTCCTTGGCAATGTCATCCTTCTTGGCAAAGACCTCATCAAGGGTATAGACAGGGATGGAAGAGCGCAGGGCATCGGTAATGAAGTCGCGCATCTGGTCGACGGGCTCCTGCAGCATGTAGTAGCTCTTGTAGATGCCCGAATCTGCCGGGCCGGCTCCCATGTCATAGCTCACGTGGTACTGAGCAGAGACCTCAAGGCCGATAGTCACGTTGTCCTGGGTCTTAACGTCGATCCCAAAACCGTTTTTCATGGTGCGCAGACTCACCGTGGCGGCCTTGCGGTCGATCACGGGCACCTTCATGTGGAAACCCGCGTTGACGATGCGGTTAAACTTGCCCAGGCGCTCGATGATCACAGCATGCTGCTGTTCAACGACATAGCAAGCGTTGGGAAGCAGTAGCAACAAAATGATGATGGGAAGTAGAAGGCTCGTAAGGGCAGCGATAATACCGGATAACAGCATGGTCTCTCCTCCGATGGGCACACGTTGGCACTAGGATACCCGCACAAAGCAGCCATGTGACACCATCAGGAGGCCCATAACAAAAAAGCTCCCATTGCTGGGAGCTCTTTCAATCAATGGTGCGGGCGAAAGGACGTCCGCGTATCCGCTGCGCGGATCCGCACCGGCTTCGCCCGCCTGCCGGCGGACTCGCCAGCTCGCTAAAAACGCTCCGCGTTTTCTTGACGCTCGCTCCTTCGCAGGTTCAAGTCCCTGCGATGGGCCCATGACAAAAAAGCTCCCATTGATGGGAGCTCTTTCAATCAATGGTGCGGGCGAAAGGACTTGAACCTTCATGGGGTTGCCCCCATACGGACCTGAACCGTACGCGTCTGCCAATTCCGCCACGCCCGCGTGCAGGAATTAGAATAACGGAGCGCCACCGTGAACGCAAGAACTATTTTTGAAAAAGTTTGCAGGCATTGTCCCACGCAGCTTGCGCAATTGCCTCTGCTTTCTCTCCAGTACGATCGACACGGTCGTTAACCAGCGCGTTTGCCGTGATGGAAATCATTGCCGGCTCACACTCAAGACCGCGAATGGGCTCCGGCGCCATATAGGGACAATCCGTCTCGAACAAAATACGGTCGAGCGGGGTTGACGCAAATGCCTCGCGCACATCATTGTTGCGCTTAAAGGTGGCCGCGCCGCCATAGGCGATATAGCAGCCCAAACCCACAAAGCGCTCCATCGTGGCGCGATCCTCGCCAAAGCAGTGCAGCACGCAACCGGCCTGAGGCACACCCACCTCGCGCAGGACGTTGTACGCATCCACATGCGAGGAGCGCTCCCCATCCGCGTCCTCGTGGCGCAGATGCAACTCCACCGGCACATTGCGGCGTACGGCAACTTCGAGCTGACGTGCCATGCAGTCAATCTGCACGCTGTGGGGCGCCGGCGCGATGTCGTCGTCGTAATCCATGTGGTAGTCCAGACCGATCTCGCCGATACCGACGCATAAGGGATCATCAAGCGCAGCAACGACCTGTGCATGAATATCATCGGTATAGTCCGGCGCGCCATAGGGGTGCACACCGGCGAGATATTTTATCTGCGGAATATCCCGCATCGGCAAGATCTCGCGCACCAGCCAGTCGCTATAGTCCGTCACGCTGCGTTTGTCGGCAATGGGATCAAAAATCGTCACCAACAGGTCGACGCCTGCAGCCTTGGCGCGCACAAGCGTCTCGGGTACTTCCTTGCCCCAAAACGAGAGCAAGTGCGCATGCGTATCGGCAAGCGGCGCCAAGGGCACGGGGCAAGCAACCGTTTTCTTTTTCTTGGTAAACGTCACGCGCTCGTCATTAGGCATCATGGATTAGCTCCTGAGCTAGACGGACAAAATCGGCAACGCCAAGCGTCTCGGCGCGCGTGCTGGGTGCGATGCCGCAAGCCTCAAAGGCGGCATCGAGCACGTCCCTGGCAAAGCCGTTGGCGCTCATGGAATTGCGGATGGTCTTGCGACGCTGAGCAAACGCAGCGTCAATCACGCGGGCCACAAACTCGCGATCAAGCCCCTCGGGCGCTACGCCGTCAACACGGTCGATGCGCACGACGGCCGAATCCACATGCGGCGCCGGCATAAAGCAGCGCGGCGGCACCTCAAAGCGACCCGTCACCTGCGCATACAGGCCGAGCTTTGCCGTATAGCCGCCGTAGGTCTTGTTGCCCGGCGTTGCGGCAATGCGATCGGCAACCTCCTTTTGAACCATGACGACGGCGCGCTTGAGCGCGGGCATCGTCTGGAAGAACTGCAGAATGATCGTCGCTGCCACGTTATAGGGCAAGTTCGCGACAAATACCGTCGGCTCACCGCCCGCGGCCTGCTCAATCTGCTCCGGGCACACCTTGAGCGCGTCGCCCATGATAAAGCGGAAGTTAGCATAGTCGGCGGCATGGGCATCGAGCACCGGCTCGAGCTCGGGATCGGCCTCAATCGACGTGACGCACGCCGCCTCCTGAAGCAGCGCAAGCGTGAGCGTTCCAACGCCCGGACCAACCTCGAGCACGCGCTCATCGCCCGCAAGTTCGGAAAGCTCGCAAATACGCTCGATCACATGGTTGTCGATCAGGAAGTTCTGGCCCAGGCGATGCTTGGTCGCAAGGCCAAACTCCTCCAGCAGCTCCCTTGTTGCCGTGGGGTTTGCCAAAGGCGAAGTTGTCATAGTTGCCTCCTTAACATGGTGGCGGCGTCTTGAAACAAAAGGGCATGGACCGTTGCGGCCATGCCCTTACACCTAAACAGCAGATTGCCGATATGGCGCGCGGCGTCTTAACCCAGACGCGGGAACAGCGGCTCACCCTTCTCGACGGGCTGACCACCGGCAAGCAAACCCCAAGCGCAAATGCCCTTGAGGTCGTCGCTCGCGGCCTCGTCCTCGCACGACAGGCGGCGCAGGGCCTCGGTAGAAGTCTGGGGCATGAGCGGCATCAGCAGGTGAGCGGCAATGCGGATGGCCTCGAGCAGGTTGTAGATCACAAACGCCAGCTCGTCGGCCTTGGCCTCGTCCTTGGCAAGTGCCCAGGGCTCGGAGTCCTCGATGTAGTGGTTGGCGGCGTGGATGAGCTCCATAACCTCGTCTTTGGCTCCACCGTAATCAAGCACGTCCATCTTGGCCATGTAGCGCTCGGCCAGGCCATCGGCGATCTTTGCCAGCGGGTTATCGAACGCATCGAACGATACGGGCCTGGCGGGCGCGCAACCGTCAAAGTACTTGCCGCTCATGTTGAGTGAACGCGAGATGAGGTTGCCCCAGCTGTTAGCGAGATCGGCGTTGTAGACCTGCTCCATGCGATCGAAGCTGATAGCGCCGTCGGTGCCGGGGACCACGTCGGTCATAAAGTAGTAGCGATAGCCCTCGACGCCCAGCATGTCGATAACATCCTGCGGGGCAATGGCGTTGCCACGGCTCTTGGACATCTTCTCGGCCTTGCCAGTCTCGGCATTGCGCACGGTCAGGAAGCCGTGGGCAAAGACGTGCTCGGGCAGAGCCTCGCCAATGGCCATGAGCATAGCGGGCCAGATGACGCAGTGGAAGCGAATGATGTCCTTGCCCACAATGTGGAACTGCGCAGGCCAGCGATAGGCCAGCTCGGCACGGGCCTCGTCGGTGTCGACACCGTAGCCGACAGCCGTCATGTAGTTGAGTAGCGCGTCGAACCACACATAGGTCACATGGCCCTCATCGAACGGAACCTGGATGCCCCAGTCAAAGCTCGTACGGCTCACGGAAAGGTCGTTGAGGCCGCCCTCGACAAAGCTACGCACCTCGTTCATGCGGAATGCAGGCTCGACGAAATCGGGATGCTCGTCATAGAGCTTGAGCAGCTTGTCCTGGAAAGCGGAAAGCTTGAAGAAGTAGGACTCCTCCTGCACGCGCTCGAGCGGACGATGACAGTCGGGGCACAGGTGCTGGCCGACGCTGCCGTATTCCTCGTCACCCTTCTGGACCTGCGTGTCGGTAAAGTAAGTCTCGTCAGGCACACAGTACCAACCGTCGTAGCTGCCCTTATACAGGTAGCCAGACTCCTTCATGCGCTCCCACAGATACTGCACCGCATGATGCTGGCGCGGCTCGGTGGTGCGGATGAAGTCGTCGTTGGAGATCTCGAGTTTGCTCCAAAGCTCCTTGAAGTGCGGAGCCTGGCTGTCGGTCCACTCCTGCGGCGTCATGCCATGCTTGGCTGCGGCCTCGGCGACCTTCTCGCCGTGCTCGTCCATGCCGGTCAGGAACTTGACGTTATAGCCGGCGGAGCGGCGATAGCGAGCCTGGACGTCGGCGATGATGGTGGAATAAGCCGTGCCCAGATGCGGATCGGCATTGACGTAGTAGATGGGCGTCGTGATAAAGAACGAAGGCTTGCTTTGATCCATGGGGTTTGTCCTCCAGAAAAACGTTGCATACAGGGGATGATTCTAACGCAAGGTCTGGATATCCTCCATCTATTGCATATTGAGCACCATGGCATAGACATCGCGTTTGCGGCGTGAATACTTCTGAGACAGGCGCTTGGCCACCGCAGAGGCGGGCTCCCCCTCCTCGAGCGCGGCGCGGATATCCTCGCGCAGGGCCTCGTCGGGATCCGCTGCTGCTGCGCCAACCGGCACAATGCCGGCCTCCTCATCTTCACTCGGTGGCGCAATGACCAGCGCAATCTCGCCCTTTACTTCGCCGCGAGCACGCAGCCCCTCGGCAAGCTGGGCGGCGGGCCCGCGCAAGACCTCCTCGTGCAGCTTGGTGAGTTCGCGGCAGACGGCAACCTCACGCTGGGGAAAGACCTCTGCCACGGCCTCGAGCGTCGCCACGATGCGATGTGGAGACTCGTAGAAGATGAGCGCGCCGGGCACCACGGCAAGGCGCTGCAAACGGCGCACGCGGTCGCCGTGCTTTCGGCCCAAAAAGCCCTCGAAGAAAAAATGCTCGCAGGGAATGCCGGACGAAACGAGCGCTGTGACGCAAGCAGAGGGCCCGGGAATAACTTCGACGGGCACATCGGCCTCACGCGCCGCCTCGACCAGCGCCTGGCCGGGATCGGACACGCTCGGCATGCCGGCATCCGAGGCAAAAGCGAGGGTCTCCCCCGCCAGCAGGCGGTCGACCAGGCCGGCGGCGCGGCTGGCGATCACATTCTCGTCACAACGGACAAGCGGCTTGGAAATGCCCAGGTGCATCAGTAGCTTTGAGGTCACGCGCGTGTCCTCGCAGCAGATCGCATCGGCGGCGGCAAACGCCTCGCCAACGCGCGGAGACAGGTCGCCCAGGTTGCCGATGGGTGTTCCGACCACATAGAGTTTGCCCGTATGGGCGCTGTTTTGCGTCATATCAACCTATTCAATCATGCCGCGCTCGAGCGTACCGAGCGCCGCGCGGGCGTCCCATGCTGCGATGCGTTTCTCGGTCTTCCACGTTTGGAAGAACCAACCGGCAGCCGGCGCAAACGAAGCCAGCTGATTGGCGATAAACACGCGCTCGTAGGCATTGCGGCCCTCGGGCGTAACCGACGAGTTGGCAAAGATCGCCGCGCCCGACCATTCGCCCACCAGCACGGGGAACCCAGTTGAAATCGCTTCTTTAAGCTCGCGCTTGTTGCGCGAAATCGCCGTCGTCAGCCCGCGGGGGCTCGTGATGTCGAGCGCATGCTCGTCGCGGTAATGGTACAGGTGAAGGTCCATGTAGACGTTCTTGTACTTGGCGCCGCGCATAAAATGCTTCCACTCGCTGGGATGTCCCGACGACGAGAAGACGACGATCTTATCCTCGGGCATATACGAACGGACGAGCTCATAGGCATCGCGATAGAAATTGCGCAGGTAGTGGGCCGGAATGCCATCCGTCATGGTAAAGAGACTCTTGCGGACACTCATTCGAGGTGCATCCAGCAGCTCAATGCCCAGCAGGCTCTCGGCCTCGCCGTAGCGATCGGCCAAGCGCTCCAGCACGTCGAGCGCAACGTGACGACCGTTGGTGGACGAATGCCACTCGGCAACAGCCTCCGGCGTGGTGGGCGAATCGTTGGAATCGCCCTGGCCACCGGGCACAGTCGCTAGATCGAGCAGCACGCGAATGTCGTACTTGGCAGCCCACTCAATTGCACGGTCAATGTAGTCGATAACCGAAATGTAGGACGCATCGGACTCCTGCGAGCCAAAGGCATACCAGGGCACCGGCAAACGCACGGCATTGAGACCAATCTGCGCCATACGGCGAAAATCGTCTTCGCTTACGAATGTCTCATAATGGCGACGCATGCGCTCGTTATAGGCAGCAGTGCCCATGGCTTCTTGCAGTTCCGCCGCATTGGACGCACCTGTCGCCGCGTACAGCGACGGGGTCACCCAAGGCTCGGGAATAAACCAGCCAGAGAGATTAACGCCGAGTATCCTCTCCATCACGGCCCCCTTCGAATCGTGCAGGGCGAACCCGCATCGTATTGCATAGGAAAAGTATCGTTTTGAGTATACCCGCGCACACGGACAGCCGATCGAACGGTCTGCAAAGTGGCGCAAAAGTAGGAGTAATGTCTGGGCGGGCACACCCGAGATGGTACGCCAAGATGTGCACGCACGCCGAAGGCAGGCGCCGGAAGGCGCATCCCGTTTTCTTGCTCAATAATGGAATGCATTTTCCGCCAGCAGGCCCAACCGGAAAGCATGTCCCGTAATTTCACGTCATTCCGGGTCGCATTTTCCCAAGCGCCCCTAAAGCGGAAAGCGCATCCCGCTCAGGATTGAAATTCTGGGATGCGTTTTCCGCGGGTCCACATAAAAGAAAAGGACCTCTTTGCAGAGGTCCTAGTCAATTCAAGGTGGCGGGGAAGGGAATCGCGTCCGCGCGCTGCGCGGACGGACCGCTGCGGCGCTTGCGCGCCTTGCGAGCTACGCTGGCAAACGCTATCGCGTTTCCTCAGCTCCGCGCCCTCGCGGGGTTCGATTCCGTGCGGGGGCTACATAAAAGAAAAGGACCTCTTTGCAGAGGTCCTAGTCAATTCAAGGTGGCGGGGAAGGGAATCGAACCCCTGACACGAGGATTTTCAGTCCTCTGCTCTACCAACTGAGCTACCCAGCCATTTGAGGTGTGCCTTGTTTCAAGGCTTGATTAGTATAACCAAGGACGCGCTCCGGTCAACCGAGAATTTGAAAAAAGTTTTTGGACACCGCCTCGGTTCTGTAAAGCAGCACGTCAGAGACATCAACCGGCCGCAAAAAGTTTTTCGCCCAGGGCCTTCAAGCCTGCACTCGTTGCAAGACAGTGGGCGATACAAGGATTGAAGGGCGTTCCAGCACCGCCCAAGCACCGGGACAGGAGCACATGCGCCAGGGGCGGACATTTTCGTAGCGTGCAAGGATATTGCCGCTACAATCAATAAAGGCAATGTCGATGGGATAAGCCATAAAACAGGTGTGGACCGAAGAGCAGGACGGAAACGCCATGACGAGCGGCAGTCCGTCAGCCGTAATCGGCACGCGGCCCAGCATGCCGCGCAAGCGTGCGCCAAACGATTCTGCCACCATAAACTCTGCCGGCGACCAACCGAGCCTATTGAGCGCACGCACGTAGGCGATATAAGACAAGACGGCGCTCACATGACCACCCCCGGTCGCCACGGATCGACCGTAACCGCGCGCTCGTGCGACAGCTTCGCCGGCGTCCCCAGAGAAACGCCGGCAATGCTAAGCAATCTAGGCCACGGCTCATAGTACATGACGCAGGCATAGGTCCTAAACGTCCCGGACAGAGAGAGCAAGCCGCCGTCAGACGACGCCGAGCTCTGCTCGCTCGAGACCTCGACCTGCAGATTATAGCCCTGCATAGCCGCCTGAATCTCGGACTGGACACGCACCGAGGCATCCGCAGAGCTCTTGTCGCCCTCCCCTTCCGGCGCCACAGCGTGCGCCAGTACGATATCGGGCACCACGCGATCGAAGCGCGCAACGGCGCCGGCAAAGACCATGACGTTGTACACAATGAGCGCAAGCGCCAGCAAAACGGGCGTAACCACTGCCATCTCAACCGTCGCTTGGGCGCGCTCCTCGTACAAGACTGCACCGACGCCCATTACGATCCACCGCCCAAGGCGCCCGCCAGCGTAGCGACATCGACGGTGAGCGGGATGGAGCCGCCGCCGGGCAGAGGAATCTCCGCAAGTGTGAACACCGTACCGCTAATGGTGCGTTCGACTTGATATTCCAACGCCTCGCAAAGCGCCTTGGGATCGGTCACGCCCAACGGAATACTTCGCAGTTTGTCTTGCGCTTGAGAGAGACCGGCAATGTCAGACCCCGGACTCTTAATGACGTTAGCGGAATCGGTCAGCACCGGCTTTCGCAGGCGCAAGTCGCACGGTTCCAAACCCAGCGCCGCCACGGACGCCGAAACGGTATCGCCGAGCCACGATGCAATGGAGCCCAACGCGCCGCTGCCCCCTCCTAGGTCTTTAATCATCTCGTCCATAAGTTCGTCGGCCGAACCTTGGATGTCTCCGTATCCCACAAGCAGGCGTCCCCAAACATCCATGACGCCATCGAGTACGCCGGCAACGCCGCCCGAGCGCTCTTCCAGTGTCGAGAAAAACCGCGAGAGCACGTTGTTTTGCGCCGTCGCGTTGTCGGGAGCCAAGACCGCGGCAGAGATTGCACCGCGACTGCCGAGCGTAACCGGCTTATTGAATGAAGAGTTGAGCTTACCGGGACTGGTCATATCGCCCGAGACCGCAAAGGAGACCACGCCGTTTCGGCCGGGCGGGGCGATACGCGGCCGCTCGCCCGAAAGCGCCTTGATGGCCTGGTCAAACGCATTACCCGCACGGTCGGCCTCGTCCTCGGTCTGACGCTCAAGTTCGAGTTCTTTGTTGCGGCAGTCGACGTAGTCTTCCAGGGCATCTTTGAACTTGTCAAAGTGGTATTCGAAGCCGTTTTCGATAGAAGTCGAAGGCGCTGCAACGGCACCGAGCGACGAAACGCCAAAATGGCATCTGTTGCATCTGTCCTGCCCGTCATAATCGGCAACCGAGGCTAACCCGCCTGGCGACCCCTTCTTATAGTTGGGGCAACTCGTTCCGTAATGCAGATACGTCTTGTCATCGATGGTACTAATTGGCCACGCCGCATCGGTATAGAGTTCCGTCGCTCGCACCTCTTCAGAGTTGCGCGGCAACAGCGGGATATGGGAAGTGACTTCATCTCCGTCCTCGGTTACATATGCACGATTGACCTCTGTACTCGCATAGGTGTAAAACGCCTTGCGCGCCGCCGACTCCGCCTTCGTCTCGACGCTTGAGCCCTGAGGTGCCTCGTTTGCAAGGCGCGAGCGGTAATAGGCCTTCGCGCGATCGAGCGCCACTTGCGGCTCCCATGTGACACTCGAGGCATAGTGCGGATTCTCAATATCCGAAAGCTTCGCCAAGCTCCTCGCGCGTTCCCACATGCACGAACAGCTTCCGACTGCGCCTCTGTCCGATCCGCCGCAGTCGGCAAGCCAGGCGCGTTCCTTGGCCTTTGACGTTTTCTCGGACGCTTTCTTCAGTTCCTTGGCAGCATAGTCAAGGTCTTTTGAGGTGCTCTCGATGGCATCGGTCGAGATCTCTGACCCCTCGAGCGCAACAAAGTCCGACTCCGATGTCCTGGGCACGGCGAGCGCTGTGCCGGTATAGATCACGTTATCGGTATCCTGCGCCGAAACAGCCTGCGTAGCTCGCGCGGCAACCAGATATGGCAGAGCCGTTTCGACTTTTTGCAAACCCTCCGACGCACTTTTGGCAAACCTATTGCGCGTTTTAATAATCTCAATCCCGGTATCGACCATATCGCTTGCGGCTATTTTCCCACCCGGCACTAGCATGGCAATCAAGCCGGTGCCGATTGTGGCAAACCCCGCCAAGCCCAAGCTCAAAATGCTCGCATCCACCACCGTGGCCGCTGTATGGTAGGACGATATCACGTTGGCACCCGCCAGAGCACCGCTATCGGCCGCCACCTGGGTATCCCCGGCACGCGACATACTCCATATCGCCGCCGTCGACGAAAACAGCAGCGTAAGCACCACAAGTATGACGACCGCCGAAGAAAGCGTAGTGTAGGCACCGTCCTCGATAAACAAGTCGATACCGGAGCGGCCCATGAAGCCGCCCCGCTTGCGGCGGGCATTCGACCGGCAACGGCACACGAGCCCTCGCATCATTCGCAGCAGGCGACGCCTAATCCCACGCGGCAATCCACGAATCATAGTCTCCCTCCAGCCATCCGGGACGCGATCGATACGAAACGTCGACTTTCAACTCAACATTTCCTCCTCCCCCCACATTGCCCATGGCCTGCGCGAACGCGCCGATCACGGGCAGCGGCTTTACATCACCCGCGATAGATACAGACGAAACGCCCCCTGCGCCCGCCCGGCCAAGCTCGATATCCCACGACAGCGGTCCGCCGGCGTGAAAGATCGAGACATCGGGCACCGCGGCGAGACGGCGGCGGGCAAACTCCTTGAGGTCGTCGTCCTCCGCCGTCGTCGTGGTCATGAGCCGCGCCGTCTCGGCGGCGGCAGACTCCATGACCGCACGCGTATAGAGCAGGCACACCGGCTGCAGCGCAAGCAGGATGAGCGTCAAAAACGTCGGCAGCAAAAAGGCGGCCTCGACCGTGGACTGCGCCCAATCCTCGCGCGCGATATCAATAGAGCGCGATGTCTTTGGCGCCTGCGGCGTCGATAACCGATGTCGAGGCGACGCCATGGGACGCCGCCCGTGCAGCCAACGCCGCCAAGCGTCCGTCGGTGCCGGCGCGCCAAAGCCCCGCAATCGCCAGCACGATGGAAAGCAGCGCCATGGTGACGATGGCGTACTCAACGGTCGATTGAGCAGACTCCTCGCGCAAAACGTCAAGCATTTCACGATCCCTCCTTTGACCCCGATGCTTGCGGAACCAAGCGCACCGCGCGTAAGCGGCACGAGGCGTCGCCGGCATCCGCGGCAACCGTCACCATGTCGACCCAGCCGCGCCCATCGCGCACGATGGCGCCCCATACGTTGCCCTTGATGTCGAGGTAACCGCTTAGAGCGAGCTGGGCTGTGGGCACCTCGCGATAGACACGCAACAGGTCCGCGGCAGCCTCGGTCATCGATCGCTCCTCGGCCCATGTCAGCCGGGCTGCGACTGCGTTGTCCACAGATGGCCCCGCCGCAGCATCCGCCCGTTCGTCGAGCGCCCGCAGAAAAGTTTGTGCCGTGACGGCGGCATCCCTGTCGGCCGTGTCCCGCGCTTTGTCATAGGGAGGTGCCACCGCGCCCGAGCTCCCATCCGCGACGGCCCCAGAACGCTGCTGTCGCACGGCATTCAGCCCCCAGAGCGTCGCCGCTATCGCCACAATCAGGCAAGCGAGCACCAGCAGCACGCCAACAGAATGCCCGCCTTCTACAGGCTGTTGATGCCGTCTTTGATCGCGTTCCATAGCTTTTCGACGTTGCCCTTAAATGCAACGATGGCAATGATCGCGATTACCACGAGCACGCCGACCAAGATGGCGTACTCGGTGGTACCCTGCGCGCTTTCCTCCTGCACCAGCGCCTTGGCATGTTGACAGGATCGCATTGCACGGTAAAGCGTCCGACTCCAAACCCTACCCATAACGTCAGCCATTTTGTTCATGTATTCCTCCCTACATCATCCCGCCTGCTCCCAGCAGCGGGCCCAATATGGATAACAGCAGTGCCGGCAAGATGAGCGTGCCGGTGGGAACCAGCAGCTTGACGGGCGCTCGTTCAATCTCGCGCTCGACCGCGGCACGATGGGCGGCGCGAATCTCGCGACTTTGGGCAGCAAGGGTCTCGGCAAGCGGGGCACCCAGGGCGAGCGCTTGACCCACCGTAATGGCAAAGGTCTCGAGCGCCCGCACGTCCAGGTCCTGCGCGGCCGCCAACAACTCGTCCTCGCGCGCTCCCACGCCCACCTGCCACGCCATGCATGCCCGTTCAAGCCGAACAGTCAGCGCCGATCGACGATTGGCGCAAAAGATCTCGAGCGCCGCATCGAACGAAAGGCCGGCGGAAAGCCCCAGGCTCACCACATCAATCATCTCGGACACCTCACCGAGCGAAACCTGCGCTGAGTTGTCCACGCCAAATGCGCCCCTCACCCGCGCAATAGCGGCATCGATCACCGAATGGGCCGCAGCAACGACTAGCACCGCCTCGCCCCTGAAAATCTCCATGGTCTTGCGCACATCCGAGCGCTCCAGGCCCGTCGCGACAAATACGCCGAAGGCGCACAGGCAAGCCGCGGCGGCAACCAGGGCGCTCACAGCTCCACCCGCATAATGCGCCGGATAACCACCAGGGCGACGCCGTTAAGGGCAAGCCCCAGAACCACGGCGCCGGCGCCTACCGGCGTTGCGAGACCGTAGCGAAAATCTGCCGAAAGCAGGGCCAGCACCGCGCACATACCCGCCGGCATCGCCGCGACCATATGCGCCGACATGCGCGCCTGCGACGTTTTGACATCCAGGCGGCGCTTGAGCTCGATACGCTCCCCCACCATGCTCGACGCCTCGGACAGCAGATCGGCAAGCGGGGCACCGGTCCGCTGCGACACCTTGAGCGCCAACGTGACAAGCGAAAGCCCGGGGGCGTCGATGCGGACAAGTAGGTCGTCGAGCGCATCGGCAGCCGAAATGCCGCAGCCGATCGCCGCCGCTACCCGCAGAAACTCGGTATGCACCGGCTCTTGCGCGTGAGCGCCCACAAACCGCATGCCCTGGGCCAGCGAATGTCCCGAGGCAAGCGACATGGAAAGTGCCGTAAAGGCCTCGGGCATAGCTTCCTCCACATCGCGCTGCTCGCGTCGGTGGTCAAAGATGTCGCGTGCGGCGCCCGCGGCAAAGGGCGCAACCGCCCCCAAAACAAAGCCGATGGGCGATAGCGACACCACGGCAAGTGCAAGGCAGCAGACGCCACTCGATAGGAACAGGAACGCCAAGCGTGAAGCATCATCCTCAACGACAAGACCGATGCGGCGCACGGGAACCAACGATACCCAGGAGCGGGCGATCTTTTTTAGCAGATCATTTTTCACCAGCTCGCGTGGCAGCTTCTCGGCCACCGATTCAAACATATGGCGCACCAGCTCCGCCGGTGGCACCCTCGGCACATGAGGCTCCACTCCGCATACCGTCGCGACCGAAAACCCGGCAAGGCCCCCTATGACGAGGGGCACAACGACCTCCATTCGTCCACCTCCTCCTGCGTAAGCGTTCCCGAGCGCAAGCCCTCTGCGATAAACGGCGGCTCGCGGTTGAGGGTCCAGGTGCGCTCGGCGGCATCGAAGGTCACGTAGCGCTCGAGTTCCACGCCACCCGACGCGCCGCGTCGCACCCCCGAATAGGAGGACACAAAACGCCGGCCGTCCGCATGGCGCTCGGACATCACGATGCCGTCGAGCGCCATAGCGATTTGTTCCTCGATGAGCTCGCTCGGCAGATCGATGCCATAGCGCGCAAGCAGCGTCAAACGCACCACGGTCTCTTGCTCGGTGCCCGCATGAAGCGTGGTGAGCGACCCATCGTGCCCGGTGTTCATGGCCTGCAGCATGTCGCAACATTCCGCACCGCGTACCTCACCCACCACAATACGGTCGGGACGCATACGCAGGGCGTTGGTCACCAAGTCGCGGATTGTCACCGCACCCTCACCCTCAATTGAAGCCTCGCGCGCCTCCAGGCGAACCACATGCGGGTGATGCGCGAACTTGAGCTCGGCGGAATCCTCGATCGTCACGATGCGCTCGCCGGTAGGTATCTCGCACGATAGCGCGTTGAGCAGCGTAGTCTTGCCCGACCCCGTACCGCCCGCAACCGCCAAATCTTGGCGCAGCGACACCGCACACGAAAGCAGTTGCGCATACCAAAGCGGCAGCGACCCCAGGCCCACAAGCTCGTCCAACGAACAGATGCGATCCGAGAACTTGCGGATAGTGAGGATCGGCCCATCGATCGCCACGGGCGGAATCACCGCGTTGACGCGATAACCTGTCTTGAGGCGGGCGTTGACGATGGGACTGCGCTCGTCGATACGCCTGCCCAGCGGCGAGATGATGCGGTCGATGAGCACGCGAATCTGCTCGTCATCCTCAAACGCATGCTCGATGGGGTATAAGACCCCGCCGCGCTCAAAGAAAGCCGAGCGGCAACCGTTGACCATAATCTCGGTAACGGTGTCGTCCTCGATGAGCGGCTGCAGCGGGCCCAAGCCCACCACGTCATCCAAGATCTCGTTGATGATGGTCTCACGCTCGGGCGTCGCCAGGTCGGTCGGTTCTTCCACGTTGAGTGCCGCCTCCACCGCAGGACGCAATTCCGAGCGGGCAAGAACCGGATCGACGTAGGCACTGATGCGTGCTACCTCGTCGTAGCCCACGCGGTCCATCACGGCGCGCTTGGTGCGGCGCTTAACGGCACGGTGACGTCCCGCATCGACAGGCGCCGTCGCCGCTGCCGCACCGGCTGCTTTAATTCTCGTTTGCAGGCTCATCGGCAATCACCCTCACGCGACCAGGGAAGGCGGATGCGCGGGCGTTCGGTGCGCGTTGCACGGTCGGCGACCATATCGCTCCAAGGGCCGACGGCGCACCCCAGTTCCACGAGCATCTCACGCGTGGCCTCGCGCACGCTGGTCGCAAAAGCGCTGGTCTGCCCCACTGCCTCGTCAGCGCGCCCAAACGCCATGAGCGCGGCGAGATCCTGCCCGCCATCGGCGATACGAATCTTGGAGCTCAACGCACAGGCAATCTCAAAGCGCATGGCGACATCCTCGTCCGCCCCACGCGCGCCGAATCGGTTGAATACGGCGCTCATGCGCGTGCGCGGCACGCCCACACGGCTCGCCAGCTCAATGACGCGCGCTGCAGACGTCGCGGAAGAAACTGCCGCATCACCCACGACAAGGCAACGGTCGCACGCCGCCACCGCAGCCGCCACGGCATCGCCCCAAAAGACCGAGGTATCGATAAGGACCACGTCGGACTCACGACGCAAGATGTCGAGCAGCAGCTCTACCGGACGCGCCATGAGCTCGGCGCGCTCGGGCGCTGCGACAGGCCCCCAAAGCGTAACGCCTGGGGCAACGCGCATCGATGCAGCGACCACGTCTGGCTCCGCAAGTGCGCCCGCGACCGACGGCTCGATAAGTGTCGCCATGTCATGCGGGGCATCGGCGCCCAGCAAGTCGTAGAGATTTCCAAACATTAGGTCCAAATCGAGTACGGCAGCTCGCAGACCCAGCAACGAAGCGGCATGCGCCATCGTGGCGACAATCGTCGATTTGCCACAGCCGCCCGATCCCGAGACGGCGCAGATGACCGGAGCTCGATGCGACATCGACGCAGTGTCTGCCAGCGGTGCAGGGGCTGACGACGTGGGCGGCAACGTCCCCGTCTCGCCAGCCGCACCCAAGTGCTTTGTCCACGCCGGCACGGCAGGCTGCTCAAACGGTAGGGGCGGAACTGGGGATTCCGCTGTCACGTCGACGTGCGGGCCATCACCCGCGACAAGGCCCTCGACCTCATCGAGTCCATCGGCCAAGCTCACGCCATGCACGTATCCCATATCTACGGCCAGGAGGTCTTCGCCATACGGCACCGACGCTCCGACGTCACCACATGCAAGGGGGCCCGGGGGGCGCCGAACATGCTCGGCTTCCGCTTTCCCATAGTCATCAACACGCGGGCCTCTTGTAGCGCGAGGCGCCCCGGGTTCCCTATCAACAAAAACATCGGGCTCAGGCGACACGCCCCAATCGGAATCAACCGCTCCCTCGCCCACATGTCCGCTGCCGCATATGCTGTGCGCAGCGATGACCTCGGTCGCCCCCGCGCGAAACAGCCCCTCGATATCCGACGGATCGAGCGCCTCTATCAACACGACGACGCGGCTCACGCGTCCTTCGGCAGTCAGGCGCGCGACGGTCTCTCGCACATCTTTAGTATCAAACAGGGATGCCGCGATAATGGCAGCGCCACGGCGCGAAGGAAACGCCCGAGCCATAGACACCAATCCGTCTAGGTCGCCCACGCGAAGCACCTGCGCGCCCGCATCGCGGCCCTCGACTTCCTGCTGCAGCAGTCCGTAATCGCCACACGCGCAGCACGCAAGCCAGATCGCCTTCATCACTCGTCGCCTCCGCTCTTTTTGCCGCGTGCCGTGGCGGGAATCGTCAAGCTGACCGTTCCCTTGCCCGAGGCTCCCAGCAATTCCTTGACGTCTTTGGGGTCGGCCGCCAGCGTCACCCACTCGACCTTGCCTTCGCGCGTGGCACCGGCCTCGTCGCTGGTATCGATCACATGCGCGCCGCACAGCCGGTCGGTCACGCCGTCTTTTTGCACGTACACATCCACGTAGCTGCCCACGCCTGCGGCTCCGCCCACCGAATGCTCGGCATCGACCGCCACCGAAACGGCAACCTTGCCCTTGGGCACCTCGAGCGTATGGCTCTCGGCTTTGGTGTAGACATCGCAGACCACGGCATTTTTGGGAATACGCGAGGTCGTCACGTCGCCACGCACCTGGCGCAGTTCGGTCGCCGCATCGCGCGGCAGCAGGCTCGCGAGCCACTCTTGGGTTACGACATTGGTCTCGTCGAGGGTCTCACCCACATCGATATCACGTGCGGCAACGCAAACTTCGACGCGATCGCCGCCGTATTTGGCCAAGGTTTCGGCCTGGGCCTGCTCAGCCCGCGAACGAACCGATGACCCGTAAACCATGCAGAGTGCCGCGGCGAGCACGCCCGCTGCCAGACTAATGGCGATGCGCTTGCTCTTGTTCACGGCAGCTCCTCTCAAGACAGCACTGGGCGGATGGGATGCCCGTACCACTATTGTCCGAGCGACCAAGCAACAAAACAGCGCGATCACCATCTTGGTTTTAAGTGTCAAACCAATTACCAGCCAAGAGCTGACCAACCCGTCAAGCCCGCGGCAAGGTTTTGGTCAGCGCGTCGGCAAAACGCTCATTTAAGGGCGCATCGCCAGTAAAAAAGCCGCCTCCCGCACAGTTGGAAGACGGCTGTCATAGATAAATTCAATTACAGATGGACATCGGGATCGAGCATTTGGGCACTCACACGCATGGATGACGCCAAGTTTTGGAACGTTTCCAGGCGCAGGCCATCGATCTGCCCGGCATCGGCGGCCTCGCGAACGGCGCAGCCCGGTTCGTGGATATGCGTGCAGTCGCCAAACCGACACGCACGCGACGCCTCGACGATCTCGGGGAAGGCGCGCGCCAGGCCCCGCTCGTGACCAACGAGCGGCAAACTGCGCAGGCCCGGAGCGTCGGCAATGACGCCGGCGTCGCCCGGCAGCGCCACCATCACGCGCGCGACCGTGGTATGGCGGCCTTGGTCGTCGCGCTCGCGCACACCACCGGTAGCCAGCACATCGTGGCCCAGCAGCGCATTGAGCAGCGTCGACTTTCCGGCCCCCGACTCACCCAGGATCATGGCGCACGTTCCCGCCGGCACACAGGCACGCACCTCATCCAAACCACGGCCTTCGGCAGAGGACGTCACGATCACGCGCACGTCCGGGCCCACCAGACGGCGCACGCGATCCAGATCGCGCTCGAGTTCCGCGGCCTCGCAGCGGTCGGCCTTGGTAAGCACCACCACCGGCTCGGCATCGCAGTCGAGCGCCAAAACCAGCGAGCGCGCCACGCGGTCGAGCAGCACTTCGCCGGCGCCAAGTGCCTGCACGATCAGCACGCTATCCACGTTGGAACAAAGCACCTGACGCTCGCCGCGGGCGCGGCCACGCCAACGCTCAAAACTCGTGCGTCGCGGCAGGACGCATTCGATTACGCCCATGTCGTGCCCGGGTGCACGACGCACCGCCACACGGTCGCCCACAGCCGGCAGCAGTACCTCGTCCTCGCCGCGCGACTTGGCAAACCCCACGGCATGCTCGGCACGAAAGGTATCGTCGGCCGTCACCACCAGCGGAAACCCGCGATCTAAGCGCACCACGGCGCCCAGTTGCATCTGCTCGGGCTCCTCGGCTTGGGCGCAAAAATCGTCAAATGCTGCCTGCTGAGCCGCGGCGACCGGCAGATCGCCAAACGCCGGAACATCCTGCAGCGCATCGAGTCCCGGCACGCTCGCCAGCAGCTCCTCGGCAGACGCGGGGGCTTCGGTCGCAAGCTTCCGACGACGATCACGCTTGGCTCGCGCCCCCGTCGTCTTTTTCTTCGCCTTAGCCCTAGCTTTACCCACAAGCGCCTCCCAGCACCACAAATCACAACTGAGCAGGTATTTTAAATCAAAAAGAGCTGGCCGGGCAAAGCCCGACCAGCTCACATACTTTCCCTCAGCCCTTTATCATCCGCGCGGGAGAAAAGCCAGCAAGGATACCGCAGGGCCCGCCCCGGAAGCCCTTTCTCCCGAACGATCCCGCAGCGCGAAGCGCGAGGACCATCGAAGAAGAAACCCCGCAGGCGGTCGGGCCGCTGGGAAGGATGGCCTTTCGACCTACTCCTTCTCCACCGCGCGCATGATCGCCTTGTAGATCTCCATCAGCGGAATGATCAGGAAGGCAAGGCCCAGCGCGGCGATAACGCCCTTGAGCTCAAGCGTCACGGGGCCAAAGAACATCTCGGCAAGCGTCGGCTGCACGGTTACGATCACCGTCAGCACCAGCGCCAGCGCGGCAGAGGCCCACAGCCACTTGTTCTGCTTCTTCATCTTAAACAGCGACGTGCGGCGGCTGCGCATGTTAAAGCAGTGGAAGATCTCGACCATGTTGAGCGTGATGAAGGCCATCATCACGCCTTCCTCGTCGGCGACGCCGGCAATCATATCGGAGATGTGGATGTAGCCCATGTCAAAGTACACGCCCACAAAGAAGCTCGCCAGCACCAACGCGGCAATGATCAAGCCCTGGACCACGCAGTCCAGGCCCATATTGCCGGCAAAGACGCCGTCCTTGGCGTTGCGCGGCTTGCGCCTCATGATGTCGCCCTCGGCATCCTCCATGCCCAGCGCGAGCGCGGGGAAGCAGTCAGTAACCAGGTTCACCCACAGCAGCTGCACCGGCTGGAAGATGGTAAAGCCGATGAGCGTGGCGATAAACACCGAGAACACCTCGGCAAGGTTGGCCGAAAGCAGGAACTGGATGACCTTGCGGATGTTGTCGTAGATGCGGCGACCCTCTTCGCAGGCACCGATGATGGTGGCGAAGTTGTCGTCGGCAAGCACCATGTCGGCGACGTTCTTGGTAACGTCGGTACCGGTGATGCCCATGCCAACGCCGATGTCGGCGCGCTTGATGGACGGGGCGTCGTTGACGCCGTCGCCCGTCATGGCCACGATCTGGTCGCGCGACTTCCAAGCCTCGACGATACGGGTCTTGTGCTCGGGCTGGACGCGGGCGTACACGCCGTAGTCCTCGATGTGCGCGTCGAGTTCCTCGTCGCTCATGCGATCGAGGTCGGCACCGGTGATGGCATGGCTGCGATCGGTGACGATACCCAGCTGCTTGGCAATGGCCACGGCGGTGTCGATGTGGTCGCCCGTGATCATGACGGTGCGGATACCGGCATCGTGGGCCTCGCGGATGGCGTCGGCGACCTCGGGGCGGACCGGGTCAATCATGCCGGACAGGCCGCAGAAAACCAGGTCGTGCTCGAGCGCGGCGGGGCTGCAGTCGCTCGGGACCTCGGTGTAGGTGCGGCTTGCCAGCGCCAGCACGCGCAGGGCCTCGTCGGCCATGGCCTTGTTGGCGGCCACGAGCTCGGCACGACGCTCCTCGGTCAGGGGGACGACCTTATCGCCCTCGTAGATGTGGGTGCACAGGCCGATCACCACGTCGGGCGCGCCCTTGGTGTATTGCTCGTACTCGCCGTCCAGGGTCTCAACGACCACGGACATCATCTTGCGGCCCGAGTCAAACGGGGCCTCGCCCACGCGCGGGTGCTCGGCAGTCAGACCAGTGAGGCCCGCCTTTCCGGCATCGTTGACGAGCGCGCACTCGGTCGGTTCGCCCACGGCCTCACCCAGTTCCTCGTCCCACTGGGCATCGGAGCACAGCGCCATGCCTGCCAGGAACTTCTCCTTAGGCGCAGCGAGCTCGTGCTTGACGACGGTCATCTTGTTTTGGGTAAGGGTACCGGTCTTGTCGGAGCAGATGGTCTGCGTGCAGCCGAGAGTCTCGACGGCAGAGAGCTTGCGGATAATTGCCTGGCGCTTGGCCATCTTGGTCACGCCAAGCGACAGCACGATGGTCACGACGGCGACCAGGCCCTCGGGGATGGCAGCGACGGCGAGCGAGACGGCGACCATAAAGGTGTCGAGCAGGGCAGTCGGGTCGGTAAGGACGTTGCCCACGCCGTGGCGGACGATGTCGACGCCAAAGATCACGACGCAGATGACGATCACCATAATGGTGAGGATACGGCTGAGCTCGGCGAGCTTCACCTGCAGCGGTGTGAGCTCTTCCTTGGCCTCGGCCAGGGCACCGGCGATCTTGCCCATCTCGGTATCCATGCCGGTGCCGACCACGACGGCGCGGCCACGGCCGTACACAACGGTGGAGCCCATGTAGCACATGTTCTTGCGGTCGCCGAGCGGCACGTCATCGGTGCCCGCGGCAAGCTCGATCACGTTGGCGTGCTTCTCGACCGGCACGGACTCGCCGGTGAGCGCGGCCTCTTCGATCTTCATCGTGGCGCTCTCGAGCACGCGGCAGTCGGCCGGGACGGAGTCGCCCGCCTCGAGCATGATCACGTCGCCGGGTACGAGCTCGGCGCTCGGCAGGTGCACGAGTTTGCCGTCGCGTAGAACCTTGGACTGCGCCGCGCTCATCTCCTGAAGGGCCTCGAGGGCCTCCTCGCTCTTGGCTTCCTGGACCACGCCCAGCACCGAGTTGACGATAACGACGAACATGATGATGGCGACATCGGCAAAGTCCGCCTCGCCCTTAACCATGCCCGTGAGCGCGCTGATAACGGCGGCAACGATCAACATGATGACCATGGGGTCGGCCATCTGCTCAAAGAAACGCTTCCACAGCGGCGTCTTCTCGGCTTCCTCAAGCTTGTTAGGGCCTGTCTTGGCGAGGCGCGACGACGCCTCGTCGTTGCTCAGGCCGAGGTTCTCATCGACACCTTGGTCGCTGAGCACCTCCGCCGCGGCGGACAGGTATTCCTTTTGCATATAGAGTCCCCTCCTGGGATTCGGGCCACTCAGCAGATTGATGCCCGATCATAATTCCCAGGAGAAGGGCAAGGGCTCATCAAGGCTGCCGTGCTGAGCGGCAGTTGATAGTGGAGCTATGGTACCCCAAAGCGACGCGTCTAGCCAAAACAATCCATTTGGAAATATGGTCCGTATGCAACGATGCGGACCGTGTGATGCTCAATACTGATAAAACGTTTTATCTTAGGCGCGTCGCCAAACTAAAATATCGCCCAGATAGCAGCGGTTAGAGCGGTTGGTAAAGTTTTTTCATATACTGTTTTTCCCGTAAAAAATGAACTTCTAATTCGGCATACGGTCGATTTTTTGGGGTATTCGGTCGGTATTTCGTTATAATCAACTCAGTTTTATTTCTTATGGTTTATCTATCAGCGCAAGACGATGTCAGATGGAGGTCTGAATGTACAAGCGCACTAAGATTGTATGCACCATGGGTCCCGCCTGCGATAGCGACGAGACCATCCGCGAGATGATCAAGGCGGGCATGAACGTCGCCCGTTTTAACTTCTCGCACGGCTCCTACGACGAGCACCACGGTCGCATCGAGCGCGTCCGTCGTATTTCCAAGGAGCTCGGTATGCCCGTCGGCATCCTGCTCGACACCAAGGGCCCCGAGGTCCGCACCGGTCTTCTGGTCGACGGCAAGAAGGTTGCCGTCAAGACCGGCGACAAGATCGTCGTCACCGCTCAGCCCACGTCCGAGGATTTCCACGGCACCGCTGAGCATATCTCCCTCGACTACCTGGCCCTGCCCTCCGAGGTCGAGAAGGGCTCCCTCATCCTGATTGATGACGGCCTGGTTGCTCTCGAGGTCGAGTCCGTCGACGGCCAGGACATGACCTGCGTCGTCAAGAACGATGGCCTGATCGGCGAGCGCAAGGGCGTCAACATGCCCAACGTCAACATCTCGCTGCCCGCCATCACCGAGCGCGATCGTCAGGACATCCTCTTTGGCCTGACCGAGAACATCGACTACATCGCCGCTTCCTTCATCCGTGACGGCGAGTCTGTTCGCGGCATCCGCGAGCTTTGCCGCGAGAACGGCGGCGAGCACGTGACGATCTTCCCGAAGATCGAGTGCGCCCTGGGCGTCGAGAACTTCGATGAGATCCTCGAGGCTTCCGACGGCATCATGGTCGCCCGTGGCGACCTGGGCATCGAGATCAAGCCCGAGCTCGTTCCGCACATCCAGAAGGAGATCATCGCCAAGTGCAACGCGGCCTACAAGCCCGTTATCACCGCTACGCAGATGCTCGACTCCATGCAGCAGAACCCGCGCCCGACGCGCGCCGAGGTTGCCGACGTTGCTAACGCCATTTACGACGGTACCGACGCCGTCATGCTGTCCGGCGAGTCCGCTGCCGGTAAGTACCCGGTCGAGGCCGTCAAGATGCAGGCCAGCATCGCTCTCGAGACCGAGAAGTACCTCCCGGCTCACGCTCCGCTCGAGGTTCCGACCGATGCTCACGGCACCCGCGTCGTCAACAACGTTGTGGGTATGTCCGCTGTGAACATGGCCACCACCGTTGGCGCCAAGTGCATCACCGTGCCGACGACCACCGGCCGTACCGCTCGCCTGATCTCGCACTTCCGTCCCAACATGCCGATCTGCGCGTTCTCCCGCCACGAGTGGGCCGTCCAGCAGATGATCATGTACTGGGGCGTTATCCCGCACAAGGCCGAGATTACCCAGGGCACCGTCAACGGCACGATCGTCAAGGCGATCGAGACCGCTAAGGAGCTCGGCTACGTCGAGACCGGCGATTTGACCGTCGCTACCGCCGGCGATCCCCGTATGAGCGTCCAGCTTGAGGACAAGGTCTCCTCGACCAACGTCGCCTACGTCGCTCAGGTGCGCTAAATCGCACTTGCAAGCACATTTGCATTAAAAAGGGCCCGGAAGGCTTCGCCTTCCGGGCCCTTTTTCTGTGCGCCGATGCCTATCGCACGGCATGACACGCACCCATTTCTTTACCAAAAGCGCGAAATCCGCCCTCCGAGGCCCAAAAAATAAAGCCCCAAGCGCTAAAAGTGTTCGCCCGGTGGCAAACCCACACCTCACACAGGGCTGATAAATCGTTTTAGCAAGGTCTAAATCGACCACGTTTTCGGAAGTGCGGGGAAAAATTGCCTACCCCCGAGCACAAGCCCTTTTATTTCAACAAAACCCCTGATAAAGTTGGCTTAAATACCGCTTGTGGTTGACCTGTTTGTCTTTTTCCCCGCACTTCCGAAACCGATAGCTTTTCTAGCCCAAACTACGCTCAAACGATCGGATCGCTATGTCATTTCTTGCCTGCGGACCCACGGCTTTTCAGTACTATCGCATACCGCCCCAGATACTGGGACTCTATCCGGCAATCCTGCCGCCCGACCATGACCATCGCTTGGTGCATTACTCAAAACAACCAGTATTTAAAGACTTGCTCGGCACACCAGTCTGGAGATTCGTGGGCGAAAGAAAACAGCGCGCGAACGGAAAGCTATTTCATAGCCGTCTGCTAACCCAAGAGCCGCCTCCTGGGTCGTTTAGGCAGACTGAGCATGGATTTGATGTCACGTCGCCCGAGTTTACGCTGCTCAACCTTGCTACGCAGGTCTCACGCAACCAGTTACTCATGGCTTGCTACGAGATGTGCGGCTCCTTTGCAGTGTTCACGCCTTGTAAACGGGCGCAGCAGCAGCTCGATGAAGCAATTTCGCTTAAGCTCATTCCGCCCGACTGTGGTTGGAAACGTGTTGTCGACACCAAGGGCAATGACACCAACTTGTGGAAGCGCACGCCGCTTCTTTCCGCAGCGGATATCGCCGCGTTCGCCAAGCAGGCCGCAGGCCTGCGCGGCGTTAAACAACTGCGCTGGGCGGCCGAGCACATGACGGGACAGACCGCCTCGCCCTTCGAAGTACAGACCTCCATGCTTGTCTCGCTCCCCCGCAACGAGGGCGGCATGGGCATCAATATCGCAAACAACGTGCGCATCCCACTCAGCGACGCCGCGCGCTCACTGTATGACAAAACCTGCTGCTACGCCGATATCCTCATAGAGAGCAGCACCGACAGCATGGGCGTCATTCTGGAATGCCAAGGCCGCTCCGCCCATGACAGCGAAGCCGCGAGCCTCTCCGATGCCGAGCGCACCACCGCCCTCACAAGCATGGGCTATGACGCTATCCAGATAACCTATGATCAAATCAAGGACACGAAGAGCTTTAACAGCATCGCCGAGCTAATTCATAAAAAGGCGGGGCTCCCTTACGTTCCAAAATCTAAGCTGGAACTCACTGCCGCAGAAACCCTTCGGCGGGAGCTGTTGGTCAATTGGGATGAACTGTTCACCGCGAAGTCAGCCGGCTAGCAGCTAGCGATCAGAGGAACTACGGGGACGTCAGAAGCGGCAACGCGGGCGGCAAAACCCGCCTCGGTTAGCTCGACGACCTCGGTAAACGTTGCGTCAAAGAACTCTTCGGTCAGCAGACGGTACGGCGGATGATCCGGATCGCCGGGGTTTTCGCGCACAATCTCGTGCATAACGCCAATGGTCTTGAGCACATACTCTTGTGGAATCGAATACTGACCAAACTGGGCCGCCGCGGTATAGAGGCGATCGGTCGCACGCGGGATAGAAACGATGCCGAGCGTCTTGCCAAACCAGTCAAAGTCTCCCTGCTTCTTAATGCGGAACTCCTCGCACGGCTTGCCGCCGCGCGCCTCGAGATATTGGTTCACGCGCGTGTTCCACACGGTATCGGCCACCAGATGCGACCAAACGCCCAGCGTCAAATCGAGCAGCGACTGCGCCACGTCATCGGGCGCGAGCGAAAACTCGGCGGCGCCGGGGCCGTCAACCGGCTCGGCGTCTTTGTAGCGCTGCGGATAGTGCACCCGATTGAGCCTTTCACGCTCTTCGACAATCGAGGTCGCTGCAGCCGGCGCACCCGCCGGCGCACCTTTAAGCAACGGCGCCACATAGGTGTCCCAAAACTCATGCTCGCGTGGCTTAGGAATGGGCTCGGGCTTGGCAAAGTGCGTGATGCGATACGGGATGGGGTCGGCAATACCGGGAACCATGTAGCCCACAAAAATGTCCGGAACCACGCTGCCAAACAAAAAGGCATTGCGGTCGCGCACGTTATCGGCAAGCGTACCGGCACGCGCCAGAAGTCGTTCCGTCTGAGCGATATGAATATTCCAACTTGGCATAGCTACCCCCGTAAAAACCCGGATAACTATACCATTCGCAGCAAGTCACGCGCGCGGCCGCAACCCCACTATGCGGCAACTATTCTGCTGCACCGTTTTCGGTTCCATATGATGGCACGGGAGCCCCGACCACGTGGTGATATCGATCGATATAAATCGCACGGGCCCCAAGACGTCGTACTAAATCCTGATGATGCGTGCTCATCAAGACCGTCTTACCGGCAGCAACATAAGCCAGTAGAAAGTTGACCACGATGTCGCAAGATTCCTCGTCAAGTCCGTTGGTAGGCTCGTCGAGCACCAGAATATCGGGGTTCATCGACACGACGGCAGCCAGCGCCACACGCTTCTTTTGCCCACCCGAAAGCTGATAGGGCGAAGCATCGACCAGATCGGCAACCTGAAACAGCTCCATGGCATCACGGACGCGGCGCCCGAGCTCGTCCGCCGAAAGCCCCATTTGAGCCGGGCCAAACGCGACCTCCTCGCCGACCGTGGCGCAAAAGAGCTGTGCATCGGCGTTTTGGAACACGAAGCCCACGCGCTGATGGAACCGCTGGGCCATCGCGGAATCCTTGAGATATGCCGCATCGACCACATGTCCATCAAACAGGTACGTACCCGCATCCGCAAGCTCAAGGCCGTTGATAAGCCGCATGATCGTCGTCTTGCCGCAGCCGTTGGGTCCAAGCAGCGCAACCAGCTCACCGCGATTAACCTGCAGCGACACGCCATCGACCACCGTATGGCCCGCATAGGAAAACACCACGTCGCGAAACTCGATGAGCGGCGTGGCCTTGGCGCCGGCAGCACCGCTCGCACCCATCGCACCATTTGTATCGTTTGCCAAAACGTCGCCCTTCCCTATTCACATCGACGGCTTGACCGCCCGCGCTACAGCACCGCGCACAACACGGCGAGCAGCACCACAACAGCCGCATAGACCGCGTCGCGCCAGCCAAAGCCGTTCCGTGCAGGCGCCGGATATGCGCCGGCAAAACCGCGGCAAAGCATAGCCTCGTCCATCGCGCGGCTGCATTCCATCGCCTTGATAAAGGTCATGCCCATGATACCCGCGATCGAATCGGTACGCGAAAATCCTGCAGGCGCGCGGCCCACACTGCGAAGCATGACCGATTCGCACAGGTCGTGCGCCGTGCGACCCAGCACCTCGATGTGTTTGAGCGCCATATCAAACGTAAAGATAACCTCGTCGGGCAGGTGCAGCATCTTAAGCGCGGCCGACATGCGACTCCAGGTAAGCGTCCACGAAACACCCAGCACCAGCGTCACGTTAATGAATGTCTTGAGCGCGATCTTGAGCATGGCGCCCGTGGCAGAAGCACCCAGCAGCAGGGCCGGCAGCGCCAAAACCACGGCAAACCCCGCGGCAGCCAACGCCGGCACAAAGGTCGCGCGCAGCCCGCGTACGGGGCGCACCGCAACGAGCACCAACGCGATCGCTGTCATCAGCATCAAGTACAGCGGGCTCTGCGTCAGGCATACGCACAGGACGCAGACGAACATCCCCACCAAACGCACTGGCGCCGAAACGGAAGAAAGGGCGCGGTCGATAATCGACCCGCCCTTATGCACGCCGCCACCTAGGCGAACCCGCTCAAGCAGGCTCGCCAGGTGCAGGACATTCTTTTGCATCACACGATGCCGAGCCCCCGCAGGCTCGTATCGCTGCTCGACCGCAAGCCAGCTAGGCAGCTCGACCGTCGCCATGGGCTCCGCTTTCCTTAACCGTCAGCGAGATCAGGCGAAAGGCGATGGTGAGCACCGCCACGCCAATCACGCCCGAGAGGATATACATGGCAGCCTGGCCGGCAAAGCCAAGGCCCTGCTCTTCGGAATAGGCCTGCAGATAATCGCCCGTGGGCAGGGCATCGGCAAAGGTCGGGGTATCGAGACCGACCGAAGTCTGCAGACTGTCGTCACCAGCCTCCTGAACGGCGGTCGCGGCGCCCTCAGCGTCCCACTCGCCCCAGGCGTCACCCGTGGCAAGCAAGCCGAGCGGCGTGGCCACGACAAGCACGGCGACCAGGATGAGCGTGGGGACCAGTGAGGTCTTCTTGGCAGCAGCGCCCTCGGCAGCAAGCTGGCCATCGGCGGCCTCGGGCCCGACGATAACGCTCGGCGCCGTCTTCTTAATGAAACCGTAGATGGCGGCCGTCGCCACGCCCTCGACCACGCCGGCTACCAACATGTGCGGGATCATCATGGCCGGAATGGCAATAGAGAGCGGGAAGGGGCAGTACAGCGGAGCGCCCGAAGCGTTGGTAAAGAACATCGGCTGAATACCAAACTCGATCGCCGTGCACAGGGCCGCCAGGCACAGGCCGACCCAACCGCTTACGACGGCCGAAACCGAGGTGCCCCAGCTCTTGTCGTGCAAACGGCTGTTGAGCGCACGGAACACGATAGCGGCGGCAAACGGCAGCACGAAGGCCATGTTAAAGCAGTTGGCGCCAAAGGACAGGATGCCGCCGTCGCCAAACAGCAGCGCCTGCAGCGCCAGCGCGACCGAAACCGCGATGGCCGCGGCCTCCGGGCCCAGCAGCAGCGCGATGAGCGCGCCGCCGACGGCGTGACCCGTGGTACCGCCGGGCAGCGGCACGTTGAACATCATGAGCAAGAAAGAGAATGCGGCGCAGATGCCCAGGAACGCCATGTGCTCGCGATCGAGCGTGGCGCGCACCTTTTTGATGCAGTGAACCCAAACGGGCACCATCGCCACTGCCATGACGACATCGGTCTGCGGGGACAGATAATTATCTGGAATGTGCATGTACGCCTCCCGGTTATCGGCGCACAGAATTACAACGCCGCTTAAATCACCTTGCCAGTGTTACGTATTGTCAGATTCGTAACACGCCACGGGCTATCATAGCAAAACGGCGCACTGCCGACAAAGCAGCACGCCGTTATGCAATGCGCGTGTCATATATGCAGGCTCAGCAGTGCCTTATACCGAGGATAGCAGTCACGTAAGGCTCGGCAGCAGCCACCGCTGACCCATACCCCAGTGCAGGACCTAGCCGCGGACCTCGCCGTTTACGCCCTTGCACACCTTGGTGACGATCTTCTGGTGCGCTTTTTCGACCTCTTCGCTGGTAAGCGTGTGGTCGTCGGAGCGATACGTAAGCGCAAAGGCCATGGACTTCTTGCCCACGCCCACGCGGACCGGATCGCGGTAGACGTCGAACAGACGCACACCCTCGAGCAGCTTGCCGCCGGCGCTGGTAATGCGGCGCTCAAGGTCCTCGCAAGTCACGGAGTTGTCGACCACGATAGCAAGATCGTGCTCAACAGCCGGGTACTGCGAGAACTCGCGGTAGTTCTCCTGGTTGCGGGCGCCCTTGATCAGCTTGTCCAGGTCGAGCTCAAAGGCAACGACGACCTCGTCGATGCCCATGGCTTCGCGCGCCTCGGGGTGGATCTCGCCGACCCAGCCCAGCACGGTGCCGCCAGACAGAACCTCGGCGGCACGGCCCGGCTGCAAGAAGGCATAGCCCTCGCCCTCGACGGGACGGAAGCGAACCTTCTCGATGCGCAGCTGGGCGAGCAGCTCCTCGACAATGCCCTTGCCAAAGAAGAAACGCAGCTTGCGGTACTTCATGTTCCAAGACTGCTCGCTCCACTGGCCCGAGAGCACGCCCGCCACGGACTTGGTCTCCTTGGGCAGGCTGGCGTTCTCGCGGCCGTGGAACAGGCTGCCAACCTCGTACAGGTGCACGTTGGGCGTGCCATGGGCCTCGTTATACGCCACAGACTGCAGCAGGCCCGGCAGCAGCGAGCGGCGCATCTCGGTCTGCTCGGCCACCAGCGGGTTCATAAGTACCACGGGGCAGCCGCGGCCCTCGGTGGACATGCCGATCTTCTCCAGGTCGCCCGGGGCGGCAAAGCCAAAGGTCGTGGTCTCGTTGAGGCCGCAGGCGCGCAGGATCTCGCCGACCTTGCGGGTGAGCTTCTGCTCGCGGGTCAGGCCACCGATGTGGTTCTTGGCAGCCGGGATGGTCGCCGTCACGCGGCCCATGCCCCACAGGCGCAGGACCTCCTCGATCAGGTCGATCTCGCGCGGCAGGTCGGGGCGGAAGCTCGGCGGGGTAACCATAAAGTCCTCGCCGTCGCGCTCGACGGTGCAGCCCAGGCGGGTGAGCGAGCGCTCGATAAAATCGGGCTCGATGTCGGCGCCGCAGATGGCGTGCACGCGGGCCAGGCGCAGCTTAATGCTGTCGATGGTCTTGGGCGCGGGGAACACATCTACGTAGCCGGGAGCGACCTCGCCGCCGGCGATCTCCTCGATGAGCGCGCAGGCAACATTGGCCACATCCACGCAGCCGGTCTCATCGACCTGGCGCTCAAAGCGGATGGAGGCGTCGGAGATCAACGACAGGTCGCGGCTGGTGTGTGAGGTGCGACCGGCGTCGAAGCAGGCGCTCTCGAGCATCACGTCGACGGTGTCGTCCTCGATCTCGGAATCCATGCCGCCCATAACGCCGGCCAGCGCCACGGGACGCTCACCGTCGGTAATGAGGCCCATGCCGGCGTCGAGCGTGCGCTCCTCGCCGTCGAGGGTCGTGAACTTCTCATCCTGCTGGGCGGCGCGAACCACCACGCGGCGCCTGCCCTCGCGCTCGGCAAAGGTGTCCAGGTCAAAAGCGTGCAGCGGCTGACCGGTGAGCATCATCACGTAGTTGGTGATGTCGACGATGTTGTTGTGCGGACGCACGCCCAGGGCGTTAAGACGCTTGACCATCCAGTCGGGCGACGGGCCGACCTTCACGTTGCGCACGATGCGGGCGACATAGCGGTCGCACAGGCCCTCGTCGGCGATCTCGACCGAAAGCTCGTCGTCGGTCGCGCGGCCGGTCTCCGCCTTGATGGCGGGCAGCTCAACGTGGAAATCGCGATCGAAAATGGCGCCGGTCTCACGGGCCATGCCGATCATGGACAGGCAGTCGGGGCGGTTGGGCGTGATCTCGCAGTCGAGCACGGTATCACTCGAGCCCACATACTCGGCAAACGGCATGCCGCAGGGCGTATCCTCGGGCAGGATCATGATGCCGGAGTGGTCGCCGCCCAGGCCGAGCTCACGCGCGGAGCAGTTCATGCCCATGGACACGACGCCGCGAAGCTTGCTTTTCTTGATCTTGACGTCGCCGGGCAGGACAGCGCCAATCATGGCCGTGACGATGTGGTCGCCGGCCTCGAAGTTCTGCGCGCCGCAGACGATCTGCAGCGGGGCGGGATTGCCGTCGGCGTCGAGGTTCTTGTCACCCACGTCGACCGAGCACACATACATGTGGTCGCTATCGGGGTGCGGGGTCTTGGTGAGCACCTTGGCAGTCACCACGTGGTCGAAGGACTCGCCCACGGTGTCGATCGCCTCGACCTCGGTGCCGGTACGGATATATTCGTCCGAAAGGGTCTTGGGATCCTCCGGAATATCGATCATGGTCTTGAGCCAGTCGTAAGAAACGCGCATCTAACTGGTCTCCTTTCATCTGTAACGTCTGCAATAAACAGACGGAAAACTCCAGCTACGGAGACGGGTTTCCGAGGTGCCGCAGATTGCCCCGAAAGAGGAGCGCCGCGTACTTGGGTACGCAAGCGACGGTTTGAGGGGCAAGGTGCGGTGGCTCGGGAAGCCGCCGGGACAGGTCAACTTAAAACTGATTCAGGAAACGCATATCGCCTGTCATGAGCGTTCTGAGGTCGGGCAGGTCGTAGCGCAGGGCCGCGACGCGCTCGGCGCCAATGCCAAAGGCGAAGCCGGTGTACTTCTCGGGGTCGATGCCGCAGTTGATCAGGACGTTAGGGTCGACCATGCCGCAGCCCAAGATCTCGATCCAGCCGCTGTGCTTGCAGAAGTTGCAGCCCTTGCCGCCGCAGACGTGGCAGCTCACGTCCACCTCGCAGGAAGGCTCGGTGAAGGGGAAGAAATGCGGGCGGTAACGCGTCTTGCGGTCCTCGCCAAACATGCACTTAACAAAGTAGTCGAGCGTGCCCTTAAGATCGCCAAAGGTGATGCCCTCGTCGACGACCAGGCCCTCGATCTGGTTGAACTGCGGCAGGTGACAGGCGTCGGCCGTGTCGGGACGGTAGACGGTGCCCGGGCAGATCATGTAGATGGGCGGCTTCTGCGACTCCATGGTGTGAATCTGCACGCCCGAGGTCTGGGTGCGCAGCAGCACGTCGGACTCGCCGTGGGCATGCGCCTCGGGGTGCGCGACGCTGCCGGGGTTGTTGTCGACCACATAGAAGGTGTCGCGGGCCGAGCGGCTCGGGTGATCCATGGGGGCGTTGAGCGCGGTGAAGTTGTAGTAGGAGGTGTCGACCATGGGACCAGACTCGACGGTGTAGCCGATACCGCTAAAGATATCCTCGGCCTCCTCGATGATCTGCTTGATCAGGTGCTGGTGGCCGATTTGCGGACGAATGCCCGGCAGCGTGATGTCGACGGCCTCGTGCTCCAGTGCGTGCTTGAGGGCGGCGGCCTTCATCTCGGTGGTGCGCTCGTCGAGCATGCCCTCGATCAGCTGGCGCATCTCGTTGGCGCGCTTGCCCATCACGGGGCGATCCTCGGGGGCGAGCTTGCCCATCATGCGCATCAGGCCGGTAATACGACCCTTGCGGCCGAGCAGCTCAACGCGCGCAGCCTCGAGCTTGGCGGCGTCGTCGGCGCCTGCGACGAGCTCCTTGGCCTCTTCCTCGAGTTTGACCAGATCATCAATCAGACTCATGTCTTCCCTTTCGTCTCTCGCGTTCCCCGCTCGCCAGGACGACTGCCGCCGTCTGGCGTTGCAAAAACGCGGCCCGGTTCGGTAACAAAAAACCGTCCTCGGGCATGTGCATTGCCCAAGGACGGTTGAATTCCGCGGTACCACCTTGTTTGACCCGGCGGATGTCTGGCCCGCCGTGCCCACTCTATGCCCCTTATCGCGAGGCTCACGGCTTCCCTACTGGGGCTTCGCCGCCGCTGGCCGCGCGCCCGTTGAGGTTGCTGCTCGGGAGTGAACGCTTGGCCCTTGCCACCGCAGGAAGGCTTGCAGCCCATGACCTTCCCTCTCTTGCCGGCGACGCGGCGGGCAAAACCCTCTCCGTCAACGCATTGGGCTATAGGATAACACATTCTGCGAGCATATCGCCGCGTTCCGTTTTGTTCGCACTGGGTACAAGGCAGGTAGCTGTGCAAACTGGCCGCACGCCCACCCGTGGCGTCCGGTCTGCGAGATCAAGGATATAGGTATGGGAAAGAAACTCGATAAGAAAACCAAGGCCGCCGTGGCCAAGGCCTCTAAGAACGCCAAGGCGGGCAAGGGCATCAAGAAGCTCCGCAAGCTCGAAGGCAAACTATGGACCCGCGAGTACCTGCTCAAGATTGCCGAGTTCGATGGCGCGACGATTGCCCCCGCCAACGGCGCTGCGGCCCGCGCCGATGCTATGGGCACCCTTGCCGGCGAACATCACAAGCTCCTGACCAGCAAAAAGTCCGTCGAGCTTGTAGGCTCGCTGGCACACGAGACCGTCGCCGGCGGCAAGATCGACGACCCGCAGCTGCTCGACGAGATCCGTGTGCTCGGCCGCGACCAGCGCGAGGCAAGCGTTATCCCTACTGAGGAGGCCGAGGCCTGGACCAGGCTCACCTGCGAGGCCGACGCCGTGTGGCACAAGGCCAAGACGGCCAACGACTGGGCGAGCTTTGAGCCCTACGTGGATAGAATCGTCGCCCAGCTCAAGCATCAGGCCGAGCTCATGGACCCCAAGCGTGACCCATACGATGTTTGGCTCGACCAGTACGAACGCGGCCTTTCCGCCAAGAGCTTCGATGCGTTTTGTGACGAGGTCAAGGCCACCGTCGTGCCGCTCGTTCACGCCATCGGCGAGCGCGGACAGCAGCCTACTGCCGACTTTTTGCACGCGCATGTGCCCGAGGCCGCCCAGCGCGCCATGAGCTTCGACCTGATGAAGCTCGTCGGCCTTAACCTGGACGACACTACGCTCGCCTTTACCGAGCACCCGTTTAGCGAGGGCTTCTCGGTGGGCGATGCGCGCATCGCCACGCACATCTACGAGGACGACTGCATCTCCAACGTCTATAGCATCATCCACGAGGCGGGGCACGCCATGTACGAGCTGGGCGTGAACCCCGCTTACGCGCGCACGTGTCTGGAGGGCGGCACCTCCATGGGCATTCACGAGAGCCAGAGCCGCTTTTTCGAGAACACCGTAGGCCGCAGTCGCGCTTTTATGGGCCCGCTGCTCGAAGTGCTGCGCCGTCACGCGCCCGAGGTCTACGGCAACGTGGACGAGGACACGCTCTACCACGCCGTGAACATCGCTCAGCCGTCGCTGATCCGTACCGAGGCCGACGAGCTCACCTACCCGCTGCATATTATGGTGCGCTACGAGATTGAGCGCATGCTGTTTGCCGGCGAGGCCACGGCAAAGGACATCCCCGCGCTTTGGAATCGCTTTATGGACGAGTACCTGGGTATTCCTGTTCCCGACGACACGCGCGGCTGCCTGCAGGATACGCACTGGAGCGGCGGCTCGTTTGGCTACTTCCCCACGTATGCGCTGGGCAGCGCCTACGATGCCATGTTTGTGCCGGCCATGTGCCGCGACGGTGTCGACCTTAACGGCGCCTGTGCGAGCGGCGACCTGACACCCGTCCGTGCTTGGCTGGGCGAGCACATTTGGCAGTGGGGCCGCGCCAAGGACGCGCCGGAGCTCATCAAGGGCGCGTGCGGTATGGCATTCGATGCCCGCTACTACTGCAGCTACCTGCAGGACAAGTTCACCACGCTGTACCAGCTGTAAGGATTGACCAGCACGCCATCGCCAACGCCAACCATGTTGACGTCGATGTCTTGGCAACGTCAGCGAAAACGGCCCCAAGCGAGCAAGGTGACGTGAAATGAAAGGGCGCTGACCTTCTGGTCACGCCCTTGAAATTGAGCGACAGATTGCCGCTTGGGGCCGTTTGTAGCGTCGAGCGGTTACGCGGTTTGGTAAAACCGCGTAACTACAGAGCCTCCAGCGCGGCGGCGATGCGCTTCATGGCGGCGTCGGCGGCGTCTTGGTCGGGGGCCTCGGCCAAAACGCGAATCACCGACTCGGTTCCGCTCTTGCGCACCAGCACGCGGCCCTCGCCCGCCAGCGACGCCTCGGCCTCGGCAATGGCGGCCTGCACGCCCATGTTGCCCAGCGCAGCATCCTTGTCCGCCACGCGTACGGCAACCTGCGCCTGCGGCAGCAGCTTGCACGGCACCGCGAGCTGCGAAAGCGTCTCGCGTTCGGCACGAATCACTTCCATCACACGCAGCGAGGTCATAATGCCGTCGCCCGTACGCTCGATATCGCCAAAGATCGTATGGCCCGTCTGCTCGCCACCCAGGCTGTAGCCGCCCTCGCGCATCTTGGCATACACGTGGCGGTCGCCCACGCCGCTGGTCACGGCGCTCAGGCCGGCAAGCTCCAGCGACTTAATCAGGCCAAAGTTGCTGGCGATCGTCGGCACCACGGTACCGCCCGAGAGGCGCCCGTGCTTGTTAAGATACACGCCGCACACGTACAGAATCTGGTCGCCGTCGACCACGCGGCCGCGCTCGTCCACGGCCAGGCAGCGGTCGGCATCGCCGTCGTAGGCAAAGCCCACGTCCAAGCCTTGCTCCACCACATGGCGCTGCAGGCGCTCCATATGCGTAGAGCCGCAGTCGACGTTAATGTTAAAGCCGTCGGGTGCGGCGTTAATCACGCGCACATCGGCGCCGAGCGCATCGAACACCGGCTTGGCGACAGAGGACGCCGAGCCGTTGGCGCAGTCAATGCCAATCTTGACGCCCTGCAGCGAAAAGTTCGCGCTTGCAATGAGCGAGGCAATGTAGCGGTTGCGGCCCTGCATGTAGTCAACCGTGGCGCCAATGTGGTTGCCCGTGGCCAGCGGCACCTCGCTCTTGCCATCGATGTAGTCCTCGATGAGCTCCAGCACGTCCTCGTCTATCTTAAAGCCGTCGCTGTTGACCAGCTTAATGCCGTTATCGCTAAACGGATTGTGGCTCGCACTGATCATGACGCCGCAATCGAAGCAGCCCTCCACGGTCTGGTGCGCCACGCCCGGCGTAGGAATCACATGCAGCATATAGGCGTCTGCGCCGCTCGCAACCAGACCGCTCACCAGCGCCGCCTCGAACATATAGCTCGAGCGACGCGTGTCCTTACCCACGATCACGCGCGCCTTGGCCCCGCGCCTGGCGCCGTAATACCAGCCCACAAAGCGGCCGATCTTGTACGCGTGCTCCACGGTCAGCCCAACGTTGGCCTCGCCGCGAAATCCGTCGGTGCCAAAGTACTTCATAAGAGGTCCTTTCCGTAGACAAAGGCGCGCCGCCAAAGCAACGCGCCGCCAGCCCATTATCCTTTATAGCAACCGCAGAGGCTACACCGTCAAAAACACCATCGCGATAATCATGGCAAAACCCGCCAGGTCGGTGGGCAAAAATACCGTCCCCAGCATGAGAGCGCTGGTGATGGTAGCCGAAACCGGCTCCATGGTTCCGATAAGGCTCGCACGAACCGAGCCGATCTCCTTAACGCCCTGCATATAGAACATATAGGCAAAAAACGACCCAATCACGATGAACACCGCGAGCGCGCCGACACCCGAAGGCTCGAGCGCCGGCATGTGTGCCCACGGCTGGGTGAAAATGCTCAGCACGATTCCTGCCGAAAGCATGGCTGAGCCCGTGACAACCGAGCTGCCGTATTCCTTGAGGATTCCGGCCGGAATAATTGCCATGCAGGCACCGCCCACGGCGCACAAAAGGCCCGCGAGCAGGCCCATCGGCGAAATGCTCAGCGTACTGGGGTCGCCACCTGTGGCGATAAGAAACGTTCCGCCCAAGGCGAGCAAAACACCAAGCGTCTCGCGCGTGCGCGGAAGTCGATGCGTGGCAACGCAGGCATACCCCATGACGACCACCAGCTGCAGGCACTGGAACACCGTCGCCGTGCCCGCGTTGGTTAGGCGCACGGCAGACAGATAGCAAATCTGGTTGAACAGCAAGCCAAAAATCGTAAACAGGATGAGCTGCTTGCGGTCGGCGGGGGTAGTCCACAGTTTAACCAAGCGGTCGCGATCCTTGTTGAGCACGACGACCATAAAGAGCAGGCCGGCGCAAACCTGGCGCATGCTCATGAGCCAAAACGTCTCGATATGGCAAACATCGAAGAGGTAGCTGGCGCAGGTGCCAGAAAATCCCCAGAACGTTCCGCCGGCAGCCGCGGCAAGCACACCCAGGGCCATCTTGCGCGTCTGGGCGTCGTTGAGGCGGTCGCGCCATGCACGGCGGGTGCTGCGGCTGAGCTCATCGGTGCCCTCGGGCACATCAATGTTCGATATATCGGTCATCGGCACCGAAGTCCCTGCGCCTTCGACCTGCTCGACACGCTCTTTGCTCATCCCGCTCCCCCGAAACAGCCTGGAAACAATTCGGCTTACCTTACCACGGCGAAGGCACCAGCTGGGGGCTTGTCCGCTTATCGGTAGGACAATTCCGCAGACGTCTCTTCCATGGTTCGGCATCGCAACGGCTTTGCATTATGCGATAGCCAAATCGCGGCAGCGAGCTCTTTTAAAATGGGCGCGACAAAGCCCTTTGATTCCACAACGTTAGCGATTTTAAAAAATATTCTTGCCACCGAGTTCAAGCTCCGTTATATTATCACTTGCGCACTTGCGCACCCTTGATCGGGCGTTTTAGCTCAGGGGGAGAGCGCTTCCCTGACACGGAAGAGGTCAGAAGTTC